>JABLTK010115239.1_pt1 | contig 28836 bp, 12 predicted proteins | sample 7160131 | NCBI WGS metagenome assembly JABLTK01 (sample SAMN14651221, study PRJNA627086) | human gut metagenome | isolation source: feces | host: Homo sapiens
CTTAGTACCCAAATATTGATACAATATCTGGGTACTTCATTTTTACATATTTGGGCGCTGCATGACGCAAAAACGGGGATTAAAAGGAAGAAATAGAGCATGTTTGCCGCTGAAAATGACATTATAACGGATTTGAGATTCAAAAAGAACCATACCGTTCATTCTGAACACCCCTATGGAACGGCCAATTTTCGGTTCAGCCTACTCATGTTGCCGCTTTAAGGGGTAAGTTTGGACCCCCTTCTCTTGAAAAAATAGAGGGCAATTTTGACCATCTGCATAAAGCTACCAATACGTTTTTAGTAAAATGGAATCACAGACTGAATCCCTCATCCATCGCCAGCTGGATCATCTCATATTTGTTCATTATGGTTTTCCCTCTATTTCTTCGATCTTCCGCCGATCAGGATCATGCCGTATAGGAAAAGTTGGGTGCTGCCCCAGACGTAGCGCATTCCCGCAGTTTCCGCGAGCTTTTTTACGTTGATGCAGTATGCGGATAGACAGGAAAACATCCTGTCCGGGTGGCGGCAGGGCTCGCCCGTCGTTCGTGTGCAGACCTCACACAGGTTGCAGGAGCCTACACCGCACATTCTGCCGCGGGACTGGATGCGGTGCATGCAGTCTACGATGCGCAGCATAGCGTCCGTATGCGCCTGCTGAGCTTGATTAATCGTATCAAAATCGTCCCAGTCGGTCAGCTCCCATTGGCTCTGTACGACCAGCGCCTTGCGATAGCCGGTCACGATGCGTTCCATCGAAGAAATGCTGCCGCAGTTCGGCGGGCAGGAATGGTTCACGCCGTACTGGCCGCACAGGTTCTGCACGCAATAATTGCGAAAGCCGGAATCAAACACGATGTCCTTTGTGTTGATGATCGCGGCGCTGAAGCCCTGTGCTTGGGCAAAGACCAGCGCTTTTTCACACTTTTCCTGCTCGCATGCCAACGAACGCGCCTGCACCTGTTCCGCGCTGTTCAACGATGGAAGCCCCGCCGCCTGAATGGCGAGGTTCCACGTCCTGAAATGTGCCTTGATTCTCCATGCTTCGGGTACTTCCTTGTAAATGGGCGTTTGGCCCAGCGCCTTCGCCGTTTCCAGCAGGGGTTGGAGCAGCTGCTCTTCCTCAGGCGTCAGCGGCATACCGGGATGCCATGGCGTGGCCTTCGTCTTCTGCGCCTGACTTGCACGCTGGCGCTGCCTTTGGGATTGTTCTCTGGCACCCATCCGGGGTCTCCTTTTCTGGCGTTTTTAGATGATCCTTCGAATATACTTCAGCTTCAGTCGGCGCAGTCCCTTCACGCGCGCGGCCAGCAGCCGGGCGGTTTTTCGCACGAAGATATAGACGAGCCGATAATCCTCTTCACGAATATCACAGGCATTGAATGCCGCCGTTTCGCAGATGCGCATGACCTCGCGGTATTTAATGCCGATATCCTTGCCCAGGTCGCCCTCTATGGTTTCCGCGAAATACGCAGGAGATACGCAATCGGGCCAGCCATAAATCTCGCGCATCAGCGTGAACAGATAGCCGTACAGATTGACGACTGCCTCCTTGCGATCACGCAGCTTCATGGAGCGCTTGAGCCGCGAGAGCGCGATTCTGCGCCGCAGCTGTGCGATCAGGGCGAGCAGAAGGAGAATGAGAAGGATGCAGCCGACGATTCTCGGCCACTCGAGGTGGGGCGCGGCCTTTTCTTCGTCATCCTCGTCCTCGAAGTCGTCATGGAAATCCTCTTCCATGTCCAGACTGTTTTCTGTCTGAGGCGACTGGTCGGGCGGCAGCGTTTCGCTCTGCTCACTTTGCGCCGTGCCGGTCAGCACATCCGCCTGTTCCATCAGGTTCAGGTATTTCGGCGCGGTTTCAAAGGGAATCCAGCCGATGCCGTCCTGATAAATCTCTGTCCATGCGTGCGCACAGCTTTCGTCCAGCGCGATGGCTTCGCCGGCGGAAGCCGCCTTCGCCGCATCCGGCGTAATTAGATAGCCCTCGACATAGCGCGCGGGAACGCCGAAATAGCGCATCATCATGGTCGCTGCGCTGGCGTAATGCACGTCGTAGCCCTGGCGATTCTTTTCCAGAAATTCTTCCAGAAAATCGTCTCCGTCGAGATGCGGCGCGATCGTCTCACTGTATGCGACATTTTCCTCCAGCCAGCTCAGGATCCGCTGCTTGGCTTCTCCGTAGTCGAGATGACCGTTCGAGGGCGCAGCGCCGAGCAGGCCGGCCAGCATCGCTCTCGTTGTCTCCGGCACCTCCAGAAAATGCTCGTAGACAAACTGATTGTAGTGGCTTTCGTCGATGAGATAGCGCTCCACCGTTTCCGCGGGCGCTTTCTCGGCGGATTTCAGCAGAGACACGAGCGCCGGATAGCGCTTCACCTGATTGGGGAGAGACGTCAGCGTGTACGCATCTACGCCCCGGAGATTCAGGGAATAGAGCTGAATATCGCCGATGCCCGCCGAATCCAGCAGATCGTCCGACGCCGAAATCAGCTCGTAGGGCGCGTAGATATGTGCTCGGCTTGCGCCAATATGGCGCACAGAGATGGTGATGGCGTCTTCTTCAGTGAGCGCGTCATCCAGATCGAGCGCTGCGTTTGAGAGCTGCGTCTGCCCATAGAAGCCGCTTCGATGCAGCCAGTAAAAAAGCTCTGCGCCGTTGGAAAGGGACACAGGATTCGCCTCATTCCAGCCGTTTCCGTTGTATTCGCTGCCGACAAAGCCGCGCAGATACAGCGATTCCGGCTTGTCCATGGAGACCTCCAGCATAACGGAATCCGTCTGATTCAGGCTTCCAAGATTGCTGAAATCGCCGTCAGGGAGGCCGCCATCTTTGCCGTAGCGCCATTCGGAGATCAGCGCCAGCGCCTGCTTTCGCAGCGCCGCAACGCCGGGGATTTCGTGTTTTTCGAGAAGAAAAAGACCGCCGGAGACAAATATCGCCGCACTCAGAAGAAGGCTCAGCCAGACGATTGCGCCGCCTTTGGAATCCCGCTTCAGAATGCCTGCGGAGAGATTCAGGAGAATCAGCCCGGCCGCCAGCAGTGCGATCCAGAGTGCGGGAGCCGCAACGCCCAGTAGAACGTCCAGCGCCGCGAGTACCAGAGCAATCAGCGCCGCGACCAGAGTACAGCGGTTCTGAACCAGCCATACGCAGCCCATCGCCAGCAGTGCGGAGAGGTACGCGCAGGCGTAATTCATGCCGGATTCGGACGCAGTGAAGCGTGCGAGATTTCGCCCGATGTGTCCGCCTATTGCGGACGAAACCTGATTGATGATTCCATACAAACCGCCGCCGAGATCGCCCCAAATCAGTCCGACCGCCATTCCGCTCACAGCGATTCCTGCAAGGATCATACCGCGGAAGGAGGCCCTTCTGAGCAGCAAGGACAGCAGGAGAACAGCCGCTCCGGCAATCAGAGCGGCCGTTGAAACCGGGATGGAAAACATCGCCGCAAGGCTGCCGCCAAGGCCGGCATACAGACATGCGGCGCTCGTCAGTCCAGCCATGGACAGGCGGGTCTGGACTTTGCTTTCGTTCGGCTTGAGTTGGAGTATATTCATCTTCAGACTCCTTAGACCAATAGTCGGGTCATGTGCTCCGGCAGGCAGCTGATTGCGCCTTCGGGGTCATCCTCCGGCAGCAGTACGGTCAGCTTTTCTTCCATTGCGCCCGTGCCGACAGGCTGCGTAGGGGCGAACAGCAGAATGCGCCGCGCGGCGGTCAGCTCGTCCGCCGTCAGCATTCGGGAGAGAATGCCTTCGTCGTCATGGGCAATTCCGGCTGAGAGGATGCGCGCCTTTTCGCCGCTCAGGTCGTCCAGCGAAGTGATGGAAACGACCTCCATCTGCGCGGTATCACGGTTAAACCAGGCGATCTGGTGCGTAATAGACTGATCGGCCAGCGTCTGAGAAACGGAAACCAGCGCTTCGCAGGCGCGATCCGCGGCATCGGCGGAAAAATCCGCCGTCGGGCAGTTGTCCAGCAGCAGAAGCAGCGCGTTGCTCACGGGCTGGGACATTTCCTTTACGACCGTTCGATCGTATTTCCCGCTGAGCTTCCAGTGGATGCTGCGCAGGGAATCGCCCTCTCTGTAATCGCGGATGTCGAACAGCTCGCTGGGATCGTCGCCGGGAGAGGTCATAGAATAATCGTCGCTTTCCATGTCCGGGAAATCCGGCGATTGCAGCTCGATCATGGGCTCGAAGGTGTTGGGCATGATCAGAATGCTCGCTTCGCTTCCGAGCTTTTTTCTTTGCTGAAACAGGCCGAGGGGATCGCGGATTCGAAGCTGCCGCGCGGAGATCAGGAGTCGGCCGCAGCGCGGACTGTTCAAGCAGAGAACCGCATTATCCGAATCCAGATTCGCCTTCATCGACTGCACTTCGCCGGTCAGCAGATTATTGGCCTGAAGCTGAATCTGTACACGCATCGCGGACAGAATGGCTGAACCGCTCAGCACTATTTCCACGTTCAGAGGCTCGCCTTTTTCCGTGCTTTCCGGAAGCTGAAACGTCAGCTCCGCCCTTCGAGCGGCGATCCGCAGGAGAATCAGCGACGGCAGCGGAAGCAGTGCGGCAGCGATGGCCAGCGCGGCGAAAACGATTCGCTCGGTAAAAAGATAACAGGCGGCCAGCAGCAGAAGCGTCAGCAGCCAGAGAATTCGCTTCAGCCACATACGCTTACCCCGCGATCGGCATTCTTACCGTCGAGAGTACCTGCCGGATCACTTCTTCCTGCGTCACGCCGGAGATCTTCGCCTTGGGGCTGAGCACCAGTCGGTGCGCGCATACGTCGCCGAAGATTTCCGCTGCGTCCTCAGGAACGACGTAGTCCCGTCCCGCCAGATACGCGCGCGCCTGAGACATTTTCAGCACGGCCAGCGCGCCGCGGGGGCTGACGCCGAGCTGAACCACGGAATGCTCGCGCGTAGCCTGGCAGAGATGAGTGATGTATTCGAGAATGGAATCGGCGACGCGCAGGTTGTCCACCTCGCGCTGCATCTGAACGACTTCCGCTGCACTGGCGATCTGCTCGACGCGGCTGAGCGGGTTCTCGCTCTTGCGGTCGCGCAGGATGTTCACCTGGCTGTTGAAATCCGGGTAACCCATTTTCAGGCGAACCATGAAGCGGTCGATCTGTGCCTGGGGCAGCAGCTGCGTTCCGGCAGAGCCTACTGGGTTCTGCGTCGCGATGACGATGAACGGATCCGGGACGGGATGTGTCTGGCCGTCGACTGTTACCTGACGCTCCTCCATGACCTCCAGCAGTGCAGACTGCGTCTTGCTGGAGGTGCGGTTGATTTCGTCCGCCAGCAGCAAATTACACATGACCGCGCCGGGCTTGAACAGCAAGCGGCCGCTCTCCTTGTCGTAAACGGAAAAACCGATGATGTCCGACGGAACCACGTCCGAGGTGAACTGAACACGGCGATAGTCGATGCCCATCGCGCGGCTGAACGCCAGCGCCAGCGTGGTTTTGCCCACGCCCGGCACGTCCTCCAGCAGAATGTGGCCGCGGGACAGAATCGCCATCAGCGCGCGCGCCAGCACGTCGTCCTTGCCGACGATGGCCTTTTTGACTTCACTGAGTATTCTTTCGGATTGCGTATGCATAACCCTGTCGTCCTTTCTGCCCGCAGGCTCACCATTGATGATCGTAATTGCTCCCCGCGCCGGAGGAAGAGGAACCGCCGATGTCCTTACCGTAGGCCAGCGTGAAGCGCAGCCGCAGCACGTCGCCGTCCTGAAGGTAGCATTCGGAGAGACTGTAATTCGGGAAAACGCCGTTGACGCAGTACATCCAGCCCGAGCCCTGCGTGAAATCCTGCTCGCCGAGGCTGTCGGTGTGGTAGATGTTCGTCCACATCAGACCGTCCTCGTCGATGTCGTTTTCCAGCTCCTCCGGAATGACCCAGCCATTGGTAATGCCTGGCTTGATCAGATGCGCGAGATAGAAGCCGTTTTTCAGATCGCCGGAATACTGATACTCGTAGCCATAGGACTCCAGCACCTGCGCCACAGCGTAAACGGCGTTCTGTCCCTCGAGAATGTCCACCTTCGTGGCGGGAATCAGCTCGCCCAGACTGAGGACGTTCGCGTCTACGATGACCGTGGCTGTGCCCTTCATTCCGCCCTCGTCCACCGCAGTGCAGTTCAGTCTGTAGCGGTAGATCGTGTAGCGATCCTCATAGTCCCACACCGTGATGACTACGTCGTTCAGACCGCCGGTCAGTTCAAGACGATAGCCTGTGCGCTGCTCGTCCTCCCACATGTCCTCCAGCGTGCGGCCGTTGAGCTGCACGGTGATGTGATCGCCGTAAATGCGCGCGCCATCGCCCGTCTGAGCGCTGACCTGGAGGGTGTACAGCGAGCCTGTGATTTCCATGCCGTTGGAGATATTGCAGGTCATTTTCGGCATGGTTTCGTCGGCTTCGTCGGCTTCGCAGATGACGTAGTGGTGATACGAGATCGTGTAGCTCTGGGTATATTCCTTTCCGTCCACATCGGTGGCCTTCAGGCGAATCAGGTTGTTGCCGCGGGAGAGCTGGCAGCTGTATACGCCGGATTCGCCGCTGAGCGTAACGCCGTTGGCAACGACCGTCAGCGACGCACGATCCGTGCCGCCGGCGATGGATGCCTGGAAGCTGAACGCCGGGTCGTCCACCTCGTGGTCGTAGAGGTCGGTGATGATTTCAATGTTTTCAGGCAGCTCGACGGTGACTATGTATTGCTGCTCGAGATGCTGTCCCTCGCCGTCGGCGGCGAGCACGATCAGGTTCTCACCCTCGTTCAGCGTGGTTTTGTAGCGATTCGATTCGGAGCCGATCTGTTCGCCGTTTACGGACACGCTCAGCGTCGCCTTGCGGCTCCCCAGCGCGGCATACGCCGTAAAGGCGAAGCCCTGCTGGTTGACGGTGCGATCGGTCAGGTCGGTGGTGATGACCAGTTCGTCGGGAACGACGTAGACGGTGTAGGTCTTGGATACCTGAATCTGGCGATTCTCGGGATCAACATAGACCACGGTGACTTTGATGCTGTTCTGGCCGTTCGCAAGCTGAACGCGGCCGCTGAACTGGGGAACTACGCTCCCGTTGACCTCAACGGATGTAGACTGCACGCGCAGCTCAGGCTGCTTGTGAATGATCTGGAAATCCAGCTCGCTTTGGGGAATCGTGGAGCCGTTGAGGATGGTGGTGGTGAAATAGACGACCTCCGTCGGCTTCGTGGTTTCGCCGGTGCCCGCCGTCGGATCTGCGTCGGGTTTCGGCGTGAGCAGCGGATCGGGCTGTGGTGCCGCCGTGGAGGAGGGCTTTTGCGTTCTGGACGGCGCGGAAGTGGACGCGGAGCTGGGCTCGGGTGTTTCCGTGGGTGCGGCAGTCGGTTCAGGGGTCGGCTCGGGAGAAGGTTCGAGCGTCGGTTCGGGTGTCGACTCGGGACTCTCCGAGACTTGCAGCGTTTCAGAGGGCGGCGCGTTGTCGGGAGCCTGCGGCTGATCCTCCAGCGTCATGGTCAGCGGCTCTTCCTGCAGCATATGCGAGCTGTTTTCATTGCGGCTTTCCAGCGGATTGTCGGGCGCTTCCTTCTGCCCGTTTGAAAGCGCAAACCACACGCCGGCAATGAGTGCGAGCGCCACGATCAAAGCCGCGGCCTGCCGTAAAAAGCGATGCTTCTGCATGTTGTGCGCCCTCCTCATGTAGGCAAAAAATATAGCTGGTCGCGAGGCCGGCCAGCAAATCATAGTCTTCGGAAAAGAGCTGCGTTCGCTGTTTTCCCCGCGAAGTTTTAGGCAAAACAGAGCTCCAAAATTCTCTGATTCTCGGGTTTTTAAGCCCAGTAGCGGAATTTAAGCTGAATTATACATGAGCAGGCACATTAAAGTCAATGATTTTATAAAAATTTACAGGATAAACCCGCGAAATTTATGGGTGGACGCTTCGTGTAACCATTGCTTTTATCTTCCAAAAGCTGTATAATTTAAGTGCTTCAGTTTGGGGTGCCGCGGATCGTTCGATTTGCGGAAAAAGGGAATGCGGTGTGAATCCGTAACAGATCTCTCGTTGCTGTGTAGTGGACGAAAGTGCAAAAATGTCATTGGCCGAAGGGCTGAGAAGGCGCACGAGTAGGATGAAGCCAAGTCAGAAAACCTGCCCCGAACAATAAATGGCTCATTTCAGGAGAGAATGACGGCCGTTTGAAACAAAGCAAGCCGGACGAGATGCGGGAGCCGCTCAAGGGTTTCCGCAGCATAGAGCTGTCTTTCAGGATGGCTTTTTTGTCGTAGACTTGCTGCTTTCAATCGCCGGCGTTTCCTCCGTTTTCGGGAGGTTTTCATGAAGAAGATGCGCCGCGCGGCAATTCGGTGCCTGTGCATGATTCTGGTGTGCGCCTGTCTGCCCCTGTCCGGCTTTTGCGCTTGGGCGGAGGAAGTGGATGCGGCCTTGATTTCGACGAACGCCGTCGAATCTTTTGGCGACCTTTCTTCTACCCCCCCCCCCGAAAATTATGCATATGTAAATTCGAATGCTTCCGATGCTGAAAATTCGGAAGTTGTCTTTGAATCTGATTCTGAAACTGATCCCATAGCTGAAGAAACCACAGTCGTTCCCGAGGACACGCTCGCGCCTGCGAGCGAAGCGCCTGAGGAAACGCCTGTGGTTTCTTTTCCCTCGGAAGCCCCTCGGTCGGAGGAAACGGCTGCCCCCACAGAAGCGCCGGTTCTTCTGGCGCGTGTGCTGAACGACGCGACCATCCTGTATTCCGATCTCTCCATGACGCAGACCGCCGCCGTGGTCAACGCGGGCAGCGTGTTTACCGTGCTCGAGGTGCTGGACGGTGTGCTGTGCGTCGAATACACGGACGCGGAGCAGAACAGCATTCGCGCCTATGTCGCTTCTTCCGCAGTGGAGATGATTTCCGCAGACGATGCAACGAATGCGCCCACCGAACAGGAAATCACGGAAGCGCCTTCGACGGAGGAACCTGAAACGACGGAATCTCCCGAACCGACGGTCGAACCGGTGGGAGCCTCCGGCAGCGGCAGCTTCTGCATCATGGCCAGAACGCAGACGCAGTTGGTCATTCCGCCCATGTTTGTGGACTACGGCGTGGGTGACACGATTCTTTCTGCGCTGGGCAATCTGAACGGACACAGCATCAGCAATCTGCTCGACGGCGACATTACGGTGATTGATGGCGTGAAGGCGGATTATGTCCGGTTCGATGAAAAAGGCGGCTATGCGCTGGATCGCCCCGCTTCGGAAATCCAGGCGATGGTATTCAGTGAGAGCGTTGCCGTCCTTTCATCCGCGCAGCTTCGGCTCATGCGGAGCATGGCGACCTACCTCGACGATGCGGATGCGCGCAGCAGTGAAACGGCCACCGCGGTCTATAACGAAATCTTGAACGCCTATCTCGGACTGACGGACGAGGAGAGCACGGCGTGGGCGGACAAGCTGGACGCTGCGATGGCGGGCGCGGAAATTCCCGTGGGTGACGAAAACGCGCCGCAGCTGGCGGATGGTGTATACCAGATTACCACCGGCGGCGAACTGAAGTGGTTTGCCGACCTCGTCAACGGTCGTCTTACCGAAACGGAACGGAATGCCGCGGCAAACGCCCGGCTGGTAAACGATATTTCCATCACGGGTATGGACTGGTCGCCCATCGGTTCGAGTGAAGCGCCCTATGCGGGCGTGTTTGACGGCGGCAACCATACGATTTCCGGGCTGAGCATTCGTGCGTCGTCGGATTATCAGGCGCTGTTCGGCTATGTGGGCGCGAACGCATCCGTTCAGAATCTCACGGTGAGCGGCTCCGTGGACGCGGGCGGCTCCTATGTCGCGGGCGTGATCGCGTACAGCGAGGCCAACGTCAGCAATCTGCACAATCGCTGCAAGGTCACCGCCTCCGGTCAGTATGTCGCGGGCGTGGTCGGAGCGGCAGCTTCGGGCTGCACGATTTCGGGCTGCACCAATTCCGGCAGCGTTTATTCGTCCAGCGCTTCCGGCTCCGCCTATGTGGGCGGCGTGGTCGGCGGCAAGGGCTGCACGGTCGTTGACTGTGAAAACAGCGGCTCGGTGCAGGGTTATGGCTATGTGGGCGGCGTGGTTGGTCACGCCGGCAAGGTGGCAAACTGCAAAAACAGCGGCCGCGTGCAGTGCGTGAAGCAGTACGGCGGCGGCGTCGCCGGCCAGGCTTCAAGCGTATCAGGGTGCGAAAACAGCGCGACGGTCACGGTTTCCGGCGAGTTTGTTGAAACACGAGCATGGTACGAGGCCTCTTATATCGGCGGTGTGGTTGGATCGGCGAGCTCGGCTTCTGAGTGCGTTAACCGCGGAGCTGTCTCTGGCCGCACCTCTGGTGTATCGCATTTTGCGTCTGTGGCGGGCGTTGTAGGCAGAGCTTCTTCGGTTTTAAACTGCATGAATTATGGTCGAGTATCCGTTTCAGCAAGCTATGTTGGCGGAGTGGTCGGTGGAAATGGCGGCGGTACGGTTGTCCAATGTGCAAACTTTGCTGAAATCATCAACAATGCGACTTCTGGAGAGCAGACCGGCGGCGTTGCCAGTGCGGGCAAGCTGGATCAGTGTTACAACATCGGAGATGTAAAAGGCTATGTTTCCGTTGGTGGTCTGATCGGCGGTACTTCTAACAGTACGATAAAGAATTCCTACAACCTTGGGAAAGTCAGCGGCAGTATGAAGGTCGGTGGCCTTGCTGGCGTTTGTCTTTCCGTGTCCGACAGCTATAACGCCGGAGAAGTTTCCTTGCCGGGAAACGCGGGTGGATTGATTGCGGCGGAATTCTCGAGAATTCAGGATTGCTATTATCTGGAAACGCTGAAGCTGTATTCGAAGGCAGGAAAAGCATTGTCTCGAGTGGCTCTTCGCCTGTCCATGCGCGATAAGAATTGCTTTACACTGAATTTGAACGAAGATTATCACAATGGTTATCCGTGTTTGAGATGGGAAGGCGCTGCCGTATCTGCCGATGTAAGTTCCATCTCGCTGGAGAAGGGTACTAAACAGCGTTATCTGATGGCAGTGAATGGTACTATTCCCAAACTGCCGGAGACGGTTATCGTTACAGCAGGCGGTTTAGATTTTCCCTGCGCAGTAGAATGGCGAGCCCCTGACGACTTTGATGCAGCGGCGGAGGGTGAATACGCATTTACTCCAGAAACTGTACTTCCGGAGAACTGTCTGTTGCGCGAGGATGCTATTATTCAGCAGGTTATTGTAGCTGTGGTCGCGGAAAACGATCTGCCGCTGCTGACTGAAATTGCTCTGGAAGATGGCGCTGCGATTGAGTATACTACGGCCTATGGCGTGGAACCGATCGGTTTTCCGGAATATGCCTTGGCCGTGATCGACGGTGTGCAACAGCGCATTGCGATTACTTGGCAGGCACCGGAGAATCTGGATCTGACGGATACTGTTTCGAAGTTTATCTACACGATGCGGCTGGAAGAAGCCTGTGTAATCGGCGATGGTGTTGAGTTGCCGACTCTTTCGCTGCGCGTGTGCCCGATGATGCTGGTAGATGCAATGCGCTTTACGAAGAAGAACAGCGCAGAAAGCGGCGACTACGATCTGGAATATCTGGGTGCTGAGCAGGTAGATGGCGTTGAGACTTTCCGCTATCGTATGCTGATTTTTGATAGCAGCAACGCTTCCTATTTGTATATAACGCCCAATGCAGTCTACGCCGACCAGACAGAGATGAAATATCAGTACACAGCGCTGTCGGCGAGTGCAGAGGAACGGCAGGGCACGCTTTCTTATACGCGGGGTAATTCGCTGATCGGTTTTGTAGCGGGCAACCGAGCCTATGCAAATTCGAATGTGCTGACCATTTCGGCGGAGGCAACTGTCGGTGATGAAACGATTCGACAGCAGTATATCGTTGAAACATACCTTCAGCCGACGTTGAAAAGCTTTCAGGTAATGAATGGAGACAGCGCGTGCTATATGCTCCCCGGCTTTGAAAGCGAATGGTTTGATTATTCGGCGCAGGTGCCTTCGGGCGTAGAGAGCGTCAATCTGGAAATGGTGCCGTCGTTTCAGCAGGCGCAGTGGCAGAATCTGTCGCTTTACGTCAATGATGAGAAGCAGGAAATGAACGCGGAAAAATTCCGCTGCGCCATACCGGTCACGGGTGACCTGACGGAGGTAAAGATCAGACTCGAATATCAAAATGCGGCCGGAGAGACGAGCCAAAGCGCATATCAACTCCACATTGTGCGACTTCAGGAAACTCTGCTCAGTGTCGTGCTTTCGCCTGAAAATGCAGTCCTTAGCGTTTCTAATCGCATTACCGGTTCTGTTTACCCCGGCGAAGACGGACGCTATTCCCTGATTCGCGGCTACGAGTACAGCTATACCGTGTCGGCTTACGGTTATCAGGCGCAGACTGGCAGCTTTACGGCAGAAGATCCGGAGATGGCGCTGGAGTTTGCGCTGGTGCCTGCCGACTCGAACGATTCCATCGATGAAGAAATTCCCTCTGAGTGGGGCGATTTCCGCGGCGATGAAACCAACAACGCTGTCACCTCCGTTGCTACGCCGATTTCCGCCTCGGATGCAGTGATGTACTGGGCCAATCAGGCGGGTATCAGCTATGGCTCGGATGCGGTCAGCTCACCGATTCTTGTAAACGGCTATCTGATCTGCACGGCGAAGCAGAATATCTTCAAAATCGACACGGTGACGGGTGAGATTGTGCAGGTGGGCGACATGATTAAAAAGTCCGCCTTCAACATCACACCTCCGACCTATGCAAAGGGAATGCTCTTCGTCGCCCTCGCCGACGGAACGGTTCAGGCATTCAACGCGGATACGCTGGAATCGCTGTGGGTCTATACCGATCCGTTGGGTGGTCAGCCTAATTCGCCCATCACCTATCACAACGGCTATATCTATACCGGTTTCTGGAACGGCGAGCGCGACAACGGCAACTGGGTCTGCCTGTCCATAACGGATGAGAATCCCGCCAAGACGAACGAGGCAAAGAAGGCGACCTGGACTTACACCCAGAAGGGCGGCTTCTACTGGGCCGGCGCGTACGTCTCGGATCGTTTTATGATCGTGGGCACGGATGACGGCGAAACCGGCTATGTCTCGCCCAGCGCCAATCTGCTCTCCCTCGATCCCAACTCCGGTCGTGTGATCGACTGCCTGTCCGGGCTGGATGCGGACATTCGCTGCACCATTTGCTACGACAAAAAGACCGATCGCTATTACTTTACCTCCAAGGGCGGATATTTCTACTCCGTGGCGGTATCTAAAGACGGTTTCTTCGATCGCGATTCGCTGAAGAAGCTGAATCTGCGCAACGGAAATGCCATCGAGGGCATGAGTACGTCCACGCCGGTAGTCTACAATGGCCGCGCCTATGTGGGCTTCTCCGGCCGCGCACAGTTCCAGGCGTACAGTGGCCACGGCATTGCGGTCATTGATTTGGCTTCGTGGACCATCGCCTATACCTGTCCCACGAAGGGCTATCCGCAGACCAGCGGTCTGCTCACGACGGCTTACGAGAATACGGGGCTCGTATACATCTATTTCTTCGAGAATATGTCGCCCGGTTCGCTGCGCGTGATTCGCGACTGCCCCGGCCAGACGCAGCTTCTGTCCATTTACGACGGCTCGCCCATCGATCAGGCGGAGATTCTGTTCACACCCCGCGGCGCGCAGCGTCAGTATGCGCTTTGCAGTCCCATCGTGGATCAGTACGGAACGTTCTATTTTAAGAACGATTCCGGTTTCATGATGGCGCTCGGCAGCAGAATCGTCAGCCTTGAAGTGACGGAGCAGCCCGCATGTCTGCTCTATGAAGAGGGCGAGAGCTTTGACGCGTCGGGAATGCAGGTGGTTGCGCATCTGGCCAACGGCTGCACGAAGGATGTGACTCAGAACGTTTCCTTCTCCCAGGAGCCGCTGACGGCGGGCGACACGGACGTAACGATCTACTTTAACTACGTTCGCTATAACAACGATGCCGAAACCCTCGACCGACCGCAGACGGTGGTCAATTTGCAGGTGCTCACGCAGGAAAACATGCGGGCATTGAAGGATGTTTTCGAAAAGATTGACGCGCTGAACAGTGTGATTACGGCGGACAGCGGCAGCGCGATTGCCGCCGCTCGAAGCGCTTACGATGCGCTGAGCGTCGAACTTCAGGAACTGGTCACGAATTACGAAACGCTTACCCGCGCCGAAGAGGAATACGCCTTGGCGATCAAGGCGGAGGTGCAGGCGGCGGAAAAGGTGGATCGTTTCATCGAGTCCATCGGCGAGGTCACGTTGGAGAGCGCCGACTCCATCCGCAGTGCGCAGGCGCTTTATGATGCGCTGTCGGACTATGGCAAGGGGCTCGTGAAGAATTATGAGCAGCTCAAACGCATTCAGGCGCAGTATGAAGCGCTGGTTGCCGCGAGCAGCGCCAAGGCGAGCGAGGTTATGAAGATGATCTCCGCGTTGGGCGAGATCACGCTGGAGAGCGGAGACGCAATCCGCGCGGCGCGCGACGCCTATGACGCGCTGAGCGACGCTGAAAAGGCGCTTGTTACGAATCTCTCTACGCTGGAAGCGGCGGAAGAGGTGTATGCCGCGCTGCTTGACGCGGAGGGAAATTCCGTTCAGCAGGTGGAAGAGCTGATCTCCGCCATCGGCGAGGTCACGCTGAAACGTGAGGATCGCATTGTTCGCGCACGCGAAGCCTACGACGCCCTGGACGCCGACGCGCAGGCGAAGGTGAGCAATTATGAAAAGCTCCTCAAAGCGGAGGAAACGCTTGCCGCGCTGAAGGAGCAGCTTGCGGGGCTGGAGACGGTTACGGCGCAGCTTGAAGAGCTCAAGGCGCAGATTCAGTCGATCGCCGCCAGCTCTGAAGCGGTGAATACCTCCAATGCGGCGCAGCTGGTTCCGCTGATTCAGCAGATTCTTAGGACGATCGCCGATCAGACGCTGCAAAACCAGTCGCTGCTCGCGGATTATGCCTCCTTTGCGGATTCGTATCGCATTGCGGTCGCTGACTACCTGCACATCGACCCCAACACCGGTGTGTCCGCCAGCGGGCTCGAATGGTACATGCAGCTGAAGATCGAGACGCTTACTTCGGCAGGCGATGCGGATTATGTAAAGTACAAGTCGCTGGTTTCGCCGCGGCGCATCATCCGTCTCTATCGCGTGTCCGTAATTGATCTGCTGACTGGAGAGCCGGCGGCGAATCATGCCGAAATGAGCCTTACGTGGGTGATTCCCACGCCGAACTACAATGAATCCTCCTATTCCTCCGCTGGCATTGCTCATGTAGGCGCTGCATCGGCGGCGGAGTATCTGGAGAGCGCCTATACGGATCATCGGCGCAAGCTGACCTTCAGCACCCGCGGCGACGGCCTGATCGGCTTTGTTGGAACCAAGGCTGGAATGAGTGCAGGGGGCTCTGTGCAGGGCAGCGGAAGCGTGCTGGACGGAGCGAAGGATCCTGGAAAGAACAATCCCACCGGCGGTGCAAACGATACCGTTCCCGGGACCATGCGGAGCTATTCCTCCGTGCAGAGCACGATGCTGACCCAGTATGGTCAGACCGTGGAATCGGGAATCTGGGAATACCGCGAAAATGTCATCCTGCCGGCGCTGCTCGCCCGCTTTACGGACGCGCAGGTCAGTCTGTACGCGGCGATGTCGGAAGCAGTGGAAAACGGAACGAATCGATTCTTTGCCTATTCGGTGACGGATGAAGAATTCGACGCGGTGCTGCAGACCTATCGGCTGTCCAATCCGCTGTCTGCGCTGGCGGAGTTTACGTTCGTGCCGGAAGAAGGCGTTGTGGAGGTCGATTACGTGCTTTCCGAGGAAGCGCATCTTGCGGCGATTGAGAACTGGCACGAGCTGGTGGAACGAATTGTCACCCATGCGCTCGTTCAGGGTAATGAAGTGCAGACTGCTGCGCAGCTCTATAAGTATCTCACCGAAACGCTGGACTTCCCGCCGGAGGCCGATGCGGAAGCAACCGATGCAGCCGCCGAATGGCTCCCTGAAGCGGGAAGTGAGAACGCGGTGTTCTATCCTTCGGCGTACTACGCGCTGTCTGAGAACATCGTTTCGGAAAACGATGCTGCTTCGATCTATGCGTATCTGCTGATGCAGGTGGGCGTGGAATGTATGCTGATTCAGGAAGCGCCGCAGGCAGCGAACGCCGATGCGGAGCTGGCAGAAACGGAACCGTCTGAGCCTCACATCTGGGCGGTGTTTGCGCTGAACGATCAGTGGAGCCACGCCGATGCGGAAATGGATATATATAATAGAAGAAATCCTGACGCGGAAATGGATGTACTCGGCCATTTCGGTATGGACGACGCGCTGCGTGCGGAATCTGTGGACGCGGAAAACGGCTATGAAATGGTCGTTCCCTCCTGTATGCTGCCGACCGACTCGGCGGATACGGATGCAGAGAATCCGTTTATAGTGCCCGAATGCAGCGGCAGATATAATCGCAACGCAGTGGATGAAACCGTTGTAATCCTTGACGGAGAAGGGAATTGATTGCGTGAAAAAGAGAATTCGGATATACGCCGTGTTTCTGGCACTGGCTCTGTCGGCGCAGTTGACTTCGCCAGCCATATCGAGAGCGGAGTCGCCGCCGGAAGTACAGACGTCGGCGGCAGCAGAAACACCGGAGCCGACGAAAGACGCGCCAAAGGAGGAACCGGGAACCGCGCCGCCGGAGCAATCCCCGCAGGAAACGCCGACTGCTTCAGAAACGGAAACGCCCAGTCCTCCTGCGGATACCCCGCAGCCGGCAGACTCGACGGAAGAGCCGACTGAGCTAACGCCTGTTCCTTCAGAGGAAGCGACGGCTACTCCGCTTCCCACGCCTGAAACGACGGAAGCGCCCAGTGAATCGCCGACAACACCCCCGGAGGTTACGCCAGCGCCGAAGCTCTCCATCGACGGAGAAATTCGGCAAAACGGCATTGCGGTGGGCGCGGATGGCGTTCATGGAAGGAAAATTGCGGTTTCGTCCAACGCTGCATGGACGGTAAAGGCGGAAGCTGAGTGGATCCATCTCGCGGTCTCCGATCAGAAGGACGGCTTTTTCCTGACGGTAGATGCAAACGCTGGCGAAGCGCGCGAGGGACAGATTGAGCTGAAAGCGACGGAATGCGACACGATTACTGTACGTTTGCATCAAAGCGCTGCGGCTGAAGCGTCGCCTGAACCATCGATTACGCCCGAACCGAGCGACCTGCCGGCGGAAACGGAAGTGCCTTCGGAGACGGAAACATCCGTGCCGGAGGAAACGCTCGAGCCTTCGCCCACGCCGGGAGTGGAGGATCAAAACCCGGATGACTTGCCCACCGACGCGCCGCCGACGATTGAACCTGTCGAGCGCGATTACAATGTCGGTTGGAAGGGCGTGGTTCCGAGCGACGAAGCGGGCATGGGCATTCCCATGCTGTTTCAGGGCGACTATGGGCAGACCATTCTCTATTACAATGGAGAAGCCAAGTCGGTGGCAAGCTCGGGCTGTGGTGCGACGAGCGTATCCATGGTGATCGCCTATCTGACGGGAAACGTTGAGCAGAATCCCTATCTGCTGTTCTGCAAGGCGGTGGATGACGGCAGATACCACGGAAACGGTCTGAGCCACGATACGCTTGTATGGCTGGCAAAGAGCTATGGCGTGAAATGCCGCTGGATTTCCAACAGCGCGGACGCGGTGCTGGAAGCGCTGGCCGAGGGCAAGCCGGTGATCGCGCATATGGGCGAGGGTATTTTCACCAGCAAAGGCCATTACATTGTGCTTCGCGGCGTTACGGAGGATGGAAAGATTCTGGTAAACGATCCCAACAGCCGCTCCAACTGCCATAAGGCATTTCCGCTGGAGACGATTCTCGCTCAGACGCGAACCTCCGCTTCCTTTATGGTCTGCTGGACGGAGAGCGAAGCCACCGTAGAACCGACCGTCGAACCTACGCTTGATCCGACCGTTGAACCGACGCTCGAGGCTACAGTTGAACCGAGCGTTGCGCCGCAGCCGATTTGGGGCGATGTCAATGGTTCGGGAAGCGTAGACATGAACGACGTTCAGCTGATCTACGACATTATCAATGGTCGTAACACAGGTGATTTTGCGGACAGGGCGGATGTAAACGGAGACGGAACGGTGAACAACGCGGACATGGAACAGCTGATGCAGTTCATCTTGGAGGGTGCGCGCCCCGAAACGAAGGCGCAGCCTGAAGCGGCCGTTGAGAACACTGGGCTTCCGATGGAAGAGAGCGTCCCCAGAGATACTCTGGAGGAAACCGCAGCGCCTGACGGCTCGGCAGCCGATGCGAACAGCAGTTTGTCCATAGATGCCATTCAGCAGCCGTCTGTCGAGGCGACGCTGAGTCCATTCGATGGCGTAATTCCGAATCCGACTGCCGTTGGAACCCCGTCGCCAAGTGACGACGGTTCATCGAAGGGCGCTGAATTGCCGGACGGCGATTCGCCAAAAGAGCCCTAGTCAGACGTAATCGGTTTACCGATCCGGCAAACCGTTACATATTTGAATGTGTTGCGTTATGCTTCTGCGCCGCAACCTTTTGGAAAAGGTCGGTGCAGAAGTGAGGGAATCCGGTGAGAATCCGGAGCATTGCCGGTGCTGTAAGCGCGTGAGCCTGACATTCGTGGCGAAAGCCGGTCATTGGGCGAGAGCCTGAGAAGGCGGAATGTCGGTCGCAGGGATGAAGATCCCCTATCGCGCGAGCCAGAAGACCTATGACGTGGAAAGCTGTGCCTTATGGCGGGGGCCGCTTTAGATCATGTAAAACGAGAGGAGGCATGAAGGTGTTGGTTCATGTGACACATTCAAAAACAATGCTCAGTAGAGGAAGGGGAGAAAAGGAGAAGATGAAATTGCTTCGGGGGTCGAAGCGGCGCATTCTGGCGTTGCTGCTGGCGCTGGCAATTATTTTGCTGGCGTTGCCGCTTGCGGCAATTTCCGCACAAGCGGAGGGTAGCGACTCGTCGACGAAAACCGTGTACTTTACCCTGGTTAACGACGGCGCGCCTGTAGTCGGTAACGACGATAACAAGACCGTGCTTTCGCATCTCAAGGTTGAAGTTCCATATTTTGATTTGGAGCGTTATGATCTGACTCAATATTATCGCTACGAAAGCGATTCCTTTGAAGAGGGCGGAAAGTACAACAGCTCGACCGTTCTGGAACAGCCCACGGTGCTGCATCTCTACATTTACATGCTGGAGAAGTACTGCATTGGCCTACCGGAGGATCAATGTATGCGCGGAGGCTCGCAGCTGTGGCAACAGGCGAATGAGTGCTTCGACATCTTTGGCAGATCGGTCAACAGCAAGGAAGTGCAGATGGGTGATGAGTATGTTAAGCAGGAACCGCTCAATGTGCTCAAGCTCACCGGCGCGGCTACCTCGATGTACATGGTGAATTACTGGGGCCACGATGAGAATCTGATGTATTACATCGACCATCAGTATCCTCTGATGGCAGCCGGATGGGGTTCTACTGCAGACTACATCCTGCTCGAGGACGGCATGACCATCGACGTGGCGATGTTCTCGGATTGGAGCTTTTGGCATGACGGTGGCGCGTTCGGCTTCTTTGACAGGGATGAATACTATGTCGAACGGGGCAAAGCGCAGGATTTCTACGTTTACAGAACGATGACCATCGCCTGCAACGACGGCTCGTCCTATATCAGCGATCCGCTGCCCAACATGGATTTCCTGGTGTATCCCGCGGGCGGCACGGCGGATCAATGCGGAGAGGCAAGGCCGCTGGCCACATCGGATGAAAAGGGTAAGATCACCTACACTTTCTCAGAAACGGGCGATTATGAAATCGTTGCCGAGGATCCGAAGCGCTCCAGCGACGACGCACGTATCGCGCCTGCGACGGCAATCGTCCATGTGATGGATTACTGTCCGCCGCTTAACAGTGTCACGTTGAATGTACACGAGGCGGCGCTCGACCCGGCCGAGCCGCTCACGCTGAAGGCGACCATCGATCCCGTGGACGTTCCGGGCGTTACCTACAAGTGGGAAAGCAGCGATCCGGAGGTGGCGCACGTCTCTGAAATCGGCGTGGTGAAGACCTACATCGACGGCAAGGGTGGCACGGCGACCATCACCTGCACTGCGACGGATTCGCTGGGTAAATCTGTTTCCGATTCGTGTGTGCTTACGGTAAAGGGTGGCACGGCGGTTGAAAGCGTGTCGCTGCCGGAAACGATGCTGAATCTGAAAATGGGCGACAAGTACCAGCTTGTACCCACGGTTCTGCCGGAAAATGCCAGCCAGAAAACCGTGCAATGGCGTACCAGCGAATGCCCGGATTTTGAGGCCGTTTATAGCGATGCAGATTATAAGATCCTGAAAGTCGATCAGAACGGCAATGTCGTGCTGAAAGCGCCCGGTGTTGTCACCGTCACTTGTAAGACGGATAACGGCGATCTGACTGCGACCTGCCGAATCGCCGTTAGTAGCGATGCGGAAACCAATCGCTTTGGTGTACTGACTGAGGGCGGCACCAAGCCTTCCGCTTTCGATGCGACGATTGCGCTGAGGTCGCTCACGGACGCGAAAGCGCCGCTGACCGACCGGCAGAAGATGCTGGGCGATATTGACGGGGATTCCAAGATCACCGCTTACGATGCAGCCTGCATTCTTCGCTACACCGTTACTGGTAAGTTCCAGTGATTCCCGCTGACAGGCTTTGCCTGAACAGCGTTTTCTCCCTGAACTCGACTTACTATCTCGACTGCACGCATACGACATTTTAAGGAGCAAGGTCTATGAATCTTACAAAGAAACTCTTGCAACTGTTGCTCTGCGCGGCGCTGATCTTTGGGCTGTGTTCCACTGTAGCGCTCGCAGAAACGCCTACCGTTACGCTCAGCTCGCCCGAGGGCGCGCTGAAGGTCGGCGATACGTTTACCGTAAACGTCGACATGGCCAATAACACCGGCTTTGCCGCAGTGCAGTGGCGCTTGGAGTACAACTCCTCTGCGCTGGAGCTGACGAATATTCTCACCGAAACGGACGACAGCACGTTCATCTTCGGAACGATGGCCTGCGAAACGGCTACGGAATATCGAAAAGCTACCGATACGCTGAATCTGAACATCTCTGCTTCAACAGGCAAGAACAATACCAAGAATGGTACGCTCTGCCAGCTGGTGTTCAAGGTGAAGGACGGCGCGCAGGATGGCATTTACGACATTTCGATCGATACCGCTATGGACGACTTCATGTTCGTCGATATCGACAAGAATCCGCTCAACGCTACCTTCACGTCCGCACAGGCGATCGTCGGCGCCGACGATCTGAAGCTCTATGTGCGTTCCGGCGAAGAGGGTGCGTATACCTACAATGAAATCACCGAAGATTTCTATCTGAACGCCTCTTCCTCCGAAACCGCTCCCTGGAAGGACACCGCGACGCTGGTCGCCATGAAGAGCGGCAAGCCCGCCGCGAGCGCTGTCTGGACGATCGAGAATACCGACGTCGTTTCCAAGACGGATACCGAGGCGGAAACCGGCATGATTAACCTGAAGGCGACGGGCAGTACGCCGGGCAGCAGCACCACGGTGACTGCGACTGCCGACGGCGTCAGCGTTTCCTGCACGGTGAAGGTTGCGGACTACGCCGCGTCCATCTCCAAGGTGAATCTGAACCTGCCCTATGGCGCGGTCAGCTACGCTCCAGACAAGGATTTCTACGTAGTTCGCCAGAAAGAAGTGGTTACGCCTACCTACGAACTGGTGAATGCGAAGGGCGAAGCCATTGCGGACGCTTCCAACGCGGGCACGATCACCTGGACGATCGACGAAAATCCGCGCTACGCCTCCTACAGCAACGGTTCGATTACTTTTAATGGCTCCGGCACAGCGTACGTCGTTGTCAAGGCGCATCCCAGCATCGTGGGCACCGTGGACGGCAAGCCCGTGACGATCGACGGCGAAAAGGTCGCGTTCTACACCGGCATGCATGCGCAGCCGGCGCTCCAGCTCAAGAAGGGCAGCAGCACGCCGATCGAGCGCACCTACAAGGCCGAGGATGGCACGATGTATCCCGAGGTTACCGTTCGCACGAACGGCACGGCTACTTATTTCGCCTGGGCGACTGTCGAGGACACGAATGCAAGCGACTCCTACATCACGATTAAAAGCGTTACGCCGTTGAATGAAGCGGACGCGTCGAAGCTCACCATCCAGAGCCGCACCTACGGCAGCGGAACGGACAAAAGGAGCCAGCTGCTTCTGACGGGTCTTGAGGTTACCGATGAGCCGATCTGCCTGGTGGTGAAGTTCTGGCAGACGTTTGGCCAGGCGTATCAGTATGAGCGCGTGTATGTCAACGTGACCGGCCCCGTGTATCCTGAGACCATCAGCCTGAACAAGACGAGCACGACGCTCGACCAGTTTGCGCTGGAGAAGCTCACTGCAACGCTTGAGCCCGCTGACAACGATTTCAAGACCATTGAATGGTCTTCCAGCAGCGAGGACATCGCGACGGTTGACAGCGATGGCAATGTGACGGCGCTCAAGCCCGGCAAAACCGTAATTACCGCGAAGGCGACGAGCGCGAACGGCAAGATCAGCGCGGACTGCATCGTGACCGTGAATGCGATCGACGTCAGCAAGGTGTATCTTGCGGTAGGTCAGGGGAAGGGTGAATTCCACGACCTGACGAATCGCGATATGCTGTATGTCAGCACCAACAGATCCGGCGGCGTCAAGGGCTTCTCGTGGGATGCATATGAGGATCTGTGCGTAATGTACGATGGCAAACCGCTTTCGGCAGTGAAGTGGTCGCTCGAAACCGAGGGCAAGATCATTTCTATTAGAACGCCGGGGAACATTGCCATCAAGGCGGACGAGTACCACGATGTGATCAGGCTTTTCCCGCAAGGCGAGAAGACGACTGGAACGGTGACGGCGACGCTGCCGGATGGAACTGCTCTTGTGCAGCCATTTACGGTAAAGCCCTGGCCGACGGCGACGGACATTGGCTTTAAAACGAGCGAAAGTAACAATGTGCTGCGGGCTGCGGGAACCGACGGAACGCCCAGCCTGCTCGGTGAACCCGGCAGCACGGTGAAATTCGAGCTCAGCTCATGGGATTACCTCCTGGCGCTGGATCACAAGATCGTTATCGCTGATCCTGAAATTGCGTCGATCGATGAGAACGGCGTTGTGACCTTCCTGAAGGACGGCACCACCGAACTGTATATCACTTTCAACGGCCCTGTTGACGGCGATATGATCGATCAGACTTACCCATCGAAGGTGCCGATTTACAGCGGCAAGAAGTATGCCCGCAGTGTCTGGTTTACGAATGCGGATGGCAGCGAGATCACGGATACGTACACCTTTATGAACAAAGAATATCCGATGATTAAGCTGAAGGCTGGCGGCGAACCGGTGGTTCTGAAGCTGGCGGCGAATTGCGACGAGGCGCTGCAGAACCTCACGATTAAGAAGTTCAGCGTTTACGGCGTGAATGTGGAGATTGACAACGACGCCAAGACGCTCAAGCTGACCGGCTACCGTCATACTTATTCGGATGCTCCGGAATACGGTTTTGCTTCCTACACGGCTGCCGATTGCCCGATTACGTTCACCACGACGAAGCTTTATGTAGACGTCGATTATGCGGATGCGACGAGCATCGATATTATCCTGCCGGAAGGCGATCAGAAGACGGGTCAGGATATCCGACTTTCGTCCGTGATTACGCCCTACAATGCCTCCACGGACATCGTATGGACGTCGGACGATCCCGACATGGTGGTTGTCGACAGCTATTACAGCGATAATTCGGAGAAGGTCTTTACTAAGCTCCGCTTCTCGAAGCCCGGCCTGAAGACCATTACGGCAACTCTGGGCGATTACAGCACGACGGTTCAGCTGAACGTACTGGAGAGCTTCCCGGTGCTGACCGCTTCCATTGAAAAGGATCAGCGCGCGGCGAAGGGCGATACGGTGAGCGTGGACGTGAACATCAAGGGCGACTATTCTTCTCTGAAGTACAACGCCTACGAGGTCATGCTGAACTACGATCCCGCGAAGCTGGAGTACGTGGACGCGACCATCGCGAACGAAGATGCAAATCGCGCGGTTACCAAGGTGGAGGACGGCAAGCTGGCGATTTATGGCTACGGTGATTCCATCACTGCTTCTGAAAAGTCGCTGCTGGCTACGCTGAACTTCAAGGTGCTTGAAGCCGGTACTGCCGATGTGACGATTGCATCTGCGAAGGCCAATGACAACAGAACTGCGTGGACGCAGGACCTGAAGGATATCGCGATTTCGTCGGCAAGCGGCTCCGTTACCATCAATGCGGTCAATGTGATCACAGTTGATTTCGTTAACGGTACCGTCAACGGCGGCAAGACGCAGTTGACCACTGAAACCGATTCGATCACCTTCACGGTGGATGCGGTTGAAGGCAAGAACGTTGAAAGCGTCATGGTAAACGGCGCTGCGCTGACGGCGAATGAGAACGGCGAATATACGCTGAGCGGACTGACCGGCGATACCACCGTTACCATCAACTATGTGGACAAGATCTACAGCGTCAAGTTCTCCGGCAACGGCGCAGAGGATGCGACCGGTGCGGACAAAGTGACGCATGGTCAGACCTACAGCTTCGATCTGAACGAAAAGGCTGGCTACAGCTACACCGTGAAGATCAAGGTTGGCGGCAATGAAATCGATGTATCCGGCACGACCATTCCGGGCAAATACGTGACCGGCGATATCGAAATCGAGATCACCCGCAAGAGCATCTCTGTTGGCAGCTATGCTGTTCAGGTATGGCGCAACAACAAGATTAGCGCGGACGAGGAAACCACCGTTTCCAAGGATGCTTCCGAGTACACCTTCACCTATGATCCGGCGAACTGGAAGCTTGTGAAGGTTACCGTGAACGGCACCGAAGTGACTGTGACCGACAACAATGGCACCGTGACTGTCCCCGGCACGTTCAATGGCAACATCGCGATCTACTATGCGGGCATTTACTCCGTTACGCTGCCTGAAAAGGGCGCGAAGGGCGACAGCAGTGTGACCTACGGCGAGGATTACAAGTTTACCGTGGACGACGGCTATACCCTTGGCACGGTAACTATCGGCGGCGTCGAGTATCAGCCCACGCTGAACGAGGACGGCTCCTACACCATCAAGGGCGAGGACATCACAGGCGAAATCGTGATCACCGTGATTGAGCCCAACTATGGCGTAGAGGTCTATGAGTACGTCAAGCTGAGAACGGCGCAGTCCGTAATGCTGGTTGTGGTGAAGACCGACCTGCCCGAAGGCAAAACACTTAACTACGCTGGATCCCCGGTGTTCTATTCTGCTAAGTATGAGGGTTATGCCTATCTGACGATCATCGGTGCGAATGAGTCGCTGACGCCTGAAGATGCGGCGAAGAACCTCAGCCAGGTGAACGGCACTACGACCGAGGTCGCCTATACTGGTGACGCGAATATGTCTGGCGTGGTCGATATGAACGATGCGCAGCTCGTGTACGATATGTACAATGCGACGTTCACGTCTCTCAATGGTAGCGGCCTTACGATGGAGCACTTCCTGCGTGCGGACATGAACGCTGACCACAAGCTCGATAGCTTTGATGCGCGTGTGATTGCGGACAGCGTGTACACCAAGAACTAATCTGATTACCCCATTAAACCAGGCGCCCACAGCCCCTTCGGGGGCTGCGGGCTGCCGCATTAAAGAGGAATGCTATGAAACGTTTCACCGGATGGCTGCTGTTGATTGTCCTGCTGGTCGGCGTTGCTCTGCCGGCCTATGCCGTGGATAATTCGCGCAGCTACAATTTCGATCTTTCTGTCAATGGCGAGCATGAGGTTCATGTGGTTCCGGGCGAGATCGTTACTGTAATGTTCAAACTCTCCCGCGTCGATAGCAATAATCCCTATACGATGTATGCGATGCAAAACGAAATCAACTATGATGATGAATTCGTGGAGCTGGTTCCAAATGGCAGCATCGTGAATGCCAGCATCAGGACTCAGGAGCTTGAGCTGCGCAATGGTGATCGTTCCTTTTACATGAACTACGTCTCCTTTGCGGCGGGTGAGGAATGGAACGCCTCCCAGATCGTCGGTACATTTCAGCTGAAGGTCAAGGGAGAAGCCGGCGCGACGGTTCTTACCAATAATAATTACAAGGTTTCGCTGCGGGATGGCAAAGAGCAATATAAATCGACTGCGAACGACCTGACGCTGATCGTCTCCTCTGACTGCGTCGTTCATTTTGAAACCAACGGCGGTACACCCATTGAGGACGCGAACGTACTCTACGGCGAAATGCTTCCGCGCCCCGAGGATCCGATTCGCGAGGGATATCATCTGGAGGACTGGTATTCGGATATTGATCTTACGCAGAAGTGGGATTTTGAAACCATGCCTGTGGAATCCAACATGACGCTCTATGCGAAATGGGCGGAGGGCGATCCTGCGCCGGAGGGCTTCTTCGATCGCATTCGCGACTGGTTCAGCCATCTGTTCGACGGCCTCGATCTGTCGGGTCTGGGCGAATGGCTGAAGGCAAACGGCAAGTATCTGCTGATGGGCCTGCCGGTTCTGTTGCTGCTCATCCTGATTCTCGTGCTGCTGGGACGCAAGCGTAAAGTGGTCTTTATTGTCAACGGCGGCGCGCCGATCGACCCGATAAAGGTCAAGCGCGGCGAAACGTTGAAGGAGCTGCCCATTCCCACGCGCAGCCACAGCGTGTTCTGCGGCTGGTATAAGGATGAAAAGCTCGTCGAACCGTGGTACGCAGGCGTCGACAAGGTCACGAAGCGCAAGACAAAGCTCTACGCGAAGTGGCGCTGATGCTCTTCCAGACGTAAAGAAGCGCCGCAAGGCAAGAAAACGCGGGCTACAAATGAGGGCGCATACTCAGGTGTATGTAACCGATTTTGAAGCCCGCGTTGACGAAGCAAGCAGAAATTTCAGCTTCGTAAGAGGTGTTCCGGAAATTTCTGTGGTTGCGGCGTTTGGCTGCGGTCTGGTGGCTTCGGGGGTTCCTCCGAAGCCATAATTCTATAAATTCAAGAATTCGCAGAACCGGATTTTGCGGGTCGATGAACCTCAATTCTTCTATAATGAAAGGATGAATCAAATGAAGAAGTTTTTGGCAATTCTGCTGCTCCTTTGTCTGTTCGTTCCCGCGGCGTGCGCGTCCGAATGGCTCGCGGAAAATGTAACCGAAGCGCAGGTCGGCAGTGTCGGCGGCGAATGGGTCGTCATCGCGCTTAAGCGGGGCGCTACGCCCGTTGCAGATGGGTTTTATGCCGCCTATGAGGATAATGTCGAACAGGCGTTGATCGCCTGTGAGGGGCGCCTGAGCCCCGTGAAATACACGGAATACTCCCGCGTTGCGCTCGCGCTGGCGGCACTCGGTGAAAACCCTGCGGATTTCCGCGGCTGGAACCTTCTGGAGCCATTGAAGGATCTGGACAAGGTGAAAATTCAGGGCAACAATGGCCCCATCTGGGCGTTGATCGCGCTGGACAGCAATGATTATCCCGGCTATGAAGATGCGCGCGCCGCGCTGCTGGATGCGGTTCTGTCCGCCCAGAATGAAGATGGCGGCTATAGCATCGTCACCGGCAATGCCTCCGATCCGGATATGACCGCCATGGCGATCACCGCGCTGGCAGCGCATCGGTCAGATGAACGCGCCGCGGAGTGCATCCGTTCGGCGCTGGCGTGCCTGAGCGCGCTGGAAGCCGATGGCAGGCTCGCCTCCTGCGAATCCTGCGTCTGGGCAATGATCGCCTATGCCTCGCTGGATATGCGCGATGATGCCGCCCGCCTGCGCCAGTCCGTGGAACAGTACGCCTTTGAAGGCGCGTATCGCCATGATCTCGCCGAGGATAAGATCAACGGTATGGCTACGGAACAGGCCGCCTATGGCGTCGTCGCCTATCAGCGCATGCTGGATGGTAAAAGCCGCCTGTTCGATATGCGCGGCGAATAACCCCGCTGAAAGCGTTGAAGCGCCATCGCGATTTAAAGCGATGGCGCTTTTCTTGGCACTTCTTTCGATGCCCTCTCTAGAGGGCGACTACAGGCAATGTGCCCTTATAGGGCTTGGTCAAGCCATCCGTTCAACGGGTGACTATAGTTTTATGTAAAAAGCATCCATAGCAAAAATGTAATTTAACCCGTCCGCGCAATTCAGCTTTCCGGCATGAAACTGTGCAATACAAAAAGGCAGTAATTTCCATACCATTCCACTATATATAATAGCACCTTGCCATAGAAATGTCCATTATTATCTACGCTGCTCATGATTTTTAACTTCATCTTTAATGCCCGAAAATCAAATGCTTATTCATGAAAAGGTCGCAATGCGTGATGTGCTGAAAAAACGCCGCCGCCAGCATAAGCTGGCGGCGGCGCTGAGCTGAGAAAGGAACAGCTCGGATAGCAGCGTTTAATTCTCTTTATGAATTTCCTGATAGCGGGTCACATCTTCCTCCGTGGCGATGCTCTCCGGCGAAAGCACGCCGATGACGCGCCCGATCAGATAGACGGTTTCATCGCCGGCAAAATGCATTACGGCATACTTCGGGTTTAGCGAATGCAATCCGTTCTCCTGATACTCCTTGATGTAGGTTTCGTTGCCCACGATAAATGCGCCGATTTCTCCCGGCTTCAGGTCGGGAGCATCCGGGATTCGCTGGACCAGAACCATATCGCCATCGTGATATTCGGGTTCCATACTGTCGCCGTTGACGCTGAACACGCAGTCGGCGCGATC
>JABLTK010082644.1_pt1 | contig 28795 bp, 39 predicted proteins | sample 7160131 | NCBI WGS metagenome assembly JABLTK01 (sample SAMN14651221, study PRJNA627086) | human gut metagenome | isolation source: feces | host: Homo sapiens
TTCCGTTCTGATATTTCTCGAATATATGAAAACAAACCTTCATTTGATTTTTCCTCTAAAAAGCTTGGTAAGGTAAAAGCTTCAAACCAGCTTGGTGGATATTTTACTGCAGGTGAACTCAAAACTAAGAGGTGGTACGGACTTTTTGGATCAAAGAAAAGAAGGTTAAGATTCATTTTTCCTTTATCCTAAGCTGTTAAAATTTTAAAGAAAATTAAAACTCAATCAGCTTAAAAATCACCGTAACCTTATCTTTTGTTATCGAAAAGATTGGAATTTGTTCATCATCTCTAAAAAGCAACCTTGTTTTTGGTTTACCAAAAATTCCAAAAGCTTGAATACCTTGAATGTCGGTATCCGGATTTGAAAAAATTGAAAAATTTTCAAGATTGGTTTGAAATGTTATGGTATAGAAACTTTCTTCTTCATTAGGACTTGCATCCATAACAACATTTTTAACCTTATGAAATTTTCCATCTTTTGTTTTGATTTTCCAACACATTTTAAAATCCTCTTTTTAAATTTATTCCTTATTAACAAGGAAGCGGAATCTTTTCTTAACTCCGCTTTCCAATTCTTTGATTTCCAATTCTTTTTCTTGTTTGGAATTACTTTTTGCTTGAATTTTCCGCTTAAAAGCATTTCCTTTGCTACAAGATCCCTCGGTAATTTCTTTAGAATTTTACAAAAGAAAACCCTCTATTTCTAGAGGGTCTTCAATTTTTCTTTGGTTAAGATTAACCAATGATTGTCGCACGATATGTATCAGCAGCAATCGATTCAGAGCTTGAATTGATTTTGATAATCGTTGACGTGGAAGTATTTTTAACGTCAGCAATCACCATATCATTGGAAGCAACTTCTTTAATAAGGACGACAACGTCGGCACCTAAGGAGTGTGTAATTGTCCAAGTAGCAACGCCACCTGTAACCGTCAAAGCGCCATTGTTTTCAACCACTTTATGAGGAAGAGCCGCAGCAGCTTCATCAACATAAACTTTAGAAGCCAATTTAGCATTTGCCTGCTGTTCAGAAGCGCCAAGCTGCAAGGCATTAGTATTGAATTTACCAATTGTTAAACCAGCATCTTTAACGCTTAGTGTACCATCGGCTTTTTGAATTGTAACGTCATCAACGGCAACACCGGCAACGCCAGATGCAATCATTTCCGCAACTTTAGCTTCGGAAGCAATCTTAGCGGCAGCTTTGGCTTCATCTGTCGTTTCAGTTGAAGCAAAATCAGCAACCGCCGAAGCCAAATTCGTCATCTTCAAATTGGAGATTGTGTTGTTGTCAGCATCAATTGTTTTATTTGTCAATGTTTCAGCTGCATCCTGATGAACTAGATCGGAAGATTCTGTGTTATCAATAACATTGAAATCTCCGGAATCCAAGTCACCAGCTTCAGCAACCGCCCGATTGAACAAAACATAGTCACCAGCTTTTAAGGGAACTTCGGCAAACACCTGATCAGTAGCAACCAGGAACAAATCGCCTTTCTGAACAGGATAAGAAATGGAAGCTAAAGGTCCAACATACTGAACGCCACCTTCCATATTCTTAATAATAGCAGCTTTTAAGGTAGCTGGAGTAATTGCCAATGTTGAGCTTGCTCCAGCCAAAGCTTCTTCTTCCGTTGCAATTTCGATAACACCGGTTACGCTATCCGTAGCAGCGCGAACATATAATTCATCTTCAGGATTACGCTGAATTGTTTCACCATCAATCTTTGTAGCTGTCTGAGCTTCTTTAACAACTTCATCACACAAAGCGCGAACAGCAGCTTCCGTCGGCAATTTTTCATTAGAAGCAACGCCAGCTTCAGCAATTCCGGCAGTGGAATCAACAATAGCATCAGATGATAATTTATCAAACGCAACCGCTCCAGCAACCAAGTCTAATTCGCCATTGGAATTAACTTCAATGTAGGAACTTCCTTTGACAACACCGACTGTGCTGGCTGTTGCTTTAGCCAAAGCGGTAGTAACAACTTTGATTTCATATTTATTACTTTCATCCGGGTCTGTAGCCAAAGATAATGTTGAATCAGTTTTCAAATTACCTTGTTTCAGAGCCAAACCTGCGTTCATTTCCGCTTTTGTAGCAAAATAAACCCAGGTGCTATTGATATACATTCCATAGGCATGCAATGTAGTATCAAAATATTGCAAACCTTCCTTCAGTCCGGTAGCTGGTGCTGAAGCTAAGTTCTGTATTACGGAATTTTGTAATTCATTACCGTTCAAATTCCAATTAGTTAACACTATTGGCATCAATATTCTCCTTTATCAAACACGTATTTAAGTTAGTTTAAATAAGCCTTCCCACCGAACGCAGATTCGAATGAGACTTTTACCGTAGAATTATCAAGGTAGGTTACATCACCAATTACTTCAGAACCGGCACTATCAACTACGGTAACGCTTGGATATCTTCCAAGATTATGGACAATTATCCAAGTTTTCGAAGGCGTTGCTTGTATATGTTCATAAAAATCACAAGTAGCGCTAATTACTGGATTTTCTGGATCGGTGAGGTCAATAGTAATGTTTTTTCCAGCAATGAGAAGATTTTGCTTTCTTGAAATATCGCTATTGATTTGAGCGGTATACTGCTTTAAAGATACACCAGTTTTTACAGTCATTTTTTTTAAATCCTCTTACCAAAAACCACTAAAAAATTAGCTTTCTTTTTTGGAAGACTTCTTTTTAGGAGCTTCTGGTTTTTTGTAAGTGACTTGTTTTTCAACACCTTTAACCACAACGATTCCAGGTAAAACATTGACCATAAACTTATCAGCCACAGGAATATTCTTACCAACCGGAATTGTGCAAGAATCACCATCGGCGGAAGTTAATGTAATTGGAAACTTTGAAACATTTGAAATAATAGCCATTTTTCTTCTCCTTGGAAATTTCTGTTTGAAAATTAAATTAGAACTTAAAGTGGAACTCGTAATTTTCAATCAACGTAATGGTTTTCAAGACATAAACGTAAAAAGATTTTTCAACCGTTCCAAGAGGAAGCATAAGCTCCTGAACATCAAAAGATTCCGTAACATTGAAACCATTTGGATCTTCAATCAATCTTAAACGTCCCCATTCTGTTGGGATTGCACAGCAAACATAAGCTTCATTGACGTTATAAATCAATGAAAAATCTTGCTTATCAATATAAATACCAGGCAAATGAACAACTTCCTCAACATCAACAGGATTGCTTTGAACAGCACCATAGTACAAAGGATATCTATCTAAAGTAATATTCTGCTTCCTGCTCAACAGCGGTTTTACCATCAGTAACAACCAATTTGAATTTTGTGGATTCAATAATTGGAGTCTTTGGTTTGTAAGTGAAGCTGAAATGTTGGGACGTAACAACATCAGATTTGGAATAAATTAGAATATTATCACGATAAACTCTAATCGCCTCAATATCTCTTGTTCCTCGAATTGCGGTAATATTGAAAACCACCTGTTCAAGTTCCTGACCCATCTCAATTGTAACACCAGCTGGTGGATCAAGAACCATTTCAATTTCAGGTGCCTTATATTGAAATGGAATTTGATAAACCATATAAACGATTACTGATTCTTTGGAAGGATTTGTAATAGTAACTTCGTCATATTCAAAACCACAGGTTACAAAAGAACCTCTTCTGGTTATAATATTTCCTTCAACATTGAAATCGAAAACCAATTCCTTGTTGCTATGAACGTGAACAAAGCTACAAGTTGGAATTACCAAACTTTGATAAGGTTCCAAAGTTTGGGTTTTTGAACAAATTGATTCAGATTCTGCTGAAAATCTTTTATCAAGAAGTAGTTGACGAACATTTTGACCACTTTGATAAATCTTTTCATCACAAACAAGAGTTGTTGACATTATTCAGATTCCTTGTTTTATAAAACCTAAATGAAAATTAAAAAAGCCAAGGCTTTTTAAGTCCTTGGCTTTTGTGGAATAAGGAATTTCTTTGCTATTTTTTCAATTGTTCCGCTCTTTTCAATTTTTCTTGCCAAGTTTTCAGGCTATCCTCACGATCTGTGTTAAATTCTTTCATATAACGTTTTTGACGAGGATCTTTTTCATTGTTGATTTCTTCCTCGGTATAAGGTTTACGAGACCAATGTTCAACTTTTGATTTATAAAATTCAATAGGATCTTTTCCTCGAGAATCTAACAAATCAACTTTTGTTACGAAACCTTTATCATTGGCTTCCTTTTTATTCTTTTCAGCCTGACGAACCGCCATATCAACAACTTCATTAAGCTGTTCAGGTTTCAACTTTTTACCTTCCAATTTTTTGATTTCAGGAGAATCAGACCAACTATCAACTGAAAAAGAATCAGTTTCCGGATCATAAGCAAAACTTGGAATAATAGGTTCTTCTTCAAGAGGATTGTATGCATCAGTAGAAGAAAATCTGAAATGCATTTGACCGTCAGCACCTCAATTTGATTTCACTTTGGAACCAATCCCAACCGATGCAAGTTTTGGAAGAAGATGATCATTTAAAGCATCAACCACTGGTTTATCCTTTGGATTTTTAGAAGAAACCTTGCGGAATTTTTTCACTTCCTTTTTTGGTTTAGTAGTTGAAGGAGAAGGAGAGTTTGAATCTTGGTTTTCTTTTGAATATTTCGAATCAGGATGTTTATTGATATATTCTTTACGTTGTTTTTCGTCCCAAACTTCGTAAAAAGGATGTTTAGAAGGACCGCCTGCTTGAATTGGTTTAATTCCAACTCTAGATAAAACGTTAACTTTCATTTCGTTGAACTCCAAAAAAAACACAATTGAAAAGCTTTTAAAAAGCAATCTTCGTAAAAGTAATTTCCGATTCCTGTCTGTTCAACTTTTTCAATTCCATAGGATAACCGGTTATTGAATAATCTCTATTTGTGGAAATAAGGGATTCACGATGACCATAAAGAAATTCCTTACGAATCATTGGATCAAACCGCATTGATTTCCAATTTCTTAACTGAAGCTTAAAAATAGGAACATATTTGTTTTCCAATCTAATCGTAAAAGTTTTCTTAGTTTCTTTCACGACTTCCATTTCCAGAATTTTAAATCCCCAGTAACATTTCATCGTTTTATCTCCTTTTCCATTTTATACTTTATTATAAAATGAAATCTCATACAAATCAAGAGGAAAATTCAAGAAAACAAAAGAAAAGCCTCTATTTCTAGAGGCTCTTCAATTTTCTTTGGTTAAGATTAACCAATTTCTTCGTCGAAGCTAACTCCAGAACCAAGAATATAGTTTTTAACCATGATGTATTTTGTTGAGCTGGTTGGTTTCCATTTAACCTTGATAACCAATGCACCCATATCAACATCCGCAGGAGATTCCGTATTGATATCACTAATGACTTGGTAATCACGAATGCCACGACCTTGTTTAATAGGTTCGAGGTAGTTGCTCATATTTTTGCACAACTCTGCACGTAAAAATTCATCATTAGGATCAAACAATCCAAAACGGAACTGCAAATCCTGATAAATTTCAATATTGTTAGCCAACAATCTTGAATGCAAATCGGTTAATGGGTCAACCTGAGTCTGCGTTGTATATTCACCAAAAATAACAACTCCGGCTGTTCCCATATCGCGAATCGGGTTAACATGAACACCTTCGACCAGGTCACGGTCACCTTCGTTATATTTATAACGAACGCCTAAGGCACCATCCATTAAACCACGAGTCAAACCAGCTGCAGCCCAGTAAATAGCCCAGTTGCGTTCCGTATAGCAAATCGCAGCTGCGGCATATCCAGAAGGAGCAATATAGACATTTGTTCCAGCATTTTCGTCAAATACCAAAACGTCAGGAGCATAGCAAGCAGCATAGCTTGTGTTGACATTCATTTCATATTTGCGATAATCTGCGACATCCGTTGCTTTTTGTTTATCGGAAGGAATTGATAATAAAGCAACTGCATCCTTACGATTTTTAGCAACTTCAGCAATTTTCTGAGCAACATTAACATCGGTATAACCCCCGTCAATGAGCAAACGAACGTCGATTTGTTCACGATCCGCGAAAGCATCCCAGCCAGCCATAATCTGTGAATTGCTTGGAATGACTCCATCTTCGCCACCACCTAACCAAGCAATTGAACTAATTTCCTGCAACTTGGAATAGTCAGGATTATGAACAACGACACGAATATTTGCTGATTCATAAGCACCTTTATTGATGCGTTCCTCAACAAACATTTGATTGCCGGTTGAATCCAACTGGTCGTTCATACTGCAAACCCAACTTTCCAAAGGATTTGCCAAAGAATCACGCGCATAAACACCCAACATAAACTGCTGATTTGCAGGAGTGTTTGGAATGATTTCTTTAACAACCGCATTTGGAGCAGTATCACTACCACTAAAGGTCGGATTGTTGATTGAAATCGAAACATCTGGATTTGGTCCAATGACTAAGATTGAGCGGTCATTTTCAGTTCCACCAACAACTTCTTCCGCTGTTACAACTGCACCAGGTGCAATGCTTTCGTCAACTACTTTCTGAATAGCAGCTGCAATCAACTTCAAGGTATTATCTGAGGATTCTGCAAATTCAACCGGTTCGATCTGGAACGTTTCAGCACCATAACCAATTGAAGCTTCAAAAGATTCACCAGCTTTGATTGCCTTTGAAATTGTCAAACGTAAGCGCTGAGAAGTTCCTTCATCCAAACCGGTAATTTTAATGCCTAAACCGGTTTTCATATCAGAAGCCCATGCACCAGGATTTTCTGCGAAAATATCCATAAGCTTGGAATCGGATTCAACTTCAACCGTTACGCTGGAACCTTCAACGCTTCCACCAATTTCCAAATCATCAATGGTTTCTGGTAAAGTAACCAACAAAACACGATCATCATAAACACCATGACCTTCCGTCAGGACTGTTTTTTCCATCAGCAAATCTTCAGGAACCAACTGTTCTTCGGAAATTGTCAAATTAGCAGGACCAGCTTTGTTGCAGGTAATTTTAATAGCCGGAACTTCCGCCATAATTACCGTAGCCGTCAAACCTTCTACTTCATTTAAAGCGGTTACCAAAGCCTGAAACATTCCATCGGAAGATTCAGTATAGGATGCTGAAATTGTGGATTCCGTAATATTGACTCCGGAAATTTTGAAAGAAACCAGATCCTGTTCCACAAAATTACGACTAAACGTTAACTGAATAGCTTCTTTGCGGTCGCTCAAATTCCAAGCTTTAATAACGGAACATTCACCACCAGCTCCCATTTCATCAAGAGCGGCACCAATTTTCTTTGATAATTGATCTAAAGTATAATTTGAGGTGCTATTGAATTCCTGAGAAACAGGTGTTGTACCTAAGTCAACCGTAACAACATCACCTTCAACTAGGTAATTTGAAAAGCTTATCAATTTTGTAGAACGTAGAGCCGTTTCAAAATCCGCTGAAGTTCCTGTCGTAAATGGACGAGTGAAGAAATTTTTATTCTGGTCATTATAATAAACTGATAAACCAGCATATTTTGCATCACTTACAATACGATTACCATAAAACAATGTCATTTGTTTTAAAGCAGGCTTCAAAACTAAATGTGCCGGTGACCAAGCGGTATCACCGTTTCCATAGATAGAAACAAATTCTTCCCAGCCACCTGTAATTGCCCGAGGACCTAATGGACCCTTTTTGGAAGCGAACACGCAAGCACCAATCGTCCCACTAATCGCAGCCAAAGAGCCTGAACCTTTGACAATCTCTTGCTGATAAACACCAGCTGAAATTTTATACGTCATTTAATGACTCCTTTAACTAAAGTTTGCAAACTTACATCGAAAATTAAAAAAGGAAAAGAAATATAGAAAAACCGTGGAAACTCAAAGGCTCCACGGTTTTCTCTCTGCGTCGGTGTATTTTAAATTTCTTTAACTAATTCTTCGTAACCATATAAAGGCAATAAGTATTTTCCTGCTACTTTAAAATTCCAGTTTTTACCACGTTCAATTATAGAACCTTCGGAAATTAAATGATAATCTGCCAATTCCTTATCCGTAAAATTTTCAATCGCCTTACCTAAGGTGAAAATTTCTGTTGCCAATTCCTTACGATTTTTCTTATCAAAATCTTTATAACCATAGGGTTTTCTTCCAATTTTAATATCCAAGTAAGATAAAATGTTGGTCGGAAGTTTATCCATAAAACCATTTTGCAAGGTTTTCAAAGATTCCATTGGAGAATCTAATTTAATAGGAGCGACAACCTCTTCATTGAAATCATCAATATCTTCCTGCTCTTCTTTGGAAATTACCGGTTTGACAATTTCAGATTCCTGCTCCTGTTTTTCTTCAACTTCAACCGATTGATCAGGAGCAAATTCAATATCTTCGTCGAAATCTTCATCAAATTCGTCTTTGGCAACCGTTAAAACCGGATTTTCAGGCTCAATAAAATCTTCATCAAATTCATCAAAACCATCATCCTGCTCAATCTTTTTGGAAGCAATTTCAGGTTCTTCAATAACCGAATCAGGTTCCGAAGGAATTTCAGGAATTTTGATGGATTCAATATCAATACCGTGAATGTTATTGATAATATCCGAAACGAAATGTTTTTCTCTTTCGGTTAGAGCCTCAAAGGCATCTTTGATATCTTCTATGTTCATTTTTCAATCTCCAAAGTTGAACTGATACTTCAATATAACAAAAAGGATAAAGAAAATCAAGAGATTTTTATCATCATTTTGGTAAAACCTTGTCAAAAAATTTCTGCGTTTTGTTTTCCCAACCTTTGATTTGCTTCAAATCATCCTTAAAGATTTCACGGACGATTTTTGAATAAGATTCAGGTTTGTTCAAACCAAAACCATTTGATAACAAATAGGATCTTAAACAAAGTTTGAAATTTTCATTATTATTTTTTGTGAGCCATTCAACAAAAAGCTTACGTTGTTTTGTAGTGAAATAATTTTCACTATCTATTTCAAGCGTTTGTCTTGTTGGTGGTTCAGGATTCAAGATAATCTTACCAACACTTTTTAAGGATTTGTCTGTATATAAGGTTGTTCCTTCAAAATTTGAATTATCATTTTTTACGCAAATATGGACATGTGGTTTTTCATGAGGAAATTCATTGTCAAAAGTGTAAAAAGTAAAAATCCCATTAAAACCAAACCGTTGAGCCATAGCTTCAACCAACTCCACAGAATCCGGTCGATTTTCAACGGTTAAATTTAATCTGTTTAAAACATTTATCATTTAAACCTCCATTTTATACTTTATTATAAAATGAATTTCCTTGTAAATCAAGAGGAATTTTAAACTTCTTCTGTTTTCAACAAATCATCAACTGTTGTATTCATAAGCTTGGCAAGGATTATGAGGTTTTCAGTCCTCATAGCAACACCACCATGAAGATAATGGGTTATCATGATTGGTGTTACATTAAGTTGAGTTGCAATTGCACTTTTTGTTACATTATTATCTTTTAGATACTTATCCAGCTTTTTTGCAACTGCTTGATTGATTTTCCGCTGTGCTTCTGTATCTTTTGATTTACGAACCATTTTCTTCTCCTCTATTAACTTTTATCATATTCAAAACTTGAATTGCATTGATATTTTCGGACATAATAAATGAAACCAAGGCTAAAATATCATCAGGTAAACTTGAAACCTCAAGTTGCTCCGGAAGAAGCTCCGCGCAAGGAATTTCAAGAACTTGACTGATTTTAAAAACCTTTGAAAGTGGAAGATCACAATCCCCATTTTCATAATGATGAATTTGAAGGGATTTGATACCAACCGATCTTGCTAAATCAGTTTGTTTTAAACCACGTAGTTTTCGATAACGTTTTATACGATTACCAAGTGGTTTAAAAAGCTGATTTTTCAAATTCGAATCAAGAGGTATTTTCATTCCGGAACCTCCTGAGGTAAAAACTTCTTGTTTGTTATTACGTGAAAAAGCTGACGAGTCTTTTTAATATCATACATTGCGTCATGAGCTTCTTCCTCGTTCCAACCAATCTTGAATGTTTGGCAAACTGTTCCAAGCTGGAAATTTTGCATTTCATGTTTAATCCGTAAACATTTTAACAGAGCCAACTGCATAACATCAAGACCAGGTAAAGTGAAAAAGTTGAAAAAATGGTTACCATACATTCTTTCTCTTTCGCTTGTTGCTAAATCTTTAAACCATTGGATTAAAAAATCGGTATCAAAGGAAACATTATAACCAATCGGAATAATTCTTTCCTCGCCTTTCTTGGCATACCGGTCTCCATATTTTTCAAGCATTGTAAAAAATTCATTAAATGCTTGAAGTGGAGGAATAAATTCATCGCTTGACAGAATTAAATCTTTTGTATAACCGGTTTTTTTGACTGCACCATCATCAAAAATGCAATCTTCCTTAACCGGTTTCATTTTCCAGTTGAATTTTTCAACCACCTTACCGTCTTTTTCAATACAGCCAGCAAGTTGAACCAACCCATTTCGATATCTATCCATACCGGTTGTTTCAGTGTCAATGTAGCAAAAAATCATTTTTAAATCCTTTTTGTTTTGTATTTTGGTGCCCCTGACTTGATTTGAACAAGCACTTCCTTACGGAAACAGCCACCTCAAGGCTGCGCGTCTACCAATTCCGCCACAAGGGCATAATATATTACTGTTTACGAAGCATTGATCTTGGCCAACCAGCTAAACGTTTCAACCAAATCTTTTTTATCCAAGCTTTGGTTAACCGAAATTTCTGCAAAATCGGTGAAATTTTGTAGAATTTGCAGCTACTATCATAAAAGAAGATCATATCATCATTCATTGCTTCAAAAAGCCTTTCCATAACACTCCTCCTTTCCTTTTTCCATTCTATACTTTATTATAACAAGAAAGTGGAAGAAAATCAAGAGGAATTTTTAAAAAATCCTTAAAAAAGTTACTTTTTCCGGTAAAATTTTAGTACGGAATTGGATTTTTCAATGAATTCTGAAATTTCAAGAAGAAATTTATTCAAAATAACGAATTCTTCTTTGGTAATGGCATATTTTTTAACGCCATTTACATCAACAACCTCAAGATGTAAACTGATTGGTTCAACTTTACTTGGTAAAGGGGTATTGATTTGAACCGGTTCCTGAACAACAACATTAGGTGTTGAGCAAGCAGTTAAAAACAAGCAACTGCTAATTAGAACTTTTTTCAACATAGTTTGTTGCTCCTGCTAAAAATTTCAAAGTGGAATTGAGTTGCTGGTTGATTGTTTGGGTTAGTTTATCAACGTCCTTTTCTTGGACAACCAACTGCTGCATTAGATTGGAAATTTCCTTCTGGTAAGTTTCTTCAATTTCTGAAAAGTTATTATTAACCGCTTGAAGCTCCTCAACCTTTTTCTTTATATCTTCCTGCAATTTGAGGAGCATTTGATTCTTTTCATCATTTGATTTCTTCAATTCGGAAATTGTTTGCTTTTTGGATTCATTCAAATTATACAATGAAATTGTTGAGCCAACAAGAAAAATGAAAACCAAAGCAATACCAAAGTAAAAATATACTTTATACTGATTAAAAATTGTGGATATCGAAAATGACATTTTGCCTCTTTTTCAAATCATCGTCCACGTGAATAAAACATTCGTGGAAGTTAAACCCAATTCTGGTAAAGCCAGATTCAATACAACACTTAACAATTAAAAATGCTTTATGTTTATCAAATATTTTACAACCACGGTCTTCATATGAGCAATCAATGTTGAAAGCATTACCAACCAGATGGGAACTTGTTACAGATTTTTTCAAACGTTTGTTGTAGGAAGCACAACGATAAGACGCTAAAATTTTGAAATCAAAACCAGCAAGCTTTTCCGCTTTCAAAAGTTTTTCTAAGCTTTCATCAGCAACACCAAAGGTTTTGCAACAAGGACATTCAAAATCTTCACGTTTATGATTGTTGAGTTTTCGCACAATGCTTTCCTTTGAAAATAAATCTATCGAACCAGAAAAAGACCAAACCACCAACAAAATTTGCAATGATAGTATTGATGGTGGTAGAAAAATGAAGATTGATCAAGCAGATTGACAAAATTGGAGTCGATAATTGCCAACGAAGTAAATAAATGAAGTATTGCTTGATCAAAATCAAAGACCTTTTTGAACTAAAAACAACAAATCTTTTAATAAATGTTTACAAGCCCAAGGCTTTAAAGATGGGTTTCTAATAATAGGATAGCTACCATCGGAATAAATTACATCGGAAGCGTTATGATATGATAAGGAAACTTCCGAAAAAAATAAATGAAATCCACATGAACAAGTGATTTTAATTGCCGGACATTCACTTAACTTTCCTCTATATTCCCTATTAGCCGGATAAATGCGTTGAATATGAATTCTATATTGTTTTGTTTCCGGATCATAAGTTTCCGTGGTAAATTTATAAAGATTTGAGCGTTCATTATATTGAACACGTTTGATTCTTACATATTTACTATTCTGAAGCTGAACCTTACCAACTTTTCTCAAAATTTGAACAGCTGACATACCAGGTCCAAGTTTTTGCTGTTGGTCAGAACGCTTATGGTAGCGGGGAGGGAATCGTTGATCTTTACGAACTGGAATGGCATTTTTATCTTTACCGTGTAATAAAGGTGCAGCCATTTTTATTCTCCGTCAAACAAATTGATGAGATTTTCAAGTGTAAGATTTTCTTTAATCCAATTAACCATCTTTGACCACATCTTGTAACCTTTCATTACCATTCAAATCAACCAAAATTAAATCCCCACTCAAAGCCGTTGCAGTTGGAGTTTTATAAATGCTTCCAACATAGGTTTTAATCGTAACGGTGGTATCTATTTTATAAGGAGTTCCTCCGGCAAGATCCTTTTCGCCTATTGATATTGTTGGTTCAGTTTCAATACGAATATCAATAGGAAATTTGCTCAGGTTTAATTGATAGGTTCCTTCCCTACGATTTGAAATCCAGTAGTTTGAAAAAGTCAAGACATTTTGATAACTTTGAGCAAAATAACTCAAATTCAAAACCACTGCAACCGGTGTAAAGGATAGCTTATAATAAAAATCCGGAATTCCTTCTGTTTTGTTTGGAATTAAACCTGCTCCGTACTTTTTGGTTGCAAAACTATTCCAACTATCCTCAGTTTCAGATATGGAGGCTATACTTATTGCAAAATATTCCTGATAAGATATATTCTTTTGAGTCCTTCCAAGCTCACGGTTTATATCCGAGCTTGTAACACCTACAACTGGAATTTTCTTTTTAACCGGATAAATGTTGAACAACTCTTCCTTGAAGTGTTCAATGGATGCTTCAAGAATTGTAGCGCATTTTTCTTCGGTATTATATCTAGAATTAACAGTTGCCATAAGAATTTTCCTTGATTTTTAGAAAATTAAAATTTTTAGAATTCCAAACCAAGTTCTAAAATATTCTTACTATTAACCAACATCAAGGTATCAACCTTAACCCCAATGCTTTGTTTTAGTTCCTCTTTTCGAACATCATCAAGAATTTTGAAATTTTTCCAACATTTCCTGAGGTTATCTTCGGATACATACCAATTAGGAAATCCTGTTTTAGCCCAATCAATACAAGATTCAATGATTGGTTGGAAATTTAAGAAATTCTTAAAGGTCTCCATATGAGACATACAAGGTCCTATATCAGCTTCAACCTCAAAACCGCAACTCAAATCAAAATCATATAACTTTTTCAACTTTCTATGCACCAAAGTTGTATAAGCATGTTCCAAAAGATACATAACAATAGGATAATGTGCTAAAGCCACTTCCGTTTCAGTTGAATCGTGAACCACATTACAATATTTGAAACCAAGATTGATTCCTCGTTTCCAAAACCAATTCCAACAAAGATCCTGCATAATTTTTCCAGCTGCAAAACCAATGTCGGAAGACGCTCCTTGAATACAACTGTTTGGTCCTTGACGGTCGGTTGCTGCAATTAAATTTGAGCTACCATTCATATATGAATCAAGATGACGAATTCTTCCAAGTGGTGAATGAACCTCACAGGTTTTCAAACCATTTTCCTTACAATGGATTAACCATTTTGAGCCATTCGAAAATTTATCAAACATTTTATGTTGCAAATCTTCAGCTTCTTCAGGACTAACACCAATTTCAGCAGCAATTGATGCAGCCCCACGACCATAAATGGTTCCAAACACCAAACCTTTTGCTGATTGTCTTTGTAATGGCGTAACCAAAGCTGCAGGAACTCCACAGAAAAATTCATAGTTCATTTTATGAACATCACCACGGTTTTCAAGGTCAAACATTAAATCACATAATTTATGGAAACGTTTTTCTTCCCTTGTTCCTGTTGGTAAGGATTCAACTAAAGCCTTCTTTTCCTCATAGGTTAAAGCCTTTTCCTTTGAACCTTTTGGAACCTCCCATTTAACCTCTTTCTTGAATTTTTCATATTTATCAAGAATTTCATAATCTTGGGAGAAATACAATCTCAACTTTTTACGAATTTGCTTACCAATGTCAAAGGCATTACCAATCCCTTCATCACCGGAAACATTTCCCCAGTTTCTAACTTCATGAGCTGAATAGTCTGCTTTAAGGAAGAAATTTTCAGGACTTGCAATAAACTGTCTTTTGATTATTTTGGAAAACTCACCTCTTGATGGAATCTGTTGGAGATTTGGATTACTTGCTGAAATACGACCGGTTAACACTCCGGTAAATTGATAATTTGAACGCATTCTATCATCATTTCGTAAATCCTTATCAATTTCATACCGTTGAAAATGACCTAAAATAAATGTTGATTCAGCTTTCTTCATCTTTTCAAGACGGTCAAATTTTGCAACAAGCTCATTTGATTTATATCTCTCCTTAAATTCCTTACCAATGGAATCAGAACCTTTTGAAGTTTTATCCGCTTCCAAACCCATAACATCGCAAAATAGAATTCTTTTATGTTCCGGTTTACCAATGTCAAAAGGCCATTTTTTCTGACCAAAAAGGCCGGCTTTTCCATTTGATGAATATCCAAGTTTTTCACAAACAATATCATTTGCAATTTTTACTTCCTTGGAATCATAAATTTCCTTTTTCAGGGCTTCCATTTGTCCACCAAAATCGGAACTTTTTCCTAAAAGACTTATTAAGTAAGGCTTATCTACCTTTTCACCATTTTGTTCCAAAATAGTAGTGTCATAAATAATATCGCCAATCACATGAAGGACGACATTATCAAAATGTTCGTCACCTTTTCGCTTAGCTTCCGCTCGTTCAAAATGATAAATCTGATAAGGAACCACAACGTCTTTTCCACCATATTCGGCAACATCTTCCAAGTTTTTACTATTCAAATCCTTACGGTCATCTTTACCAACATTACCTTCCTCATAAATTTCTGCACCACCATAATTGTAAGTGAAAAATTTCAATGAAAAAGGACTAACGCCAAAGGATTTCAAGCATTTGCGATTTTCATTAAGCTGAAATTCAGCAGCCATACAATCCCAAACCAAAGCTGAATAATATCTCCAACCACACATATGAGCAAACTGGTTTAAGTCATATTTTGCATTTTGATAAATATGAATACTTCCTTTTGCTTCCTCTTCAAAATATTTTTTAAAAGTTTTTGCTATATAATCCAATTCTTCCTGATTAAAAGGTGTTTGCTTATGTTTGTATGGGATTATATAAGCAGTTTTTTCATTTAAAGCAACCTGAATTGTCAAAATATCTTCACAGGTCCTTGATAATCCAGTGGTTTCCGTATCCCAAGATGATAGTTTTGTTTCACGAAGCATTTGCATAAATTTATCAAATTGCTTGATATTTTTAACCAACCTGGTTTTAACGCCTTCCATATCCAAGGTATAATAATTTTTCCCGTGAATAACATAAGCGGTATGATCATTCATAAATCCAGCCAACGAAGCCATATTTGTTGCTTCTTCATTATCTCTATCAACTGAAATATAATTCAAAGGTACGGTTAAAATACAAGGAACACCAAACTGGTTCCAAACTCTACCCCATTTTTTCCAATTCAATTCAAAATCACCGGTGGCTATATCTTGATCTTCTTTGGTTGCACCACAAAATACAATTCCGGTAAAACCTTTTGCTTCTACAAATTTTTCAAGTGAATTAAAGAAATCCTTTACCAGCTCAACCTTTTCACCAGGTGTCAATATTTTGATTGAAGTTGGTTTACCACTTTGCGTTATAGGATCAAATTCCAACTTAGCATTGGATTCCTTCCATTGATAAATATCATAAATTCCAATGATTGCGGCATTTCCAATGTTTTGTCTTCTCATAATGTTGGAAATAATTTCAATACCAGGTGCCTTGCAAGGAATAAGAGTAGTTTCCTCATTGATATCACTTAAACCATAAAAATCTCTTGAAACGAAAAGAATATTCTTTTCCTGATCAAAATGTTCATTTTTTAAGAAAACAAGAGGTTTTCCTTTTTTGGTAATCATTGCGTGAATATAGTAACCACGTTGCGCTAATAATTGATTTACATCACGAAATGTTCTTACCTGTCTGCGCATATTCTTCTCCCAAACTCTATTCTTTCAAAGATAATTAACAGGAAAGCCGGCTTGTTTTCATCGGCTTCCTTTTCAAGTTTTGTCTTTTCAATTTTTCTTTTTTCTTCCTCGTTTCTTAGGAAGTTCCTTGACTTCTTCAACCTTGACTTCAACAATTTCATCTGAAACCATATCGGCAGGTTGAGGTTCATATCCTTTAGTTGTTTCCTTTTTGGATAATGTCAAAGGTTCAATACCAGCAGCTTTGGTTGCTTCATTAAAACTCACAACCAAATCAGTAACAACATTTTCATCAATTACATTACCAGGAACAACATCACCAAAAACCACAATTTTTGCAGGTTTTTGTTCTTCTTTTTTCACTTCCGGTTCCTGAGGTTTTTCTTCCTTTTTTGGTTCCGGAGCAGGGGTAGGTTTAGGAGTTTTGGTTTTTACCGTCTTTTTACCTTTCGTATTTAACCTTTCCAACATATCAAGAAAAGTCTTTGGAAGGTAGTCTTTATTAGGAACCTGACTTGCATAAAATACCATACCAGGTGTTTTATGACAATAATCTGTCCAAGCTTTTTTCGTTTTCGGGTCAAAAAACCCAGATTCCTCAATCCCTAAAAACTTTTGAATGGATTTAATCAACATGATAGTTTATACTCCAAGCATTTTACGTTTTCTTGCAACTTCCGCCTTCAACTTGTTGGATTTTTCTTCCAATTTCTGAGATTTTGGTTGCTCAACTTTCTTCTCATTATACAATGGATTTACAAGTTTCTTTTTAGGTTCCTTCTTTTCAGGAGTTGCCTTTGGAAGTTCCTTAAAAACTGGAGCTTTTGTATTAAAGAAATCAACACATTCCTGAAGATTTTGAATATTCAAGGTTTTGCTGATTTTATAGAATTGGCTCTTCAAAAGATTGATTGAAGATTCCATAAAATAAAACAAAGTTTCAATCATGTTCAAAGTCATCAATTTCCTTGACAACTTATAACATTCCTTTTGATAAAAATATCCATTGATGAATAAATAGAATTTTTCGCCAATGATAACAGGAAAGGCTCTAAAATTTTTATCCGGAATATTCCCTGCTATGAAATAATTCATTTGAGCTGGAAGCTTGATTTTATTACCGGATTTGAGCTCATCAAAAACATTGATAATTTGCGCCTTCTGGTCTTCACTAAGCGGCATATTATTCAAATCGGATTTTAGAACTTCCTCATTATCTTCTTCCAAGACAAAAACATTCTTGAAATATTTGAAACCATATTTCGCAAGATTTGTTGATGAATTGGTTGAATATAACATTGGATAACCATTGATAAAACCGCAATTCAAAACCGCTTCATTTTCATCCTCAACCTGCTCAACAGCTTGTTTTGATTCCGGATCGGTTATTTTCAGATAATTCGGTTGGATGGTTAATCCATAATCCTTGGTAAACTCTTTCATTGTATCAAGACTTAGTGCAAAGGAAATTTCGGCAAATAAGAGCTCTTTATCAAAAACAACCTTTTTATAACCATTGACATCAATAATTGCTGTGGAAGCCTGAGCTGAAATCTCTTTACCAAAACCAAGCTCAGTAAGGAATTCATCATTCAGGAAATTTTTGTTGATGAAATAGCAAGGTTTTTCATTTTCGTCAACAAATCCAAGACTTTTATATTTAGCTTCAAAATTCCCAAGGCCAACGTCCAATTTCATGAAATTCTTAAATGGGAATAAAATTGGTTGAGAAACATCTTCAACAACCATATATTCCTTACGATAGAATTTCTTCAAGGTTTCCTTTGAAACTTTGTATCCATATTTCTTCAAAATTGAGGATTGTAAGGAATTGAATTTTGACATTGATTTATCAAAAATAATTTTTAGCAAATCGGCTGTTGCATTTTCAACTTCCTGAACTTCTTCTGTTGATTTACCTTCAAAATCCAACAAATCAAGAATGTTATCGATATCAACTTGCGTTCCATTGATTTGGGCTGTTAGGAGTTTTTGTAATGATTTCAAATTTAGATAGTAATTTGAGCTTTCAATGGTATTTCCAAAGTAGAAAGTTGTGATTGAAAAATTTTGTTCCAGATTCAGTTTGTAGATGGAATATTTTTCAATTGTATTATAAATTCTTTTCAAATTATCCTTGGAAATTTTCATATCAAAAGTTATGATTTCCGAAATGCTTGCCAAAGATTTGAGTTCGAAAACATCTTCAATATCCAAGTAAAGTTGTACTTGACTTCCAAGATTATATTGATCCAAAACTACCTTAAAATATTCCTTAAAAGCATCTGAAAATTTTGATAAAGATTCTTTATTCGAAAAGAGGAGGATTTTTGTTGAGTTATCGCCACCTGGGAATAAATTATCCTCAAAAACCCCACCGAACTTACAACAATACAAATAATGAAGTAAGGTATCAATTTTCTTTTGCTCAATATCTCCATCAAAAGCTTCACTATAAGTAAAGATTTTTGAAGATGGCGTGTTCAAAAACTGTTGTGGAAAACCAAGATATTTATTAGCAATCGGTTCAAGTTCAACAAAGTTAATCAAATTACTATTGTTTAAAACATTCAGATAATCTTCGGAACCTTCCATCATGTTTTTGGATTCAACAAAGGTTTGAGCGTAAAAATCCTTTTGAATTTCAGGAATTGTTATAGCATAGGATTTTAGATGTATGGGAGCATCATTGATTGGTTGAATTTCATCAAACGTCATTGAATAAACATATTCAATTCCAAACATTTTCATAATATCAACCAACCGGTTTGTTTTTGTTGCTGTTGACATTACCAGATATTTTGATTTGTTGCAAATCTGAATGATTTGATCAAAAACATCATCACTAAAGGAGTCAAGGTCAACACCTACATAATCAAATTGAATATTTCTCAAAAGCTCCAAGACCAGATTACGAGAAATTTTTTCATCGCCAATGAATCCAATATCTTCACCAAGAATTTCTGATGATCCAAAACAGTTTGGATTTATAATAACCGGTGAATTTGTTGAAAGCTCATTGAAATAAGCAATAAGATTGGAACCAAACAAACGCTGTAACTCTGGTAGGGTTTCTTTATCAACAATAACCGGTGAATCAGCAAACTGATATAATTTCGTAAATGCATCTTTGCTTCTTGTCGTTATAATGCAAGATTTTTTCGTTTTGGAATTAGCCTTCAAAACATTGAGGTGATCAATCAAAACATCAAGCTTATAAAATTCGGAAGAATCAACAACCGTAAACCGATGGATTGGCGTTTGCAAAATTTGAGATAACCGTAATGGGAAATCAACCGTTCCGATATTCGCATAACGTCTTGTCATTTGAGGTTGCAAAATTCCTTCAATTTCAGGTTCCTTGAAAGTGTTTTTGAACATAAACAAATACAAAGGAAGTTTGTTGAATAATTTCAAGCGAATCGGTAAATCCAGAGAATCCCAAGAATTATACAGATTTGAAATTTTGCTTGAATCGAAGCTTTCAAATAAATCAAGCAAAGACATCTTGGTTAAATCCATACCGGAAGGATTGCAGAATGTTTTGAAAATTTTCAAGAAATTTGAAAATTCCTGATCCGAACATTTTCTGTTTAAATATGAATTACAAAATTCTGGTGTAATTGAAACCTGAGCAAAATCACTGAAATCAAAAGATTCCATACTTCCGGTTTCATTGGTATAAACAATTCTCAAACTATTTGGATCAATGTTGATGATTTTGTTTTGGACGGAAGAAATCTCATTAAGATGTTTAACCACCTTGCGTTTTGAAGGGTCATAACCTGTTATGGTTTCACGAATATAGCTATCAAAACTCAAATCTGGAGTTTGCAAATAAAGAATATCGCCAACCAGATTACGATAAAATTTCCCTTGGAAATTTCCAATGTTTTGAAGGTCAAACGGTTGAGATTCAAAAGCTGTTACATTGATTTTCAAACTTGGATAATCTGTATCTGCAAAAAATGCAGCTAATTGCTTTTTGATATATTCCAGATAAATAACCGGAGAATTTACGGTTGAATTTTCAACATAACGACAATATTCCAAAGAGCTTGAAATCAAAACCTGCAATTTAATTGAATAGTTTACAATATCATCATCTTTGAAAAAATTTAAACCAACTTCGCAAGGTTCGGAAGTGGTAAAATCAAGCTTATTAAAGGATAGCTTGAATTTCAAATTATCAGCATATTTTGTTTTGAATGAAAATCCAAGCAATTCCTGTAATTCATTAAAGGAATAGAGCTTTGATTCAATATTTTCACATGGAAGGACCGGAAGTTGCTCAATCTTCAACAAAGGATTCGGCTTTCCAAGGTAATATTGTTCCGGAAGTTTGAAATTAGGAAGAAAAGCACCTAAACTGTTTTCAATCTTATCGACTTCCTTGCGCCACTGTTTTGCTTTTGTCGTAAAGCGGTCTTTTATATAAGTGACCGGAATCGTATAAAACAATTCACCGACATTAATGAAAGATTCACCTTCTTCCCAGCAATAATCCGTAATCAAAAACTTATATTGAAAATCTTCATTGGTTAAGGTAGATTGAATCCTTTGACCAATTTTCATAACAGCTTCACGGATTGATTGCCACAAATTTTCATTTTCATTCAAATTTTCTAGAGTTAGTGACATCTTACTTCCCTTTGTTTTCTAAAATATCAATATCCTTGATAATTTCCGGTTCCATATTCACAATACCGTCCCAGATAAGTGAATTAACTTCAAATTTTTCACAACGATTTTTCAAAATCTGGGCCAAATGGATTTTTGAATCTGTTGAAATTTTCAAATCCTTGAACCAATCCTTATCATAGAAAGTTTTGAATTTGATTGCTGAATTTTTATCATAAATATTCAGATAAATATCCTCAACAATCTCAGGAACTTTTTCGTCAAGGATTTCAAGAAGATAAACAACATCTTCCTTTAATAACTTTGGATTCAATGAAAGAGTTGATGTAATTTTATACATTTTATACACTATCCTTTAACCGATCAACTTCCATAATAAAAAAGGGCAACCGCTGATTTCTTTTAATATTATAACCAATCACCTGGTTATTTTTGTAAACAGGTGTTTTGATTTCAAATCTCAAAATCTTTGAAGCGTTTGGAATAAACACATTATAAAACTTAGCTATATTTTTGATTTTGGTATAAATATTTCTATCCTTTGCATATTTTGGGTCAAGAGCAAAGGAAAGAATTTTCTGAGCATTTCCGGTATCAAATTTTGTCAAGTTTGGCTGTGTTAAGGTTTGAAGACAATTTCCATTTTCAAAAGCACGAATTAAAAATCCACGTCCATCGGCATTTCTTAGCTGGTGGTTAATGGCGGTTTCTTGAGATGTAATGATTGGATAAAACCAACTTCCATTATTACTCAACCAACCACCACGAACATTCATTCTGAAATTGAAAGGAAAATCCAAGCGATTGATTACCTTAATTGAATCAAGGTCGTTCTGATTGAAAGCTTTTTGAAGCTCATCTGGAACCATCTTTTCAAACTTACGATAATCTCTTGGAAGCATTGTCTTGACCCTTTCCATCAAAGAAAAAATTAAGATTTTCTCTTGAAGCGGTTCGAAGTTTGAATTTTCTTACCATGGACTTTGCTATGGCAAGATTCACACAAGGAAATCAAATTGGATAAGGTATTTCTCCCACCTTTTGAAAGGGGAATAATATGATGGGCGTGAAGAGCAAGCTTATTATGAGAAAAATCCTTACCGCAACGTTTGCATTTATAATTATCCCGTTTACGGCAGGCTTCTGATAATTCTTTCCAATGTTCACCATAGTCGATTTTCATTTTCCACCTCAAGTTTATACTTTATTTATATAAGAAAACGGAAGGAAAATCAATACAATTTAGTTTGCTTCTCCAATCTTATCAACAACTTCGTAGGTTTTTTCAAAAATTTCAGGCTTGCAAGGGTAAAATTCCCCATTTACGCCTTTAATGATGAAATCACCTTTTGAAATTTTCATATCCCCTTCCAATGTTCGAATTGAAAAATCAGGATCCGAATGTCCAGACCAAGGATCATCAACTTGAAGAAAGCTTATAACAAGAGCATCTCCTACAAAATTTTTCAACTCGCTGATGTTATTTCCGGTAAATTTGATACATTCAATTTCTACCGGTTTCTTCCTTGCTACCAAAATCATCTTTTAAACTCCTCTAAAATCTCTTTTGCTTTTGTTCCAAACGGTTGAAAAACATCTGCTTGATCATCCGAATTACAAAAGCGAAGTTCCTTTTCATTTTGGAAATCAAAATTTCTACGATTTGCGTAAAATTCAAGAACCTTACGGAATTTCATATTTTCTTCCAAAAGTTGTTGATTTACAATCTTTTCAGCTTTTTCAAGATCCAAAACTACCTGATAATTTCCAAAGGATCCAATTTCTAAACCTGACATTCACAATCCCTCAAAACTTTTTCTGCCTTTGAACGAATTTCTTCATCGGAGGATTTTTCAATTACAAATTTGATGAAATCCTTCATCCAAAGATTTTGTTCACGTAAAATTGAAAATTCAGCCTGAACATGATTGGCATCTGAAATCAACTTTCCAACAGCTTTATCCATCAAAAAGCTTGCTTTTTTGATTTCGTTAAATTGAATACCAATGCTTAATGCGGTATCCTTGAATGTATCCTCAATCGCAGGTTTTTCTTTTTTCTCTGTCATTTTCCTCATCCTTTTTCAAATCTACCAAAAAGTTAATTCCAAAGAATTTCTTTGCTACCTCGTTTGCTATTTCCAATTCTTCCTTTTTGTAACCAGACATATCGCAAAAAATTTCGTCAAATAAACTTGACATTTTAAAGCCTCCTTTAATCACGTAAAGCTACACCATAAAGACAGGTTATCCAAGGAATACCAAACATAAAGCATGTTAGCAAAATTGTTTGAAGTATCAAAACAAGAAATTGCTTTAATTCTTGTTTTTCTTCATCACTGGAGTTGTAATTTATCATTGAAAAGCCTTAAAAATTTGAATTTTTAATTCTTAATTCTTAACAGATTTCAACATAAAATTTACTCTTTGTGATTTTCAGAAGGATTGAATTTTCACCATCAATGCAACCGTGGAATTTACCCAAAGAAACACCAGCTTTCCAAGAAATTCCTTGAATTTTGATATATTTATCAATCGAGTTTTGAAAGCACGAAATATAAGTTTTCTTATCTTCATACTCTTTTTCGTCTGTCCAACGGTAAAGAGCTTCTTGGATATAATCCACAAAATCCATAAAAACAGGTCTTGTTTTTTCTCCTTGAATGAAGTTTACCATTTTTTTGAATGCTTCTTCTTTTTGTTTTAAAGTAACCATTTTAGTTCTCCTTTCCTTTTTCCATTTTATACTTTATTATAACAAAATTTCTCTAGAAAATCAAGAGAAATTTTCAAATTCCGTAAAGAAAAATCCAAGCACTCTTGAAAAGAGCAACGATAAAATAATGGTATCAACCATCAAAAGGAAATCAAACCAGAGGCTTTCTTTTTTCTTGGGATTTTGATGTTTTGAAATAGGTTGCTCAAAAATTTCAAGCTCCTCCCATTCCGCATTAATAATTTTCTCACTCATTTTCATCTCCGTTTTTGGTTTTATGAAAAAGGAGGCTTCTTAGAGCCTCCTTAAAAATTCTTATCTTAAACCTTCGCCATAACGACCTGTTTCAGCTTCCCACCGGTCAACTTTTGCCTGACCGGTTTCAAAAGCCCAAATAAAAACAATCAACATAATACCAAAAAATATCGTCCAACAACTATATTCTCTAACGTTTTTCCAAAAATCTTCTTTCATTTTCTTAATCCTTTTTTCTTTTAGGTAGGAAATTATTTCCACCTTTCATATTTTCATTTTATAGGTATTTTCTTAAAAATCTCTTAAAAATAAAAGGAATTTTGAAAAAATAAGTGGTGAAACGAATTTCACCACCTATTAAAACAAAGAAGATAAAAGGAATTATAATTCGGTTCTGATCTTCCATGTGGTCCGATATGCAATGTTTTTCTTTTCTGGAACTTCAACCGTAGCACCAGTGCGAGGATTGCGTGCTTTATGAGCAGGACGAACTTTAACCGTAAATTTACCAAAGTTATTCAAGTTTACTTCTTCGCCAGCTTTCAAAGCATTAATAATACCATCCAAGGTAGCCTGAACCATCTTGGCAGCTTCACCTTCCGTAACTTCCAGCTTACCGGCAACCACTTTTGTCAAATCACGAATCAACATTTTAAAATACCTTTCATTTGTTGTTGAATTAACTACTGCAATTTTTATTTAACAAAACATTCTTCAAGAAAACAAAGAGAAAAAGAAAGAGGAGCCTAAACCCCTCTTTCAATTTCTTTTCAGTAATTAGAAATTACTTACGAGCAGCCAACTTGGCAATCAACTGAGCACGTGATTTACGTGAGCCAGACATTGTCATTTTGTTAGCCATAATTTTGCGATTTTTCAAAACAGCAGCCAGAGCTTCTTCAACAGGAGGAAGTTCTTCTTCCGCTTTGCATTCCGCCATTGGCTCTTCTTCAGAAACTTCTTCTAATTCGACTTCAGCTTCAGCAGCTGGTTCCATTTCCAGATCTTCTTCTGTCAAAGATTCCATTTCATCGCCGGCTTCAGTAGCAGCCATGTCATTCTGTTCGTCTAAGGATTCGAATAATTCCTGAGAATCTTCTTCTTCCATAGCCTTAACAGCCAACTTGGCGGCGTCCACTTTACGACCTTTGGAATGATATAATTTCGCCAAAATTAACAAATCTGCGCAAGAATTATATTTCTTCATGATAAATACTCCTTTTTGCAAATTATTGATTACATACGACGAGCGCGAACGAATGACCGGCTGTTAGAAACCAACATCGCAACTGTTTCAACCAAATACCAACCACGGGCATTCTGGCCTTTCAAAGCGCCATCAATTTCTGTAGCTTCTACCGGACCACGATCAGCCATACCACCATGATATTCAGCAGGAGCAATCAAATAAATGTCTCCCTGATCCAAAACCTTCAATACAGGTTCACGGTTGGCATCGGAAATGATTTCCATATCCAAAATTGAACCCAATTTACCGGTTGAAATATATTCATATTTCGTTACAGGATCAAACCAGGAGCTGAAGTTGTTGCCGAACAGGTCGTTAGCAACATCCGTTGCCATAACCATTTTATCGACGGACAATTTCCAACGTTCAACGTCTGTTCTCATTGAAACCAATGAATCAGGCGTTAAACCACCAGCCAACAACTGCATTGAGTTGGACAAACCAACCAATTCATCAGCGGCTTTCTTCCACAAGCGGTCTTCCTGAACCATTGTGGCCTGTTTGGCTTCACGCAACTTTTCGGCAACAATGTCACCGGTCGTTGTATTGATTTCCTGTTTATGAATCATCAGGTTGCAGGAAATATCAATTTCCGCAGGCCAGAAATGTTTATCACGCAGGAACACAGGCTGAACCTGAGATGGGCTAACAGCCTGAACAGCAACCACGTTCGGGAATTTAACATCCATACGGATATTAGCACCAATCTGTGTTTCAACTTTCTTCAACAAACGACGAGCAAAGCCGGCGCGTTCTTCTGCTGTATATAATTCACCAGCAATAGCAGCCCCAACCGTTGCAAATTTGTTTGTCGTGCGATCATTGAACGCAGCTTTGACTTCTTCACGAACTGCTGAAGAAACTTCAGAATCAACTGTAACAGGTTTACCCAGAGCAGCCAAAATGCCTTTCTTCAAATCAGCCTTAGAAGAAGCATTGAATTCACCAGACTTGGCATCAACCAAGGTTTCACGGGAATTACGAATTTTCAAATTATCTAAATTCATCGTCTATGCTCCTTAAATTAGACCAGTTTAATCCGCAGGAACTGAGAAGCAACACCAGGAGCCGCCAAAACGCGAGCATTGGGAACTTCAACATTTCCTTCAGCTGACATTGTGAAATAACCATTTGCGTCAACATAAATTGGGGCATCGGCCGTGAAATCAGAACCAACATCAAACATGTCTGTTGAAATTTCACCCTGAGCAATAACGCCAACCGTTCCATTCAGCTGAGCAATCTGGTATCCAGCAGGATAACCGTCACCGGTTGCTTCGCGAGCCTGTGACAATGTAGCTTCAATACGATATGTAACGTGAGCTACAAAACCACCTTCATCAAACGTAATCTTGTTTGATTTATCATCAAACGTGAATCCGTCTGCCATCGCCTTACCTTCCGTCACGTTGAAAACTTCAACAGCGCCACCGGCAGGCATATAGGAAAGGGCAAATTCTTTAGCGTCAGCTGTTGGCATAAATTCATCTGTCTGCGTCAATGTGGAAGGACGAACATATCCAGCCATAGCAACGCCAGCGAACTTCTGACCTTCAGCAGAAACCAGACCAACTTTGCCGATTCCAGCTTCATTTTTGTAAACCAGACCCTGACCATTCTGAACATTGGCGATATCCGCGCTGTGAACAGCTTCTTCAGTCATCTGGAAAACACGTGTGTTAGCAATATCTAACATCTTTTCATTCTCCTTAAATCAATTTACTCAATTTTGAACGGAAATCGTCAACATTGAAGTCAGTGGCTTCAATTACGGACGCTTCCACCTTGTTAGCTTTAGAAGCCAACCCTTTTTTCTGGAAACCAGCGGTCGTCATAGCTTTCGCTAAAACATTGCGAGCTTCCGGAGTTTCTTTGGCATATTCTTTTGCCTTGGCAATGATTGTCCGAAGATAATCTTCACCAACTTCAGCAAAGGAACTTTCAACCATTTCACGAGCATCTTCAATACCATAGCCTTCAAACTTGGCAATCAAATTTTCAGCCAAAATATTGCTTTCCTCGGTCAGGTTCCGATTCAATGCAACCGCCGCCATTCCTAACGACTGTTCCATATCTTCTTCAGCCTGAGCTTTTTCGTCCTCAAACTTTTCTTCCATTGCGGCTTTTTCATCAGCAATCGCTTTATGAATACAATCATTGGCGGTCACTTTTAAAACAACCGGAACAATGCCAAAGTTGGAAACGACTTCTTTTGTAAACCCAGCTTTTTCAGTAGCGGCAGTCAAAGCTTTCAACAACGCATTTTTGTCATTGAACATGTTCTGAACAGCTGCGACTGCACGAGCTTTGTGGATCGTAGCAACCGGCTTATGAGCAACCATCAAATAATGATAGGTGTCTTTCATTGAGGAAATAATTTCCATTTCCTTACCCTTCAGATTGGATTCGCATTTTGATAACATATCAACTCGAACTTCCTCTGTGGATTCCGGAGCTTCATTTTCAATATCTTCTTTGATATCTTCAGCAATTTCTTCCTCGGAAGGAGTTTCAGCATCAGCTTCTTCCTTCAAGGTTTTTTCTGAATTATCAATGACTTCATTGTAATTTTGATCCATATTATCAAGATAGGCGCTTTTCTTTTCGTCCATTTCTTCCGGTGAAACAGTTTCGGTTTGAACTGCAGCTTCTTCAGCAGGAGCTTCAGAACAGTCACAAGGCTCTTTACCACATTCCGGACAAACTTCAGCTTCAGCAGGAGCTTCGGCTGAAGGAGCGTCTTCAATTTCTTCTTGAGAAATTTCAAGTCCTTCGCCACAAACAATACAATGAATTTTGCCAGAAGCAACGATTTCATCTGCCAAGCCAGCCTGTGCCATCAATTCGGCTCCGCAACTTGGGCAGGTGCCCAATGAAGTCAATGATTTCAATTCAGCTGAGCTCAATGTCGTGGTTTTATTTCCGGAAGGAATCAAATCTTTACCAGAAACAGGTGATAAAGGTGCAGACATATAATTGCACAAAACTTCGCAATTATTTTCTTTGTCTTTATAACGACGAACACAGATTTTATCGATAGAATCTGTTTTTGCAACAATCATTGGAAACTTCGTGGACGAAAGAATTTCATTCATTTTCTTCATCGGCTTAATTTCCCTTTTCTAAAAACAACCGGCGATCATCGGCGGTTATTCTATTGCGTAAAAACATAGTAAAGATAAGAAATTATGATAAAGTATAAGGAATAAACAGAATTTTAGTGGAATTTTTCTTTGAATTTTCAAAAACGGTAAAAAAGATATACTCTAAACATAAATCAAGGATTATAATCTACTTAGTTTTTTTGACAAGTTTTGTATTATTTTTAAAATAAGTCTTGATTTTTAAATTTCTATAATTTATAATAAATTAAAATAAA
>JABLTK010015003.1_pt1 | contig 28781 bp, 35 predicted proteins | sample 7160131 | NCBI WGS metagenome assembly JABLTK01 (sample SAMN14651221, study PRJNA627086) | human gut metagenome | isolation source: feces | host: Homo sapiens
AAACAAGTAGTATTATTTATTGCCAAATGTATAGGTGGAGAGATAAAAGCACAGGAATGTGAAGTGAATGATATAAAATGGTTAGATTTCGATGAGGCAATTGAAACAATTACATATGATAATACTAGAGAATTATTTAAGGAAATACTTAAGGAGAGAAAAATATGAAAGTATTAACAATAAAGCAACCATGGGCAACATTAATAATGCAGGGTGATAAAAGATTTGAATTTAGAAGTTGGCAAACTAAATATAGAGGAGATTTATTAATACATGCAGGAAAAGGAATAGACAAAGAAGCAATGAAAAGATTATCAAAATATATTCCAGAAGATTTGCCAGCAGGAAAAATATTAGGAAAAGTAACATTAGTAGATTGTGTGAAAATGTCACCAGAATTTAAAGACATATTATTAAAAGAAAATAAAGATATATACACAGATAGTTCTTTTAAAGAAAATTATGGTTGGCAGCTAGAAAATGTAGAAATATTTGATGAACCAATAGAGGCAAAAGGCAAATTGAGTTTGTGGGAATATGATTTAAAGGAGAAATGAGTTATGAAAAATATATTTATAGAATATCCAAAATGTTCTACTTGTAAAAAAGCAAAGAAGTGGTTAGAAAAAAACAATATTGAATTTATAGATAGAAATATTGTTGAAGAAACACCAACAGTTGAAGAATTAATCGAATGGATACAAAAGAGTGGGAAAGAATTAAAGAAATGGTTTAATACAAGTGGTTTAAAGTATAAAGAATTGAATTTAAAAGATAAATTAGTAACTATGAGTGACAAAGAAAAAATAGAATTATTAGCAAGTGATGGAATGCTTATAAAGAGACCAGTATTAGTATCAGACAAGGGAATATTTACAGGATTTAAGGAAGATAAATGGAATATATTAAAATAGAAGTATAGTAATTACCAATAAAGGTAGTTACTATTTTTTCTGTGATAATCGGTAGACAATACTAAAATGTATGAAGATATAAATAAAAATTATATACCGAAAAATATAAAGACACCCCCACCTTTAATCTCTACAAGATGAAAAGGGGGAACGGCGAGGGGAGTGCTTTAAAAACTTTCGGGAAATAGGAGGGGGAGGGGGTACATTATTTCTTTGAAATCGCTTCCAACAGTAAAGACACAGCCAAAGAAAATCCTTCTGTAAATACTTCTTCCATTTCAATAGCAGATAATTCACTTTGATATTCTAAAACTTTTTCTATTAACGAAAAAATTTCTTTATCTACTAATTGAGCTAATTTCTCTTGAAGATTAGTACATTTGGACAATGCTTTAGCATATTTAGAATCTTTAGGTATAGGTCTTTCAATACAAGAATAATCTCCATTATATAGAGACAGTATAGTCTTTGAATTCATATTATCACCTCCAGTTGGTTGTGTATTTAAGCTTAAAAATATTAATATTTCAAGTATAAATAAAAAAATTGAGAAATTTTCAGAAATCGCTGGAAAAAAATAGAGACTTCTGATAAAATACATACAGTAAAAAAGGAGTGAAAGATGTTAAAAGTAGTAGAAACATTCAGTGGAATAGGAAGTCAAGCAAAAGCACTAAAAAATATAGGAATAGATTATGAAATAACATGTACGGCTGATTGGGATATTAATGCTATGATTGCATATGATCTTATACACCACGGAAAGCAAGATTTAAGTAGATATAAAAATATGACAAAGCAAGATTTAATACAAACACTAAGTAAATATACATTAAGTTTGGATGGTAAAAAACCAGCTACAGAGAAAAATATACAAGATTTAAGTGAAGAAGTATTAAAGAGAGTTCTATGTGCAATAAAAAGAAGTAATAATCTAGTAAGTATTACAGATATTAAAGCAAGAGATTTACCTAATAGAATAGATTTATTAACATATTCATTCCCTTGCCAAGATTTATCTGTAGCAGGAAATTGGCATGGAAATAAAAGTGGTATTGATAGAAATGCACATAATAGATCAGGAATGTTATGGGAAGTTGAGAGAATACTAAAAGAAAGAATTACTGACAAAATGCAGTTACCAAGATTTCTATTAATGGAAAATGTAAGTAATATCTTATCTGATAGGCATAAAGATAATTTTAAAGAATGGACAGATTATCTAGAGGAAATAGGTTATTACAATCAAATATATACATTAGATGCAAGTAAATTTGGAATACCACAAAAAAGAGTAAGAACATATATGCTTAGTGTATTAGTAGAAAATGATGCTAATAAAAAAAGAAAAGTAGAAAACTATTTCAAAGAACATAATCTAGAAGATGACAGGTATTTAAGAAGTTTAAATATAAAAGAAAGAAAACTAAAAGAATTTCTAAGACTAGATTATAGTAATGAAATATATAGAATGGAAGCTGATATGTGTCAACCTAATGATACACCTTCCAGAAAAGACATATATGAATATAATACTAAGATATATCATAATAAAAAAGTTGTAGCTCAAACAGTTCCAACGGTTACAACTAAACAAGATAGACATCCAAATTCTGGAGTAATAGATTATTGTAATGAGAGTAAAGGAAAAAGCAAGTTTAGATATTTGACTCCTAGAGAATGCTTCTTGTTAATGGGATTTGATGAAGAAGATTATAATAATGTAGTAAATAATAATTTTGAATATAGAAAAAGAAACTTCTTTAATATAGAAAAACTTAATAGAATGGCGGGAAATAGTATAGTAGTAAATGTATTAGAAGAAATATTTAAACAAGTCGATTATATAAATAATATAATATTTATGGAAGAGACTCAAATACAATATGCTCAAACTTCATCGATAGATAGAATAAAGAACAAATTAGCTGGTTTATTCAATGCTCAAAATGAAGCATATCAAGTTATAAAATAAAAAATGTAGTAGAAAAATCTACTACATTTTTTATATATTTGACAAATAGATAAAAAATATGTATAATATATATGGAAAATGTAGTAAAGAAAGGGGTACGCATATGGAGTCCAAAAGAGAGAGATTTAAAAGAATTGCAGAAAATAGAACTAATAAAATTATTAATATGATTGATTTATTAGGGAATTGTGCTAATAAAAATAATTATGAATATACAGATGAAGATATAAAGAGCATTTTTAATGCAATAGAAAGTTCTCTAAAAATGAGTAAGATGAAGTTTGCAGAAAAACAAGAAAAAGGAAAATTTAAGTTATAATAATTGTAGTAGGAAAGGTAGAAAAAAATGGAAGAAAAAAGAGGATGGTATTTCCCAGATAATAAGGGAGGTCAAGATGAAGGATTTGAAAATCAAGGAATAAATCAATTTAAAATGAGCCCATATGGAAAATTAGCTAGAGAGATAATTCAAAATTCTTATGATGCTAAAATAAAAGAAGAAGATAAAAAAGTTAAAGTGGAATTCAAGTTAGTTAAAATGGATAAAAATAAAATTCCAAATCTCGAAAGTATAAAGGAAAGTATAAACGCAAGTGCAGAATATTTTCCTGAATCAGAACGATTAGAAAAATTTAGACAAGTTGCTAATGAAAAAATTAAAAGTGATATTATAGATGTATTGAAAATAAGTGATTATAATACAACAGGACTTTTAGGAATAGAAGAAAGAAGAAATAGCGCTTGGTATGGATTGATTAAATCATCTGGTAATTCTACAAAAAGTGGAGTTAGCGGAGGTTCTTATGGTTCAGGAAAACATGCTGCATTTGTTTTTTCTTATTTTAGAACTATTTTATATGGAACTTATGTAAAAGATGAAGGGTATGCATTCCAAGGTAAATCTATTTTATGCTCTCATAAAAAAGATGGTGTAGTAAAAAGTAATATTGGATATTGGGGAGAAGTTTTTGAAGATGGGTGTAAACCAATAAGAGATCAATATTCAATGGATGAATTCTTTAGAAGGGAAGAAACTGGAACAGATTTATATATTATAGGGGCTAAACTAGATGAGGAGAATTGGATGGCTAATATATTATATTCTGTTATAGAAAACTTTTGGAAACTAATTATAGAAGATAAACTTGAAGTTAAAATTTCAAGTCCCACAGAAGAAATAAATATAGATGCTAAGAATATAAAGGGATTAGCACAAGTTGGAAAAGAGATAAATTTTAAAATTGATGAACAATATAGTTTTAATGCATATAAATTTATAGAATTAGATGAAAGTATTGAAGAAATAAGATATGGTAGCATATGTACTGAAAATGATGTGGAATTAAAAATTGCAAAATTACCACAGTATCCAGAAAAGAAAATTTTGAAAATGAGAGATACTGAGATGAAAATTGATATATTTTCTCCAAGAAAGCGTCCAGTTAATTTTATAGGTATATTAATAGCTACCGGAGAAGAATTAAATAGACAATTAAGAGAAAGTGAACCACAAACTCATGATTCATGGAATGCAGATAATATTGAAGATGAAGAATATAGAAAAAAAGTAAGAAGTACAATAAAAAAATTAGACACTTGGTTAAATGAACAAATAGACTCGTTATCATATGTTGATGATATAGAAGAATTTGATGCGGAAGGATTAGATTTTTTGAACTTAGATGATGATGATTCTAATGGAATTGAAGAAATGCAAAAACCATTTGATGAAATAGTAAATAAAGAGGAAGAAGAACAAGAAATTTTAATTGTTCAAAAAAACAATAACAAATCAGTTGGTGTTGATAAGACAAGTGAAGAAGATCCAAAAACAGGTGGACAAGGTGATGGTGAAGAAAATAGAACGAGAGATGGAAATGAGAAAAAAACAGGAGATGGAGAAAATAATACGGGAAGTGGAGACTCATATCATGAAACAAAAATGAAATATATAAAAACACCATATGATAGCGAAAAGAATGAGTATAGAGTAATAATTAGACCTGAAGAAAATTTGGAAAATTCTGAAATACATTTTTTAAGATGTACAGATTCAGGAGAATTAGAAAAATTAAATGTTAAAAAAGCATATATTGATGGGTGTGAATTAGAGATTTCAGGAAATATAATTAAAAATATTGATTTAAAAGAAAACGAAGATACAAAAATAGAAGTAAAATTTGAATCTAAAAGAAAATGTATAATGGAGGTGAGAGTGTATGTTCAAGATTAAAGGAAATTATCCATACCCTATACTTTTGGAAGATTGCATTGATTATAAAAGTAGTACAATAAAAGCAAGGTATTTATATCAAGGCTTAAAAAATGGACATAACATAAAGATAGAATGTGTAGTAAATAATCCAGAAATAAGAAAGTTAATTGAAGATAGAAAAGCTTGTTATGCTGTGCAAATAGAATCTCCAAATGCAATGTATAGAAATATGTTTGAGTTTTATGATGGAGATGATATTAATATAACATTAAGTAATGATGAAGTTATAGACTATTTAGATATAGGCATTGCAATATTAGTTAAAGAAGATATTGAAAATTTTGAAAGTGAAGATTTTGTTGAGGTCTATAAAGATATAAAAATGAAAATAAACAAAAACGAGATTCTTGGGGTATGCCAAAATGTAAGAAAAATAATAGTACTGGATGATGAAATTTTAAAAGAAGTACACTCAATTTTTAATTTACAAAAGGTTTCAAATATTGATTATACTACTTATGATCCTAATTATGACAGAATATTAATAAAAGTTCCTGAAGAAATAGGTAATTATTATTTAACTTCTAAAGGAAACAAAGAAAAAATCACAGTTTTAAATTCAATATTATTTATGCCAGTATTAACTAGTGTAATCAATGATATGAATGATGCTGAAGAAGAATTTTCCAATAGACTTTGGTTTAAAACATTAAACAATAAAATAAACGAAATTATCAAAGAAAAACATATGACTAGAGAAGAAATATTTGAAAATCCATATGAAACTGCTCAAATTTTATTAAAAAATATAACTGTTGAATCAATTAAAGAGTTTAAAAAATTATTAGATAATCAAGAAGGAGATGATGAATAAATGAGACAAAAAATATTTAAAACAAAAGTATTAGATAAGTTAGAAGAAGATATTATAGTAAATAAAGAATATTATATACATATGGAAGAAAATCCTACTTGGTTAATTAAAATGTTTAGAGAGTCCGAAAATAATAATTTTGAAGTAAGTAGTAAAATAGAAGTAGAACCCTTTGAATTAATTTTAGGAGGACCAGAGACAGACAAACAAAACGCAAGAATAATATATGAACATCTAAAAGAATTAAGACCTGTACAAGCGGTTTCGGCAGAATTATGGACATATATGACACACATACAATTCCCTGAATATATGGCTAGCAGATGGAAAATTAATGATAATGAAAATGAGAAGAAATTACGAGAAGTTATTAAACAAAGATATTTCGCAATAAGAGGGTCTAAAGGTGTTATAAGAAATGGTATAGCAAGATTATGGTGGGCAGGATATTGGGGATATGATGAAAAGAGAGAAGATCCATATGAACTTGTTGATGTAATACTTGATAGACAAGAAATATATGAACATATTTCAGAACGTTCTTACAATAGAAATAAAAATATATTGATAGCAGCTTTAGAAGCAATAAAAGATAATGATTTGTATAGTAGAGATCCATCAAGAACATTATTTAAAAAGATTAATTCTTATGGTAGTGATAAACATTTAGATGCTTTAGATATGGATGCTGCTAGAGAGATGATAGATGAATTAGTACAGGAAATAAAAGAAAGTGAAGAAAAAGAAATAATATTAGTTTAAAATATAAATAATATAGCGAGGAGCAATTATAGTGAATACAAATAGTACAAATAAATTAATAGAGATATTAGAAAGAAAACAAATTAAATTTGAAAAAGGAGAGAAATCTCTATTTAAAAAATATAGCTATTATCAAGTAATAAATGCATACAAAAATTTATTCGTCAAAGACATTGAATACATAGACACGATAAGAAATAATATATTAGAAAATAAAAATATAGAATTTTATAGAACGGTATTTAAAATAAAGCCAGAAGTAAAGAATGAAAACTTATATGAAAACATATGTGATAGAATATGCGAAAAATATGGATTAAAAGCTATATCATTAAAAGAAAAAGAAGATAATATTAAACATATAAAATATCATTTGCATAAATATAGTTCAACAACTAAGTACGGAGATTTTGTAAGAATGTACAAATTCGAACACGAATTAAGATTGATGCTTTTAAAGTATACATTAATTATAGAAGAAAGCATGAAAAATATATTCATATCTTATTTGAATGATAAAAATGAAAAAGCGGATTACCTAGTAAATATGAATAACTATAATACATCATCAATTAGAAATAAAGCGTTTGATACTATGAGTCTAATAATTAGCAAGTATGATAATACAAAATCAAAACCAATAAAAAGAAAAAGAGAACAAAATATAACTGTTCCATATTGGATTATAATAAATGAATTAGCAATGAATCAAACTTATTATGCTATAGCGAACCTTAAAGAAGAAGACTCTAAAAAGATATTTTTAAATTGTACAAATTTCTTTACAAAACTAAATATAACTGATGATAAAAAGGGTAAGAGCGAAAGCACATTAAGAAAAGAAGAATCCCAAATTAATACGTTTAAAACTATTCTTTGCTATTTAGGTGAATTTAGAAACATGCTAGCGCATAATCAACCAATATATTGTTATAATATTGACTCTTTTGATTTAACTGAGAAGTATCCGTTTGAATATGAATTACCTAAAATTAATATAAATAAAAAATATGGAGATGGAAGTGTAATCCCAAAATACAAGCAACAAATTAAATTAAATGCTAAATTAATGCAAAATTTATCAGATTATTTTGGAGAAGATAGTTTTAATAAGAATAATTATACAAATCTAAATTTGTCAAAAATTATATATATTATTTATAAAATTTTAAAAAATATAGATAAGAATACTAAATTTTATGAAGAATTAAAATCGATATTTATTAAATATAATATTATATTAAATGAAAAGAAAGAAATAATAAACAATATGGATGATTGTATAAAACTGCTACACGAAATAAAGAAATTAGAAGAATTTGATTTAGAAAATAGAAATATTATTGATAGGATAGAAAATAATCAACCATATAAAAAAATATTAAATTCAAAGGAAAAACAATTTAGAGAAATAAAAAAATCAATAAAACAACAATCAAAAAAAATAAAAATTATTACTAGAGAATCAAAATATAAACCTTTTTTAGAGTCAAAGAGATATACACAATTTACAGGAATAGATGAAAAATTTTTTACAAATATTTTATAAAATAGGAATATATTTTAAAAAAAATAATAAAATAATTACATATATATATTTACAATTAAAAATATTTGTTGTATAATATATATGTAATTAAATTCCGTGCGTATGCGGGGGGAGAAGTTGGCTGAGGTCGCTTCTCTCTTTTTGTTATATAAAAATAAAATATTTATACTAAATTAACATCTTTAACTAAAATATTCTCCAACAACTCCGCACTAGCCTTATCAGTAGATTCCAAATCATGAACATAGAATTTCAAAGTAGTATTAGTACTAGCATGTCCTAATTTATGAGAAACAGTCTTAACATCAACATTATTAGAAATAAGTAGTGTAGCAAAAGTATGTCTTAAATCATGAAATCTAATATGAGGAAAATTATTTTTTTCCAAAAAGGAACTAAACCATTTAGGACCTGTTGCAGGATTCATTATTCCACCATAATTAGTAGTAAAAATATTTTCAGAACCTTTCCAAGATTTACCTAATGAAAGTTTCATTTTACTTTGCTCACATCTCCATTGTTTAAGTAAATCAAAACATATACTAGGTACAGCTATTGTACGAGTACTTAAATCTGTTTTAGGGTCTTTTTCAGAAGTAGGCTGACCGCTTAAATAATAAGCACTTCTTTTAACACTTATTTTATGGTTTTTAAAATCAATATCATCCCAGTGCAATCCTACTAATTCACCTCGTCTGAATCCAGTTAATATAGCAAGAATTACAAAGCATTTATATTTTATAGGTGCTTTTTGTAGGATAGCATTTATTAATCTTTTAGATGTTTCTTCATCATAACAAGTCATTTTAGTACTTCGATATTTAGGCTGAATAACTTTAGTACATGGATTGTATAGAACTAAATCCCATCTAAGAGCATTACTGAAAATGCTAGATAGAATTTCATGAACTCTATGCACACTTGCTGGAGATAAAGTTTTATAATTACCGTCTTTATCTTTTCTGTTAGTCGGTTTAGTTAGCAAAAAATTATATAGATTATCCAAATCAAAAGGTTTTATTTTATCAAGTCTTTTATTGCCTAAATAGGGTAAAATATGTTTATTTAACTTTTCTTCATAACCTTGGTATGTAGTAGGTGCAAGATTAGGTTTTACATATGTTTCTAGCCATTTTTTACTAAATTCATTTAGAGTTATTTTACTAGCAGAGTATGTGCAACCTCCTTCAACTCTAGAAATGAGTTCTGCCATTTTTTTCTCGGCTTCTCTCCTAGAAGTTGCATTAACTGTTTCAGTTATGTATCTTCTCTTGCCATTATTATTAAATCCTTGACTATAACGAAGTCTATATTTATTATTCCCCCTATCAATGATATTACCAGCCAAAACACACCTCCTATTTATCAATCCAATCCTGATTGTCTTTTAACCATTTTGAAAGTTCATCAAGTTTAATTTTATTATCTTTACAAAGTTTATACATTTCTTTAGCTTGAGAAGCCCAATTAGAAAATAATTTATCTATATTAGCAACATTTTTATTTCTTTGTTTCTTAGCATTTTGAGTTTTGTATGCATTTCTATATAGCTTTGTTATTTCATCAGATTGTATAGAAATCTCATATCCAATATCTCTACAAGTTTTACCATTTCTAAAAACACGAGTACAATATATTTCATTACTCTTAGTTGTGGGAACAAAATATTTACCACAATTTTTACATTTATTAAATTGAATATTTGCAGATGCAGCTTTATATATAGTAAATAATACAAAGTCATGATAAGATTCAAAAGAATAAACTTCTAAAGGCATTTGTAAATCATCATCTATTTTGATATCACTGAAAATTCTACATTTAATAGGTCCAATTTTTGATAATTCATCACCAAAAACTTTATATAATGTTTCTACGTTATTATTTAACAAAAATTCAATTGGATATTTTACAGAAGTATCAGTATCTTCGAATAGCTCAATTAAAAAATCACCTAAATTAAATACTCTTATAACAGTTTTTTTATCAATATCAATAAGATAGTATTTGTTATCATTTATAAATAAGTGTATTTGTTTTGATTCTTCTTTCATAATTTTCTCCTTTTAGACATTTTAAAATAAATTTCAAAAATGTCTTGACTTAAATTTGAATCTATTGTAACATATAGACATATTAAAAGTCAAGAATAATCTGTCAATTATTTAAAATAATTCCAAGGAGGTGAGTTTATGCAAGAAAAAACAGATATTCCAGAGTTATTAACTGTCAAAGAAATTCAAGCCAAAATGAGAATTTCAAAAGCAGGAGTATACAATTTAATAAATTCTGGACAGATTCCATTAGTGAAAATAGGTAATAGAAAATTAATACCTAAAAAAGAATTTTTAATTTGGCTAAAAGAACAGGAGGTGAATACTAAATAAAATGGAGAATGATGAATTCTTAACAAAACAACAAGTAATAGAAAAATATAAACCAATGTTTACTGAGTGGTCTCTTTCAAAATTAATTAGAGAAAGAAAAATAAAATTTGTAAGGATTGGTAGAAGAATATTTTTTACTAAAAAAGCAGTAGATGAGTTTATAAAAGCTCAAGAAGAAAATAGTATAGTAAAAGGAAGAGGTGAATTTCATATTGTATAAACAAAAAAATTGTCCTTTCAACTGGTACTTGAAAGAACAATATAATTGAATATAAGGCTAACCTATATAAACAATCTCTAAACATATTATATACGATTAGCCTAAAATATTCAATAAATTTAAAAATATTTTAGGAGGAATAAAATTGAATATATATGATGAAATTAGAAGTAAATTAACAAATAAACAAGTAGCAAGATATTATTTAGGTGAACTGAGTTTGTTTAAATACAAACCCAGCTCATTATTATTGCTATTAGTGATGTTATCTATTAGAGGAACATCAGCAGTTATTGGATTACTTCCAACATTAAATAGAATTGTCAGCTTATCATCATATAAGTAAATTTCATTTACAAATATTGATATTAACGTCTTTCTATATTTAATATCGTTCTTATTCCCATTTTTTATTAGTAGAAGAAAAGATTTTATTTGCTCCTTAGTTAAATTTATAAAATTCATCTTTTCAGTAGCAATTTGTTTTTTTACTTCTTCTAATTCCATTCTTCTTTTGTTTAAACTTTCATTGATTAAATCTAAATTTTGTCCAGCCTCAATAGCTTTCATAAGATTTTCAATATTATTTTCTAATTCCTTATGACGCTTCTCTAAGCATTTAAGCAAAGTATCTTGACTGTTCTCCTTCTGACATATAGAATATACCTCTTTTGAAATCATATCAATATTTTTGTTTGTAAGTAATGACCTACATTTTGATATAACTATATCTTCAATCTGTTTCTTAGGAACATTCTTTTTATGACATTCCTTTTTCCTTGTACCATTGCAAGAATAATAGTAATAAGTCGTGCCTAGTTTAGATGTTCCAGATAAACCTACCATTGCATTTTTACAATGACCGGCAAAATAGTTTTGTAGTAAGTATGTATTCTTCCTTTGCTTTCGCACGAGCAGGAGCATGTTTAAATGTTTCTTTTACTGCTTGAACTTTATTAAATAAATCTTCATCAATTATAGCAGGAATAGTATTAGGAAATTCCTCTTCTCCATAAAAATTAGTTCCAATATATCTTTTATTACTTAACATAGTTTGAAGCGAAGCTCTTTCAAATTCTTTACCTTTAATATTTTTATACCCTTTTGAATTAAGATAATCAACAATGTCCATTATATTTGTACTATTAGCTCTCATCTCAAATATTTCTCTTACAATAGGGGCAGTATCACCATCAATTTCCAATTTCTTTTTAGTATAATTTTCAAATTTAACAGTAACTACCTTATAACCAAGAGGTGCATAGCCACCATTAAAATATCCCTTAGAAGCATTTAACCTCATATTCCTATTTACTTTTTGACCTAGCTCAACGCTGTAATATTCAGCCATTCCGTTCCAATACACTTTCTACTAATATACCAGAAGCGTCATCAGATATATTTTCTCTAGCTGATAATACTTTAACACCATTCTTTTTTAACTTAGCTTTATAATTTGCTGAGTCATATCGATTACGAGCAAATCTGTCGAGCTGATATACTACTATTCCTTCAAAAGATTTTTTACTACTATCTAAAATCATCTGCTGAAATTTTTCTCTATCATCTGTTTTTGCACTTACTGCTTCATCTTCATATACTCCAATTATATTATAATTATTTCTTTCACAAAATTTCTCACATTCTAGAATTTGAGCTTCTAAGCTGGTCTCATTCTGTCTGTGTGAGCTAAATCTAGCATAAATAACAACATTCATAATTTTTCTACCTCTTTTTAATTTATTATTTTTTACTAAGCAACTCTAACATATTTACACAAATTATATTGATGAAAATTATCGCGAATTATAACTTCACCGTCTAAAGTACAAACTGCTTTTGATACTAGTTCATCAAAATTATGATATAACTGATTGCAATATTCATCCAATTCTTGAAAATACTTAATAACATCATTATATATATCTACTGCAAATCTATGAGCTTGCTCCTCACTTATAATCATATTTTCTAAATCTATTTCCATTTTTTGAAAAACTCCTTTATTTAATTATCAAACAAATATATGAATAAATCACGATTAACAACTATTTTTCATATACAATACTTTTATTTTCTTCGAGCCACTGCAATAGCTTTCTTCTATTGATTAAAATTCTTCTTGATAATCTAGTACAAGGAAAACCCTTAGCATTTGTTAATTTACTTACAGTCTGTTTTGTTAACCCTAAAAGTTTTCCAGCTTCCTCTAAATTTAAAAATTCTTTTTCATAAATTTTACTTTCCATTTCAATACCTCCCAAAATGATTTATATATAATAACAACTTATAAAGATTAATTATTTATATTAAGCTATAATTACACCTATTAAAAACCCCGTTTTAATTCGCATTAAAATTGATTTTAACAAGTTTTTTATTATTCCACATATAATTCCATTGCTTCAAATAAATAATCTGTTTTCAACTAAAACAATTAAACTGTTCCAATTTTTAAAAAATGTAATTATAGCTTGTCCCTTATTAATAGTATTTTACTCTTCTTCCGTAGTCTTCTTTTTATAAAATTTCCCAGTAATAGTAGCAACTAGAAATCCCTTTGGTGTTATAAGATTACCGGAATAACCATAATAGAATTCATATTCATTTTCATTAGCAAATTGTTCAGCTTTTATATTTGGAATTGCTGTTGTTTTAGGAGCAATTATACCATCGCTTTTAGAATATATATTTTTATTTCTAGGAAGATTTTCTTTGGTTCTTATTTTGGTCATATATTTTCTTACTCTTCCTATTGCAGTCCTTTCATCTTTATTTTCAGGAATAACAAGTGTTTTTGTATCTCTTATATTAATTCTTGAAATCCATACATACCCTTTATTCCATAATCTTGTTAATTCTTGAAATGGAATATGTAATTCTGAATGCTTAGTATCTTTAATTAAAGCGTGTATATGTAAACTTTTTCTCTCTTCTTGCATTTCTACAACATATAAATATTCTAAATCCTGCATCTGCATTTTTAGCCTTTTCCAAAAGTAATCATAATCTTTTTTCAGTTGCTCCATATCATTCATAGGATTTTTATATGTAAAAGTAACAAATCTTTCATTTTTTCCACCATTAAAATTATTCATAATATAATCTCCTACTTTTTTTGTTGATTTCCTTAGTCCACTTATTGACCTGACATCACTTTTTTTATACCTCTTAACTTTCTTTTCAGCCTTATCATAATATTCGTCTTTATTTAATCTTTTGTAATTCTTGATATGATTTTTTGTATTTGAAGTATTTACAATTTTTAATTTTTTTGATTCAACATATTCTGTCATTTTAACTATTTCATCATCAGCTATTTCTTTATCTTTATTTTTATCTTCTTTAAATTTCAAGCTCATTTTTATATTCCTCCTAAAAATTTTTATATATAGAAAATTTTTAAGACACAATTTGTCCTTAATGTTCCATATATAATATAATTAAATTAATATATAAATTTTTATATTAAAAAATCAGACCCTCAATTTAACCACCCCTTATTTATAACATCTTTACCTTAATTAACTTTAAAATGATTTATCTAATATTATTTTACTGAGGCTTCATCAATTTTTTGAAAATCTGATTTCTAATCTCTCAAACTATATATTTTTCAATATTTACAAGCATAACAAAAAGAGCAAGATATATTTTATCTTACTCTTTTATTATATTAATTTAATAATATTATATATGGAACATTATGACCTAATAATATTTTTAATTATCTGTTTGTAATCTTCTTCTATGTTCTAATAATTTTTGTTTTCTAATTTCATTAGATTTCTTTAAATTAGAAATTTGTTTATCATATAATTTACATAGAGAACTTACTTGTTCATCTGTTAAATCTTCTTCTTTAATTTCTCCATTACGATATTGCTTTTGTAGTTTTAATAATACTGTTTCTTCATCTTCTATTTTTCTTATTTGTTCCATAAACTGATTTTTTTTATCTTCATCTGGTTTAATAACAGTTGTTTCTTCTGCAATATAATTATCAGCACTATTATGTTTATTAAATAGATTCTTGAAGAATTTTTTTATTTTATAAAATATACTATTTTCATTAACTCTAACTAATGATTTCTCATCTGTGTTTTCTTTCATAATTATTCTTCTCCTATATCTTGTCCTTCTTTTTCAGTTTGTTTACCAATCAATGCTTCTGCTTCAGAAATAGTTTGTTCTTCAGCTTCTAGTGAAGATAGTTGAGTTTCTTTTTCTTGTAGTACACCTTTTTTATGTTTTATTTCAAATTTGCTTTGTATATCTTGAATAAAATCTACATATTCCATATATTTCTTATATTCCCATGATCCCTCTTCTTCTAACATATAATCAGGTACTAAAGCTCCTAAATATTTCTCTAAAAAAGCTGTATCGTGTAGTACTATTTCTGGTAGCATATCAGCTTTCACGCCTATTCTTGAAAAAGCATAACCACATTTTCTTATTGCAATGTCTATTCCTTCATCTAAAGGATACATCCACAATCCTAAATCGTTCCATTTTTCTTTATTTTCATTAAAATAATCTGAAAAACCATCCCTTAAGTCACTGCTTTTCTCTTGAGGAATGTTTCTTGTTATTTTATCCATTCCAAATATGGTCATCCCAATTCCTGCTTTTGACACAGCATCTGCAATATCTTCTAGAGTAGGTTTAGATGTTTCTTCAAAAAACTCATTTAAAAATTTTTCCTCTTGCTCATATGTTTTACGTGAATGTTCGTCGAATTCTTTTCGTGGTACATCTGCATAAGCATATCTAGAATACGCTTCCTCTAATTTCCTTAAGGCTTCTCTTCTTTTTTCTATTTCCATAATTCTATACTCCTTAATTATAATATAAATTTATTATAACATAAAAAAGTTTTTTTGTATACTTTTTTTAACTTCTAAAATTAATTAATTCTGTAGCCAATTTAAAAGCAAACACAAAAACATTTTTATCTGTTACAGCTCCATTTAAAGCTTGAAGTTCTGTTAATTCTTCAAATTGTTTCTTCTGAATATCATTTAAGCTTTCATAAAAAGGTTCCTCTACTGCTAAAATCTTATTTACAAGCTCTCTATTTTCATCTGTATTACTATACAATTCTTCTTCATAAAAGTTAAATAATTCTTCTATTCTTCTTTTATTATTACAATTAAACTGATGATTTTTAATACACATACTACTACTCCTATTCAATTAATGAATTTATTATATAATCTCTCATACTAAAAATCACCCTTTTAATTACTACATATATTTTTCTATTTTTTCTAATATAGCTCCAATCCATTTCATACATTCCATCTCCATTTTTTCCAAAGCTTCTGCATCTTCATATAGTAACCTATCACACCCTCTTAACGTTTCTACAGCTTCATTAATCATATTTGCAAGTGTTCCCAAGTTCTTCATTACATCACTTTCTTCAATATCAACAGAATGTACTTTGCCAAATATCTCATCTTCATTTAATCTTATTAATTGTTCTTCTAATTTCATAATACAACAACTCCTTTTATGATCTATGAGCATACTCCTAGCCCGCAATCATTATATTTATTTATAATATTTTACTTTAAACAAAATAAAAATAGCTACTCTATATCTTCTTGATATAAAATAGCTATTTTTTATTTGTTTTTATTCAATGTAAATGTTACTGCGAAGCCTCCTACAAAGAAGTAAAAACTTGTATTTAAATGTTTTGGTGAACCACAACAACATTCTGGAAATAGTATTGGATATTGTTCGCCATTTAGAAATGAAAAGCATCCGTCATTCTGGGTGAATGATGAAAAAGGATTTACAGATTTTGCTGCAAAAGAGCATAGCGGTAATATGGTGACATTTGTAATGCAATATAAAAATTTACCAACATATTTTGATGCAGCAAAGCAATTGATTAATGACTTCGGATTAAATATAGAGATAATAGAAAATATGTCTTGCTTTAGTAAAAATAGAACGAAAGAAAAAATTACAGATTTAGTATTTGATAAAGGTAATAAACCGAAAGATATAAATTGTATGTTTGATATAACAGAACATACAAGCAAGCCAGATAAGAAAGAGGCAGCATATATAAAAAATCGAATACCTAATCTTGAAATAAAGAAATATTCATTAGATGAAATATTAAATAATATTGTAAAAGGAAAAACAATAATTCCATCAGGAATAAAGGCGAATGCTAAACAAAATTTTAAAGGACAACAATTATTCTTGGTGGATTTTGATAATACCAAAAATGGAATAAAAATATGTGCAAATGATGAAGAACATGCTACAATAGATAAAGTATTAAAATATTGCAAAGAAATAAATCTAATGCCTACATTTGCATATTATACATTTAGCCATAGTGAGGAACAACATAAATTTAGAGTTGGTTATGTTTTAGAAGAACCTATTGTGGATTATAAAATTGCAGAAAAAATTCCTAAAAAACTGTTAGAGATATTTAAAGATTTTAATCCAGATACATCAAAACAAAATTTAGCGGATTTCTTTTATGGAGGAAAAAGTATAGCATATAAAAGTGATAATTATTATAATCCAAGGTTATTAGAAGGATATACATATAATGATGAATTTGAAATATCAGAAGATATGTATAAACAATATAATGATTTATTAAGACCTTATGGTTATGAATTTTCTAACAGAGGTTTGGTTAAGAAAATAGTAAGAAAAGATGTATTAGAAGATAAAGTAATAAGTAACTTCATTGCAATTCCAACAAAATTTATTACCTATAATGATGGAAATGAAACAAGGACAGATGTTACTTTAAAAACTATTTTAAATACAGGAGAAGAGTTGCCTAAAATAACACTAAATATAAAAGACTTTGAGAGCTTAAATTGGATTGCAAATGGAACCTGGAACTTTGAACCTAGAATAAGTCCAAATGGAAATAATAAAGAATATTTTAAAGATACATCAAAAATATTAAGTAAATTAGCAACTAAAGAAACAATATATTCACATATGGGATTTAGAAAAGTAAACGGTAAATTACATTACTTATATCATGGTGGAGCAATTGGTGAAAATAAAAGTATAAAAGTTGATTTAAGTGAATCGGGATTAGAACAATATAAATTTATAGAAGATGAATTAGAACCAAAACAAATTAAAGAATGTGTTGAAACTACACTTAGTTTATTGAATGTTGGAAAAGAAACTATTATAGTACCATTATTGGGAACTATTTTTTTAGCTCCTTTGCAAGAAATTTTTAGAGAAATAGAAATAGCTAATGGTTTTGTTACTTGGATACTAGGAGAAAGTGGAACACAAAAAAGTACTTTAGCAGCATTAATGTTATCACACTTTGGAAATTTTGAAAGAGATACAATACCTTGTGGCTTCAAAGATACAGTAAATAGTCTAGAAAAACAAGCTTTTATAGTAAAGGACAGTGTATTGTTAATAGATGACTATTATCCAAGTCAATCATTACAAGAGTCGAGAAAAATGGAAGCAGTTGCGGAAAGCATATTTGGAATGGCTGGAGATAAACAAGGTAGATCAAGAATGAAACAAAATGGTAAAGATATAAGAAAATCATACAGCTCAAGAGGAATATTAATGGCAACAGGAGAAAACTTCCCTAATTTTGCAGAAAGTAGAGTAGCCAGAAGCGTAATTGTAGAAATAGAAAAAGGTGACTTAAGATTAAATATTTTATCATACTTGCAAGAGAATAAACATAAGCTTAATATTTGCATGAGAGAGTATATAAAGTGGATAATTGTAAATTACGATAAAATTAAAGAGCAAATAAAAAATGACTTTCCTAGATATAGAGAAAAATTTAATAGGGATTTCTCTCATGCTAGAATACCAGAAAATATGGCATCATTGTATATAGGTTGTGAAATGTTTTTTGAATTTGCAAGAGCCAATGGTGTTATAGATACAACAGTTATGACTGAATGGAAACTAATATGTTTTAATAGTTTGTTAAAATTAGCAAATAAACAAAGTATTAGAACATCAGATTCAAAACCAGATAAAATGTTTTTCTATGCAATACAAGAATTGTTGGCAAGTGGAGAAGCATATTTTCAAGTATATCTACATGAAAACCAAAGTAGTACGAATCCATATGCAAAAGTTTTAGGATGCTATGACAGTGAAAAAAGCATGTATTATTTAATACCAGGAACTGCATATAAATTAGTTGTAGAATATTATGAAAAACAAAATATTAAATTCCCATTAAATCCAGGAGCGCTTTGGACATATTTGAAGAAACATGGAAGCATTGCGATTGCTGAAAAAGATAGAAATATGATAAGAAGAAAAATTAACAATGAAAGTATAGCTGTAATTGCGGTACATCAAGAAATAATAAGTCCAGATTTAGGTAAAAATTCTATAAATAAAGAAAATGAAGAGATAATATTACCATTTTAGAAGCCTTTGATTAAAGGTTTCTTTTTCTGTTAAAATACTAGGAATTTTAAATAAAAAATAGTATAATACAAATAAATTCAGAAGCGGTATATAAGAAATGAATAAAAATCAATATGTTTATATATTAAATACCGAAATGAACAGAAAAAGGTGATAAAATGATTTATATAACAGGAGATTGCCACTCTGACTTTACGAGATTTTCAATGGATAACTTTCCTATTCAAACAGAAATGACAAAAGATGATTATGTTATTATATGTGGAGACTTTGGTGGAGTTTGGACATTTGAAAACGAGAGTGAACAGGAAAAGTATTGGTTAGATTGGTTAAATAAAAAGAATTTTACAACATTATTTGTAGATGGAAATCATGAGAACTTTACTAGATTATATAACTATCCAGAGAAAAAGTGGCATGGAGGAAAAGTACACAAAATTAGAGATTCAGTATTACATCTAATGAGAGGTGAAATTTTTGAAATAAATAATAAAAGAATATTTACATTTGGTGGAGCATCTTCACATGATATACAAGATGGAATATTAAATTTAGATGAAGAAGAAAAGATATATAACTTTAGAAAAAGAGGTGCATATTTTAGAATTAGAGATTACTCATGGTGGGATTTAGAATTACCAACAAATGAAGAGATGGAAAATGGAATTAAAAACTTAGAAAAAGTAAATTATAAAGTTGATTATATTATTTCACATTGTTGTCCAACAAGTGTACAAGCTATATTAGGTGCAGAAAAATATAAGAAAGATTGTTTAACAGATTATTTGCAGCAAATATCAGAAAAGTGTGAATTTAAAAAATGGTATTTTGGACATTACCATGATTATAGGCAAGTTAATTCGCAATATATATTGCTTTATGAAGATATAGTGCCATTGGAGTTTGAAAGTATATTTTAATAAATATAAGTGAATATAAAGATGTAATGGATACCGGAGAAAATTAAAGAATTTCCGGTATTAGTTTTATATAAATATTTGTTAGAATTTGTCGGAATTTATATTCTATTTACAATATTCGACAAATTTTGCGCTAAAAAGTTGATATTATATTTAAGGGGGATATATATGAGAAAAAATAAGTTAAAAATAATATCAATTTTATTAATTGCTTTAAGCATAATATCAATAGGAGTTAATGCATATGGTCATTCTGGAAGAACAGATTCAAGCGGTGGACACAAAGATAACAAAAATAAAAGCGGACTAGGAAGTTATCATTACCATTGTGGAGGACATCCAGCTCATTTACATACTAATGGAGTTTGTCCATATTCATCTAGTTCGTCATCAAGTAAAAGTAGTACATCAAGTTCTTCAACACCAAGTACTAAAGAAACATCTACAGTACCAACTACAATAGTAGTAACAGATATTAAAATAAATGAGAATGTAACAAGTATGAAAGAGGGAGAAAGTCAAAAATTAACTGCTACAATAACACCAAATGATGCAACTGATAAAAATATCACATGGAAATCAAGTGATGAAAGTATTGCAACAGTTAGTACAACAGGAGAAGTTGTTGCAAAAAAATATGGAACAGTAGATATAACGGCAACTAGCTCTAACGGAAAAACAAGTACAATAAAAATAGATATAAAAGAATCACCAAAAGCAGAAAATAATGCTATAATAAAGACATCAACAAATAGCAAAAACAATATTACTAATAATACTACAATAAATAACAGAGAAGAGTCAAATACATTAGCGGGAGTTATAACATTAGGACTATTAGGTGGAGGAAGTTATTGGGGATATAAAAAATATAAAAAATCATGATAAAATGGAGATGATTTTATGAAATTTGGTATGAGAAAACCAAGTATAAAAAAGAGTATAGTAGCGAAAACAACAGGAAGAGCAAAGAGAAGTGTAAAAAAAGCTATAATACCTGGATATGGAAAAAAAGGAAGTGGATGGATTAAAAATCCTAAAAAGGCAGCATATAATAAGATTTACAATAAAACAAGTTTTAGTATATGGGATTTATTTAAATAGTAAGGAAGAGAAATATGGAAGATATTAGTTACAAATTTCCTAATAGTGAAATATTAATAAAAAATAATGAGATAAGTAAAATAAATTGTGAAATTGAAAAGGAAAAGATAGAAGAATTTTTTAAAAATTATAAAATTGATATAGATTGTAAAGATGTATATGTAGGTATTAATTCTATAACATATGTGATTGATTTAAAATGTAAGAATAAAGTTAGTACAATAAAAAGTTATAAAGATGATTTGATGCTGATTTTTAATGCAATAGATGTAGAGTTTCAAGTTGCGATTAACGGAACAGCTTATTTAGGCATACATTTAATAAAAAATAAAGATAAGATATTAATGTTAGGAGATTTAATCCAAGACAAAGAGTTTGTTGAAGCTAAACAAAAAATTCCTATAATAATAGGAAAGGATTTTAATGATAAGATTGTAATTGAAGATTTAACACAATTACCACATTTATTGGTTGCAGGAACCACTGGAACAGGAAAAAGCAATTTTTTAAGTACAATTATAGTGGATATCATATATAAATTAAAACCATCGGAAGTAAAATTAGTTTTAGTAGATACTAGAAAAACCAGTTTTCAAAGATTTAATACATTGCCACATTTATTGATTCCTGTTATTACGGAATCACAAAAGGCTATTGGGGTGTTAGCTTATTTAATACAAGAAATGAGTAATAGATATAAATTATTTGAGAATAAAAAAGTAGATAATATAGATAGCTATAATAAAATTTCCGAGGAAAAATTGCCAAGAATTATAACAATTATAGAAGACTTCTATGATTTAATGATGGATACAGGAAAAGAAATAGAAATATATATACAAAAACTAATACAAATGTGCAGAGCATCAGGAATAAATATAATCATATCTACACAGAGACCATCTACAAATGTAATAACTGGTGTAATCAAAGCAAATATACCATCTAGAATAGCTTTTAAAGTACCATCACAAATTGACTCAAAAACTATAATAGATGTAGTAGGAGCTGAAGAACTTTTAATATATGGAGATATTCTTTTTTCTAAAGTAGGTGAATGCAAAATAAAGAGAGTTCAAACGCCATATATTAGTGATAAAGAGATAGAAGATATAATAAATGAAATAAGAATCAATAACGAGTTGTATTATAATACAGAATTATTAAAATCGGTAAATGAAAATGATAATGATTTTGGTGAAAACTATAACATTGAATATGAAGAGGATGAAATAGATTCATTTTTATTAGAGGCAATAGAATGTGTAATAGAAACCGGACAAGCTACAACATCATTCATACAAAGAAGGTTTAAAGTGGGATATGCGAGAGCTAGAAGAATAATAGATCAAATGGAAGCAAGAGGTATAATATCTGGTTATATGGGAAGTAAGCCAAGAGAGGTTTTAATAACATTAGAAGAATGGAATAAATTAAATAATGTGAAAGGAATATAATATGGATTTTAGTAGTTTATATAGTGGAATAAAGGAATTAGGAAAAATATATCAAAAAATAGATAATATAGAAATACAAAAGAAATTACTAGACTTAAGTGAACAAGCGTTAGAAATGCAAAATGAAATATTAAGACTACAAGAAGAAAATATTAAATTAAAACAAAAAGAAGATGTATCAACTAAAATAGAAAGACATAAAGATGCGTATATTACATTAAAAGATGATAAAGAAAAAATAATATATTGTGCTAATTGTTGGGATTCAAGAGGAGTATTAGTACAAGGACAGTCATATAATGATGGTACTTATTATTGTTCTACATGCAAGGAAAAAAAGTACTATGATATGGATTTATATGATAAAACATATCCAGATTATGATTATGATGATAGTAATATAATTTAATGGGATGTATTATGGATAGTAGTAGACTATCCTTTTTTTTCGGTTTCTTTGTCACACCTTGGTCACACTCTCTACAAAATCACACGATTTTAAACACATTTTAACACAAACAAAGTATCTCCAATTTCACCGATTAACTTACTCTAACAATACATCACACAATTACACGAAATTCAGCAATATCAACACTTACGGGCTCATAACCCGAAGGTCGTAAGTTCGAGTCTTACCCCCGCAACCATTGAAAAGTCCCATTTTCGTTGAGAAATAGGGACTTTTATAAATTTTGAAGTAATCCATTTAAGTACATTAAAAACCGTTAAAAATCATTAAAATTTGTTTCATAAAGGGAAAATAAAGGGAAAGAAATAATATTAAAGTGAAGTGAAATATACTAAGTAATCTCAAGGCATTTGGGATTATTTTTTTTGGAGGTTTTATATGTATAAAGGGAAAATTGATAAATTAATTAATGAAATAAACAAAATTGCAAGATTAAAAAGAATATCATATAAATTAGAAAATATATATGAAGAATATGATGAATTTATTGAGGATTATTACTTTATGGAATGGCTTAGAATGTCGCAAGATGGAATAACACAAATAGAAGAATTAAATAATATGTTAGAGCTATTTGAACAAATACTAGAAGAAATAGAAATTGCAATCTATAATGCTGAAGATAAAGTGGATATTATATGCAATTCGATATTAGCATATAATAAAAAAGAATTAGGAGACTATATAAATGACTTTGAGCTATATAATGACAATTATATAAAAGATACAATAATGAATTTTATTGAAAATAATATGTATGAAATAGATGAAGATTACCTATTTCTTGAACTAGAAAAATTACTAGAAGGAGGAATAGGGCAGTATGAATAAAACTGATTACAAAAAGATAGAGTATTATTTATATAACTATAGTAATATAGATAAACTAATTGATGAGATAAAAGATGGCTTGATAAATAGTGTTAATGTAAGTGGAAGTGCATGGAGAAAAGGAATAACAGTATGCAATAATACTTTAGAAAATCAAGTTATTAAGATAATAGAAAATAAAAAAATACTAGAATTTAAGAGATGGCAAGTACTTATAAAAAAGGTACTTGTTTTTTTGTTGCAAAAATATCCGAAATATTATGATTTTATAAATCTAAAATATTTTCAAAAGCAATCTAAAGATGAGATTGAGGAAACTCTTAAATTCGATTTTAAGAAACAAAAAATAATAAAGGATAAGTTAATTGAGTTCGTATATAAAAATGCGAAAATGAGAAATTTGGTTTAAATATGGAGGTAATAAAAATGTTTTGGATAGGATTAATTATAGGACTAATAGTAGGAGCAAATATAAGCTTGATATTATATGCTTGTATAATTGCAGGAAAGGAAAGAGATAGCCATTGTGAAAGATGAAGAAATACAAAGAATAGGATATTATGCAATAATACCTGCTACTGTTTTATTTAATGAACGATTAAAACCTAATGAAAAATTGCTTTATGCTCTTATAACAGCACTATCAAATAAAGAAGGCTATTGTTATGCTTCTAATAAATATTTAGGAGAAAAGTTAGGAGTAGATCCTGTAACAGTTTCAAGATGGATAACTGATTTAAGAAGGAACAATTATGTTTTTGTAGATATAATGAGAAACGAGAAAAAAGAGATAATTTGTAGGAGAATATTTCCAAATGATGTACCCTATAGACTAAATAATCAATACCCCTATATACTAAAAAATCAAGAGGGTATTGATGAAAAAGTCAAAGATAATAATATAATAGATAATAATATAAATACACACACAGTCAGCAAAGAAAAATTTAATGAAAATGTATTTCTTTATGATTATGAATATAAAAAATTACTAGAAGAATACGGAGAAAATAAAACTAAAAAATGTATAGAAGAATTATCTTTATATAAGAAATCAAAGGGAGTAGAGTATGAAAGCGATTATGCAACAATAAAAAGATGGGTAATTATAAGAGTGGAAGAATTGGAAGCAAGAAAAGATAAAAAAATTACTAAAAATAAAAGCTTTAATAATTATGAACAAAGAGAATATCCTAAAGAATTTTTAGATAGTTTATATGAAAATAATAATTTTACTTCAGCAAATACTGAAGAAGATGAAATGGATTTAGATATGTAACACAACCAAAGAGTTGTGATTTTTTTATTTTAGGAGGTAGAAAGTGGTTACTAAAAGGTAAAAAAGATTATTAGAAAAAAATTATATGAATACCCAATATATGATAGATTAATAAATGAGTTAGAACTTGAGAAAGATACAGTAAGTGGTGGAGATATAAATTCTTCAATAAGAAGTAAAAATAAAATTAGTAGAGCAACTGAAGGACAAGTAATAAAAAATATTAGTATAGATAGCAAAATAAATGAATATAAAAAGTGGAAAGAGTTAATAGATAATGTGCTTCAGGATTTTAGAAAATGTGATAAAACAAAACTGAAAATAGTTGAATATAAGTTTTTTGGTAATATTCCTGAAGATATTATTGCAGATGAATTGTATGTTTCTAAAAGCACAGTAAGGAGTTATTTGAAGGATATTTATTTTGAGATTGGAATACTTGCAACTTTAAATAATTTGATATCAAAAAATATATGTAATATTTAAAAAATATGGTATAATGTTAGCGATAACTAGTAATTTATCGTTGAGAGTGCCTACATTTTATGAGAGCAAATAACTAATTATTTGCTCTTATAATTCATATAAATTTATTCTATTACTGGTGCAATAAAATTTTGGATAGCATCACGAAGTTTAGGATGATGTATAACAAAATGAATTGCAGGATGAGTATTTTTTGAAATCATTACCCATTTACCAGAATTGATAGTAATGTTAATATTTCTAAATATATTTGCCTTATTCTCTAAAATTTTATAATTATTATGATTACTCATATATTTTTGTGTATCGGTTAAATGCTCTAAATATTCTTCATAATTATAAGAAATGTCATTAGTATAGAAAGTATCTGAAAGAGAAAGAACAGGAGGATAATTTACAAATTCTTCTTCTGATAGCCCAACTATTTCATCTTCTAAAATATTGTTCTCTAGAATCTTTTGAATTGTTTGTCTCTGCTTTTCTACAGAATCTAGTATTACTTTTATACTTTCATCATTAACTTTATTACGTTTTAAAATTTTCAAAAGTAACTCATCAGAAATTGTATGAATAGGAAGTGAAGATAAAATTCTTCTACGATTTCCTTTAATACTTTCATCAGATGAAATAAAAGCATCAAAAGCATTTCCATTTTCTACTCTATAAATATCCATAAGTGGTTTTGCTTTATTTAATAAACATTCTGATTTTGTTTTATAATATGCGACATCTGTTTTGTTACTAGTTAAATGGTATTTTCCTTTATTATGATATCCTTTAATACATTCACCAGTAAGTGCAACAGTACCTGATACATAATTAAAATGACAATAAACAGAGTTTTGAACACCTGTTAAATAATATGGAGAAACTTGACCTGTCATATAAATAGGAATCCAACTTTCTAAACCTAACATCATTTCATTAAAAGGACGATCAAGATTGTGAATTATATTTAAATGCAATCCTCTTTTTAATGTCATAGCTATTGCAAACATCCACTTTTTTCCGAAATCTACATCTTCTGCCATATCCTCCATAGGCATATCACTACACATAAAAACAGGCTCATTAGATTTTGATAGCACAGTAGCCTTGAAAAAGTCTAATTCTCCTTGTTTCATTTCTCCTATTCCATAATAGGTTTTTGAACCAGACTTATAAAATGGAACAAAAGGAACTTTCATTTCATCAAAATGTATTGCCTTTATATATTTATCTAGATCAAAGTTATCTAAATTATTTAAAAATCTATCAATTTTATTATTACTTGTAACTGAATTAGTAGAAAGCCAGTTTGATAATTTATTAAAATAATTAGAATTATTATTTAAGTCTTTTAAAGAACAACCTATAAGAAGTGAAATAGATTTTTTATCATCTTCAGATTTATATTTTGTAACAATAAAATTACATACATCTGTAGCAAAATCTTTAGGATGCGTTGGATTTCTATTACCAGTACGAATTTTAGAAAGAAGCGAAGCGTCATAACTAGTTAAGCGAGACAATTCAGACATATTAATATTTAAAGTCGTAATAAGCTCATTAAAATTTCTACTTAACTGTTCAAAGTCAATAGAAATATCATTTAAAGTATCAGATAAAGCAGTATAAATTTCTTCTCTAGTTATATTCATTTTTTTTGTGACAGAAAGTTTATATAAACCATCTACTAATTGCTCTAATTGCTTACTTCTTATACTAGGCTTTCTATCTCCTCTACGATAACGACTAATAACAGAAGTAGATAGACCTGAAGCATTTACAAGTTCTTTAGAAGAACAACCAATTTGTTTTATATATTTATTTAATTGTTCACAAAAAGTCATAGAAAAACCTCCATATTTGCAATACACATTTTATTATAATATATCATAAAAACATAAAAAACACAATCGCCAAAAAAACAAATGAAACTTTGGCGAAAAGAATGCAATAAATATTTATTTGTGATAGAATAAAGAAAAAAGTATAAATGGGAGGTGGAAAAGAATGGTAAAAACAAAAACTTTATCAATAATGCTTATACTTTGTTTATTAGTTAGTTTAATAATTCCAATAACCACAGTATATTCAGAAAGCAAAAATGAAGTAACATTAAATTTTAAAGGTGGAACAATTCATGATGGCTATGTAGAATATAGCAAGAAAGCAAAATTACAATTATTCAAAGGTGATGATTTAGTTACAGATATTTCAAATAATATGGTAATTGATTTAAACGAAGCAGAGTACAAGTTTGTAATTGAAGAAATTGAAGATAAAAGTGTTGTTGGTGCTAATACATCTATAAAATTAAAAATTAATAATTGGTATTATCCTATTATAGCAATAAATGAAACTAAATCTACATTCAAATTAGATTCAAGCAAATTTAATGGTAAATTAGATATTGAATTCGAAAGAAGAAATACTGCTTTTAACACAACAGTTAAAAATATTTATGATGATATATCATCAAAAGGTGTAATCGATTTGACTAATGGAAAAGAATATGTAATAGATTTTTTTAAAACTGATGAATTAACAGAAGGATTAAAATCATTTGCAGATTTAGATAAAACACTATATTACCAAAAATTCAATGAAAGTCTATTAGTAACAGACAATGAAAACGAAGCTGTTATAAAGATTGTTGGAAATAGGTCAGAAAATAAAGCAATATTAACTGCCGTAAATGTTGGAACTAAAAAAAGTGAAGTTTTTAAAGGATTTCACATGCAATATACAGGTTCTAAATTGAGTTATGATGACCTTGATGGTGACATTGCTAGTGGTGGAATCGTACGAGAAACAAGATATGATTATTATACTAGATGTACTTATGAATTTACATTCCAATATGTAAAAGAAGAAGTTAGTCCTAAAGAATATAAGTTTACTGAAGGAGCAAATCAAACATATAC
>JABLTK010159645.1_pt1 | contig 28777 bp, 41 predicted proteins | sample 7160131 | NCBI WGS metagenome assembly JABLTK01 (sample SAMN14651221, study PRJNA627086) | human gut metagenome | isolation source: feces | host: Homo sapiens
ATACAATTAGTTGTATAATAAATCAAAAATATAAATAGAAAGGGATCAATCAAATAGATTAATATTTCTATAAGATTGATTATACGAGAGAATATGGAATATATTGATGAAATAAATATAGATGGAAAAACAATAATTTTAAGAAGTGATTTAAATGTTCCAATACAAAATAAAAAAATCATTGATAATTTTAAAATAAAAAAGAGTTTAAAAACAATAAACTATCTTTTAGAAAAAAATTGTAAAATAATTTTACTTTCACATTTAGGCAAAGTAAAAACAGAAGAAGATAAAAAAAACAACTCATTAAAAATAGTTTATAAAGAACTAAAAAAACAAATAAATGCAAAAGTATTTTTCTCAAAAGAGCTCGTTGGAACAAAATTTGAAAAAAAGGTAAAAAATTTAAAACAAAAACAAATTCTTTTATTAGAAAACACAAGATTTATGGATTTAGATAATAAAAAAGAATCAAATTGTGATTTATCACTTTCAAAATATTGGGCAAGTTTTGCGGATTTATTTGTAATGGATGCGTTCGGTTCATCTCATAGAAAACATACCTCAACTTATGGTGTTGGTAAGTTTTTACCAACTTCTTACGGATTACTTATAAAAGAAGAAATAAATGCTTTAAATGAAGCTTTACAAAATGATAAAAAAATAGTTATTTTGGGTGGAGCAAAAATAGAAGATAAATTAAATTTAGTTAAAAATCTTTTACCAAAGTCACAAAAAATATTAATTGGTGGTAAAATGTGTGCAACTTTTCTTTATTTAAAAGGTAATAAAGTTAAAAAATCACAAGTTAATTTAGAAGTTACAGAAAGTTTAAAAAAAATATATAAAGATAATGTAAATAAATTAATAATACCAATTGATATAAAAACAAATAATACAGAAAATATAAAAGTAGAAAATTTAAAAGAAGAAGAAATTTTTGATATAGGAAAAAATACAATAGAACTTTTCAAACAAAATATAAATAAAGAAGATTTTGTTGTTTGGAATGGACCACTAGGTCTTGTAGAAAATAAGAACTATGAAGTTGGAACTATTGAAATATTAAATTATTTAAAACAAAATGATATTAAAACAATAATTGCTGGAGGAGATACTGCCGCTGTCGCAAATAAATACAATATGAAATTTTATCATATTTCTACTGGTGGAGGAGCGACATTGGAATTTCTAGAGGGAAAAGAATTACCATCTCTAACTCTTAGAATGGAGGTAAATAATGAAGAGAATAATATTTAATCATAAAAGTTATTTAACATATGATGAAATAAATAATTATAAAAAAGAAATATCAAAATTAATCCCAGAAAACTATGAACTAATTATATTTCCGCAAATAATATATTTAACAATGTTTAAAAATGTGAAATATAAAATAGGTGCTCAAAACTTTTATAGTTATAACAGTGGTTCATTTACTGGTGAGGCAAACATAAAATCATTAAAATCTATAAATGTTAATTATCTTTTACTTGGACACAGTGAAAGAAAAGAACTAGTAAATGAAACTTACTCCTTAATAAGAAACAAACTATTTAAAAGCTTAAATGCAAAAGTAGACACAACCTTATGTATTGGAGAATTAAAAAGAGAAAAAAATGCTATAAAATATATAAAGAAAGAATTAAATTATTATATGCACAATTTAGAAAGCGATAATATAGATTATCTAACAATCGCTTATGAACCTGCATGGGCAATCGGTGGGTTTGAATCCCTTCCAACAGATGAAATTAAAAAGACCGTAGAAGTTATAAAAAAATATTTTCAAAAGAAATATAATAAAGAAATAAAAGTGCTTTATGGAGGTAGTGTAACAAAAGATGATATAAATGAAATACTTGAAGTTACAGATGGAGTTTTAATTGGGAAAGATAGTAGTGATATAACAAAAGTAAAAGAGTTAATTAAAGTTCTTAATTAATTCTTTTTTTAAAAACATAAAAAGATAAATTTTCGACAAAATTAGACAAAAACCAACAAATTACGACAAAACTAGATAAATCTAGATATGGAAAATATATAATTTTAGTACTATAATCTTTTATGTGAGAAAGGAAGAAAAAAATATGAAAATAAGACTGCTAGTTGTAGATGATAATAAAAGTATGATAGATATGGTAAAAGAATACTTTAGCGAACACGAAAAAATTGAAGTAACACTTGATGCGCGTGATGGAGAAGAAGCATTAAATAAAATATTAAATGAAGAAGATAAATATGATGTGGTTTTACTTGATTTAATAATGCCAAGAAAAGATGGAATATATGTTTTAGAACAATTAGAAGAAAAACGTATTACTAAAAAAATAATTGTAGTAACATCATTTAATGCTGATGAAACTATTAGAAGAGTAAGTGATTATGGAATAAAATATTTTGTATTAAAACCATTTGACCTTATTGATTTAGAAAAAAAGATTATAGAAATATCTAACCAAAAACTAAAAACAGGAGAAATATTAAACTTACACGGAAAAAATATGCAGATATATGTAACTAAATTACTTCATGAACTAGGTATACCATCACACATAAAAGGATACCAATACATAAGAGATAGTATAATTATGCTTTATGAAAAGCCAGAAATGATAGGTGGAATAACAAAAGAACTATATCCAGAGATTGCCAGAAAATATGACACTACTATTTCAAGAGTAGAAAGAGCTATAAGACATGCTATAGAAGTAAGCTGGAATAGAGGCGACTGGGATTTAATGGAAGAAATATTTGGACATAGTGTAGATATAGATAAAGCGAAACCAACAAACTCTGAATTTGTTGTTACAATCGCAGATAAACTAAGACTAGACCATATGAAAATAAAATCTTAGACTTTAAATAAGTCTTTTTTTATGTTAATATTTTACTTAGGTGAGTCACATGAAAAAAATCATAATGATTATATTAGACGGTTTTGGAATAAGAAACGATAAGAAAGGAAATGCAGTTAGACTTGCAACAACTCCAGTATTAGATAAATTATATGCAGAGTTTCCTCATGCATCTTTAAAAGCAAGTGGAACAGAAGTTGGACTTCCAAAAGGTCAAATGGGAAATAGTGAAGTTGGTCATATTACTATAGGTAGTGGTAGGATTGTAAAACAACCTTTAGTGCTTTTAAATGAGGAAATAAAATCAAAAAAAATATTTGAAAATGATGTTCTTTTAGATGTCATTGAACATGTAAAAAAAGAAGGTTCTGCTCTACATTTTGTTGGACTTCTTTCAAATGGCGGAGTACACTCTAGTATCACGCATTTTTATGCCATGTTAGCACTAGCAAAACTAAAAAAAGTTGATAATGTATATTTTCACTTTTTTACTGATGGAAGAGACACTTCTCCTGTAAGTGGTAAAAAGTTTGTTGAAGAATTTCAAAATAAAATGGAAAAATTAAATATTGGTAAAGTAGGAACAATAATTGGAAGATACTATGCAATGGATAGAGATAACAGATGGGAAAGAACAAAAAAAGCATATGACATGTTAGTAAATGGTGTAGGAAATTCCTTTAGAAGTGCACTTGGTTGTTTAGAAAAACATTATAAAAATGGAGTGACTGATGAATTTATAAACCCATGTGTTATTGATAAAAATAGTATGATAAAAGAAAATGATGGTGTTATATTTTTAAATTTTAGACCAGATAGAATGAGACAATTATTAGATGCTTTTACTAAAAAGAATTTTAAAGAATTTGAAACAAAAGAATTTCAAAACTTAAAAATAGCTTCATTATTTAATATATATAAAGATGTAGAATATGTAAAAGATATGGATGAGGTAAAAAACACTTTTGGTGAATATTTAGATGACTTGGAATTTAAACAAGCAAGAGTAGCTGAAACAGAAAAATATGCACATGTTACATACTTCTTTGATGGAGGACGTGAACTAAAACTTAAAAATTGCGATAGATACTTAATCCCATCTCCTAAAGTCCCAACTTATGATATGCAACCAGAAATGAATGTTAGTGAAGTTTCAGAAACTGTAATAAACTTAATGGAAGAAGATTATGATTTTATATTAGTTAACTTTGCAAATCCTGATATGGTGGGGCATACAGGAAACTTAGATGCAACAATAAAAGCCATAGAAACATGTGATTTATGTTTAGGCAAAGTAATAGAGTCTGCTAGTGTACACTTCTATGATGTTGTAGTTACAAGTGATCATGGTAACTCTGAATACATGCTAGATAGATTTAACAATGTTGTAACAAGTCATACTACTAATGAAGTACCATTTATTATTTGTAATAATGATTATGAAATAAAAAAAGATGGAAGTTTAAAAGATATCGCACCAACATTAATAGATATGTATGAAATTAAAAAGCCTGATGAAATGACTGGTGAATCTTTAATAAAAAACAAAACTAATGAATCAGAATAATAAACTGATTCATTTTTTTACAATTCCAAAACAAAATTTGTTGTAAAAAATGAAAAAATATAGTAGTATATAAATATAAGATATCCTAGGAGAAAGAAAGATGAATAAGATTAAAGAGGAGATAAAAGACAAATATGATGTAGTAAAAAAGAAGTCTAAACTTCTACTACATAAAGCTAAAATAAAATATCCAAAAATATTTGATAGTAGATATAACAAAAGTTTTGTTATAGTTTCTTTTATCGTGTTTTTAGGCTTAATTACAACTGCCTCTTATGCAACTTTTGTGTTTTTAACAAGTGATTATAGAGCAGCAGATATAAGATTTGCAAACCTTATGTATTCAATGAAAATTGATGATGAGTCTACAAGAACAGTAACAGTTAATGCAAACTCAGTAACTACTTATGATATAGATTTAGATGCATTAAATGAAATAACAAGTAAATATTTAGTTTATTATACATCTTCAAATACCTTAACAAATGTAAAAGTGGAATATTCTAACCTTTCAACTGGTAGAGGAGAGGGAAATATTGGACCAACTGCAAGTAGAAGGATAAGAATAGTTGTGACAAATGACTCAAGTAGTGCAGTTACATTAAACTTTAGTGTTAAAGGTGGATATGTTTATAATAATTTAAGTTTAGGTAGTGGTGAATATAAAATAGACGGAATATTTGATGAAAAAAGTGAAGCAAGCGGAGATATTGTTCTAAGAACCTACCTAAATGGTAAAATGGTAGAAGAAATGCCAAATTATGCTGATATGCAAGCAAACAATTATGTATATGATGAAACAGCAAGTGCTTGTTCAAATGGAGCACAAATAAGTTACACTCCAACATCAACAACAGCAAAACTAGAAATAACAAATGTCAGCGGACCAACAGAATGTGCAGCAGTATTTCATTCAAGAAGTGACTTAACAGTAACATTTATTGCAGACAACCTACTTGTTAATGAAGCACCAACAAAGGAGAGTGGATACACAGTTGAAAGTGCAACATGTAACAACAACGCAACAATATCATGGGATACAACAAATTGGAAAGCAAATGTAGGTAACGTAACTCAAACAAATACAAACTGTGTTGTAAGGTTTTTCAAAGATGATACTATAATTCCTGTAGGAGCAACATATGAAATGTCTGATGGAACAGTTTTAAACGCAGGAAGTAAGTTTCCAGAGCAACCCACACCAGGAGATGTTTACTATGAGGGAGATTATAAGTATACTTATAAAACAGACCCGTCTCCTACTTATTGGTATGATTGGTCTGTTCTAGTTCGAGATAAAACTAAAACAAGTTATGCAAACCCAAGATCGGAAGTGGCAGGATTAGAAGTAAATGATTTTTCCAGTGCATATCAGGATTGTACAAATTTAATAAAAGCACCGGTTATACCAGATACGGCTTATAAAATGGAATTTGCTTTTTCTGGATGTACTTCACTTACAACTGTTCAAAATATTCCAAATCAAGTTGAAGATTTAACTAACACATTTGCAAACTGTACTTCTTTAAAAAGCGTACCAAAAATTCCAGATACTGCTTATTATATGTCACATACATTTTATAATTGCAAAGCGTTAACTGGTGAGATTATCATAGATGCATCTCCTTTTGAGTATAATTATTGTTTTAATAACACTACACAACCAATATCATTATCTGGTAATAGTACAAATTTATCAGATCTTGCAGCAACAGCTAATAATGGAAATGTTACTGTTAAATAGAAAAACATGATAATTTACTATAAAATGTTAAAGTATTTCTTTAGCATTTTTTTGTTTTTTTCAAAATTTATGTTATTATAGTCTCAGAAAAGAGGGGGTTATGGAGTTAGTTGAATTTGGAAGTAAGTTTATTAATAAAACAATAAAGATTATGATTTGTGATGGATTTAAAGGATTAATATAAAATTAAATAAAGAGCAGAAAAACAAAAGTATTACCATTTGTGATAATTTAATGAAAAAAAGCTTGCTTTTTTCTTTTTTTTTGCATATAATTGACTATGTATGACTGCTGAGAAGTGCGAGGTTGCTGACACACCAGGTTAGGTTGTTAATATCTAATTAGAAAGTCAGGTAATTCGTATGGAGCGAGTCTATTAGAAAATAGGCGAAGGAGGATAAAAATATGTCAAAGACAAAAGTTCGTATTAAATTAAAAGCATACGATCACAGAATCTTAGATAACGCAGCTAGAAAAATAGTTGAGACTATTAAGAGAACTGGTGGAGTTGTGTGTGGGCCAGTACCATTACCAACAGAAATTGAAAAATTCACAATTTTACGTGCTGTTCATAAATATAAGGATAGTCGTGAACAATTTGAAATGCGTACACATAAGAGACTTATTGATGTATTAGACCCTAGTAAGGAAACAATAGATGCACTTACACATCTAGACTTACCAAGTGGTGTTGATATTGAAATTAAATTATAGGAGGAGAAAAAATGAAAGGAATCTTAGGACGTAAAGTAGGGATGACTCAAGTCTTTACTACTGACGGTAAGCTTATTCCAGTAACAGTTGTTCAAGTTGAACCAAATGTTGTAACTCAAATTAAAACAACTGAAAAAGATGGATATAACGCTATTCAATTAGGTGCTTTTAACAAAAAAGAAAAAGCATCAAACAAACCAGAAATGGGACATGTTAAAAAAGCAAAAACTGAACCTAAGCGCTTCTTAAAAGAAATTAGAGGAGTAGATGTTACTTCTTATACAGTAGGAGATAAAATAGATGCTAGTGTATTTGAAGTAGGAGAAACTGTAGATGTTACAGGTACAAGTAAAGGTAAAGGTTTCCAAGGTGTTATTAAAAGACATAATCAACACAGAGGACCTATGTCACATGGTTCACATTATCATAGAGGACCAGGTTCAATGGGAACTATGTTACCAAAAAGAGTATTAAAAGGTAAGAAATTACCTGGACATATGGGAAATGAAACAGTTACTATTCAAAATCTTCAAATTATTGATGTTGATTTAGAAAATAACTGTATCCTTATAAAAGGAAATGTTCCTGGACCTAAAAAATCTTTAGTACTTATTAGAACTTCTGTTAAAAAAGGAGACGTTAAAAATCCAGTAGAATTAATTACATATGATATCGTTGAAGAAACAGTACCAGAAGAAGTAGTAGAAGAAGCTGAAGCAAAGACTGATGAAGTTGAAACTGAAGTTAAAGAAGAAACAAAAACTGAAGAAGATACTGCTTCTAAAGAAGAAACTAATAAGACTGAGGAGTAAGGAGGAATTATAATGGCTAAAATTAATCTTTTAAACCTTAGTGGAGAAAAAGTAAAAGACTTAACTTTAAACGATAAAATATGGAATATAGAAGTAAATGAAAGTGTGCTTTTTGATGCAATCACTTTCGCACAAGCTGGTCTTCGTCAAGGTACAGCAAAAACAAAGACTAGAGGAGAAGTCTCAGGTGGAGGAAGAAAGCCTTGGAGACAAAAAGGTACAGGAAGAGCAAGACAAGGATCAAACAGAAGTCCACAATGGAGAGGTGGAGGAATAGTATTTGGTCCAACTCCAAGAGATTACAGTAAGAAAATGAATAAAAAAGAAAGAAAACTTGCATTACTTAGTATTCTTTCTAGTAAATATAAAAACAAAGAATTAGTTGCTGTTGAAAACTTAAAACTTGAAACTAATAAAACAAAAGATTTAATTAATGTATTAAAAAACTTAAAAGTGGAAAAAACAGCTTTAATAGTAACTAATGAAGAAAACGAAAACTTATCACTTGCAGCTCGTAATAACAAAAATTTAACAGTTGTGCCAGTAGATAAAATAAATGTTTTAGAAATTGCTATGAACAAAAATTTAATTGTTGAAGAGTCTGCTATTAAAACTATAGAGGAGGTGCTTAAATAATGAATTATGAAATAATTAAGGCACCAGTTATAACTGAAAAAACAGCAAAATTACAAGAAGATAATGTTTATGTATTTAAAGTAGATGCTAAAGCGAATAAAACTCATATTAAACAAGCAATTGAAAAAAAGTTTGGAGTTAAAGTAGAAAAAGTAAATACATTAAATACAAAAAGTAAAAAAAGAAGAGTAGGAAGATATACAGGAAGAACTAAAACTTATAAAAAAGCAATGGTAAAACTAAGTGAAGGCTCTAAAATAGAGTTTTAGTTAGGAGGATAACATGGGTATAAAAAAATATAATCCTACCACAAATGGTAGAAGAAATATGACTTCTAACACTTTTGATGAAGTTACTAAAAAGACTCCAGAAAAAAGTTTATCAGTAATTTTAAATAAAAAAAGTGGAAGAAACAATCAAGGAAAAATAACTGTTAGACATAAAGGTGGCGGAGCTAAAAGAAAATATCGTATAATCGATTTCAAAAGAAATAAAGACGGTATTAAAGGAAAAGTTGCTGGCATCGAATATGATCCAAACAGAAGTGCGAACATTGCTTTAATAAATTATGCAGATGGTGAAAAAAGATATATTATTGCACCACTTAATTTAAAAGTTGGGGATATTGTTGAAAGTGGAGAGGATGTTGATATCAAAGTTGGTAACTCACTTCCAATAAAAAATATTCCAGTTGGTACAGTTGTACACAATATTGAACTTAACCCAGGTGCAGGTGCAGCTCTTGCTCGTAGTGCAGGATCAAGTGCACAAATACTTGGTAGAGAAGAAAAATATGTATTAGTAAGACTTAGAAGTGGAGAACAAAGAAAAGTTCTTGGTACATGTAGAGCAACTATCGGAACAGTTGGTAACTTAGATCATGAATTAGTAAATCTAGGTAAAGCTGGTAGAAAAAGACATATGGGAGTTCGTCCTACAGTACGTGGTTCTGTTATGAACCCAGTTGATCACCCACATGGTGGTGGTGAAGGTAAAGCACCAGTTGGTAGAAAGAGTCCAATGACACCTTGGGGTAAACCAGCACTTGGATATAAAACTCGTAAAAACAAAAAATCTTCAGACAAGCTTATTGTAAGTCGTCGTAAAAAATAAAAGAAAGGAAAGTAAATATGTCAAGAAGTTTGAAAAAAGGACCTTATGTATTTAATAGATTGCTTAAAAAAGTAAGAAAATTAAATGAAACAGGTAAAAAAGAAGTTATTAAAACTTGGTCACGTGCCTCAACTATTTATCCTGATTTTGTAGGACATACATTTGCGGTACATAACGGTAAAGATTTTATTCCAGTATATGTCACTGAAGATATGGTTGGTTACAGACTAGGAGAATTTGCGCTTACTCGTAAATTTGGTGGACACGGTAGTGACAAGAACAAAAAATAATTGAAGGAGGATAATTATGGAAGCAGTAGCTATTCATAAATCTGCGATGATTGCACCTCGTAAAGCAAGATTAACTCTTGATTTAATAAGAGGCAAAAGTGCTAGTGAAGCTAAAGCTATTTTAAGTACTACTAATACAAAGGCAAGTAGACTTATTAGCAAAGTGTTAGACTCAGCTATAGCAAACGCAGTTAATAATTTAAATTTAGATGAAAGTAAATTATATATAAATGAAACTTACATAAATGAAGGACCTGTTCTTAAAAGATTTAAAGTAGGATCTCGTTCACGTGTTGATAAGAGATTTAAAAGAACAAGTCACATTATTGTGAAAGTTAAAGAAAGAGCATAGGAGGGTAAATCTATGGGTCAAAAAGTAAGTCCAGTTGGAATGAGAATAGGTATTAATAAAGACTGGGAAAGTAAATGGTATGCTTCTAAAAAAGATTTTTCTAAGTATTTAAATATAGATATTAAAATTCGTAAATATTTAGAGAAAGTTTTAAAAGGAGCAAGTGTTGCAAGTATTGTTATTGAAAGAAATAAAAAACGTACAAATATCATAATCAAAACTGCTAAACCAGGACTTGTAATAGGTCGTGGTGGAGAAGATATTGAACGTCATAAAAAAGAACTTGCTAAAATAACTGGTGAAGAAATATACATTTCAATAGTCGAAATTAAAAAACCAGATTTAGATGCTAATTTAGTAGCAGAAAGTATTGCAACACAAATAGAAAACAGAGTTTCATTTAGAGTAGCTCAAAAAAGAGCAATAAGAAATACTATGAAAGCAGGAGCAAAAGGTATAAAGACTATGGTTTCAGGACGTTTAAATGGTGCTGAAATTGCAAGAAGTGAAGGATATAGTGAAGGAACTGTTCCACTTCATACCTTAAGAGCTGATATAGATTATGCACATAAAGAAGCTGATACTACATATGGTAAGATTGGTGTTAAAGTATGGATCTATAAAGGTGAAATCCTTGCCTCTAAGAAAAATAAGGGAGGTAATAAAGATGTTGATGCCAAAAAGAACTAAATATCGTAAACCTCACCGTGTTAGCTATGAAGGAAAAACAAAAGGACACAAGGAAGTTTCTTTTGGTGAGTACGGACTTATGGCTAAAGAAGGTGCATACATTACTGCAAGACAAATAGAAGCAGCACGTATTGCAATGACAAGATATATGAAAAAAAGTAAAAGCGGTAAAGTATGGATTAATATTTTCCCACACTTAGCAAGAACTAAAAAACCTCTTGGAGTACGTATGGGAAGTGGAAAAGGTAGTGTTGAAGAATGGGTAGCAGTAGTAAAACAAGGTTGTGTAATGTTTGAAATGGCTGGTACTAGTGAAGCAGTAGCAAGAGAAGCATTTCGTCTTGCATCACATAAACTACCTATTAAAACAAAATTTGTAAAAAAGGAAGTGGTGAAGAATGAAGACTAAAGAAATTAGAGAATTAACCACTGAAGAAATAAATAAAAAAATATTAGAAAACAAAGAAGAATTATTTAATTTACGTTTTAGTGGAGCTATGGGAAGTTTAGAAAAACCTCATAGACTAAATGAACTAAGAAAAGAAGTTGCAAGACTAAAAACAGTTCTAAGAGAACGTGAATTAGAAGGAGGCCATGATGGAGAAGAAAAATAGACAAGAGCTAACTGGTAAAGTTGTTAGTGATAAAGGTGATAAAACAATTATCGTAGCAACTGAAACTTATATGAAACATCCATTATATGGTAAAAGAGTTAAATATACTAAAAAATATGCAGTTCATGATGAAAAAAATATTGCAAAAGTAGGAGATACAGTTCGTATAGTAGCAACTAGACCATTATCTAAAACTAAAAGATATGAATTAGTAAGTGTTACAGAAGAATCTGTAATTCTATAAAGAGGGAGGACTAATTATGGTACAACCAGAAACACGTTTGAAAGTTGCAGATAACTCTGGAGCTCGTGAAATACTAGTTATTAGAGTTAAAGGAGGCAGCTTTGTAAGAAGCGGTAATATTGGAGATATAGTTGTTGGGACTGTTAAAAAAGCAATTCCAAACAGCTCAGTAAAAAAAGGAAAAGTTGTAAAAGCTGTTATTGTTAGAACAGTAAAAGGTGTTAAAAGAGAAGATGGTAGTCATATCAAATTCGATGATAATGCTTGTGTATTAATTAAAGATGATAACAGTCCAGTTGGAACTCGTGTTCTTGGACCTGTTGCTCGTGAAATACGTGATAAAGGATTCACAAAAATTGTTTCACTAGCACCAGAAGTGTTATAGGAGGTAAAGTGTGAAAATAAAAGTAGGAGATACAGTTAAAGTAATAACTGGTAAAGATAAAGGTAAAGAAGGTAAAGTAATTACTACACTTAAAAATAAAGATAAAGTGATAGTTGAAAAAATTAATATTGTTAAAAAACATATTAAACCTAATGGACAAAATGAAAGTGGAGGAATTATTGAAACTGAAGCTCCAATACATGTGTCTAATGTAAAACTAATTTCTAAAGAAGATAAGAAAAAAGAAAAGAAAGTAACTAAAAAAGAACCAGCTAAAAAAACAACAAAAAAGGAAAGCAAGTAGGTGAATTATGGAAACATTAAAAGAACAATACATTAAAGAAATAGTTCCAAGCCTAAAAAAGAAATTTGGATATAAGAGTACAATGCAAGTACCAAAACTAGAAAAAATTGTACTTAATATGGGTGTTGGAGACGGAGCACATGATTCTAAATATATAGATGCTGCCGTAAAAGAATTAGAAGTTATTGCTGGACAAAAACCAGTTGTAACAAAAGCTAAAAAATCTATTGCTGGATTTAAAATAAGAGAAGGTCAAACAATTGGTTGTAAAGTTACTCTTCGTGGAGATAATATGTATATTTTCTTAGAAAAATTAGTTAAAGTTGCTTTACCTCGTGTAAGAGATTTCCGTGGAATTAGTAAACATTCTTTTGATGGAAGAGGAAATTATACTCTTGGAATTAAAGAACAACTAGTATTCCCAGAAGTTAATTATGATAATGTAATAAAAGTTCGTGGACTAGATATCGTTATTGTTACAACAGCTAAAAGTAATGATGAAGCACTTGAACTTTTAAAAGAATTTGGATTACCTTTTAGAAAGTAGGAAAGGAATAGTTATATGGCAAGAAAAAGTATGGTGGTTAAACAAAAACGTGAACCAAAATATAAAGTACGTAAATATACAAGATGCACTAGATGTGGAAGACCACATAGTGTTATAAGAAAATTTGGACTTTGCCGTATTTGCTTTAGAGAATTAGCATATAAAGGGCAAATACCTGGTGTTAAAAAGTCAAGTTGGTAAGAAGGGAGGACTTTTGATGGTAGTTACCGATACAGTCGCAGATATGTTAACTAGAATTCGTAATGCTAATCAATTAAGATATGAAACAGTTTCAGTTCCATCAACTAAGATGACAAGAGCTATCGCAGATATTTTAGTTAACGAAGGATATATCAGTGGATATGAAAAAGAAGAAAATAAAACTGGTGAAATGATCATACTTAACTTAAAGTATGGTAAGAAAAAAGAAAGAGTAATTACTGGTCTTAAAAGAATTAGTAAACCAGGATTACGTGTATATGCAAAAAAAGATGAAGTACCAAAAGTATTAAATGGATTAGGAATAGCTATTATTTCTACTTCACAAGGATTGATGACAGATAAAGATGCAAGAAGTAAAAGTCTTGGAGGAGAAGTATTAGCATACATTTGGTAAAAATAAACTGAAAGGAATGGAATGTATGAGTCGTGTAGGAAAAAGAGAATTAAAACTACCTGATGGAGTAAGTGCAAATATAGAAAATAACACTATAACTGTTACAGGTCCTAAAGGAACTTTAAGTTTAGATTTTGCTAAATGTATAAAAGTAACTATAAAGGACGGAGTTATAACAGTAACTAGAGATAACGAAATTAAACATACTAAACAATTACATGGAACTACTAATGCACTTATAAACAATATGATTATTGGTGTTAGTAAGGGATATGAAAAAGCTTTAGAAATTAATGGTGTTGGTTATCGTTTTGCAGTTGCTGGTAAACTACTAACAATTAATGCTGGATACTCACATCAAGTAAAAATGGAAATACCTGAGGGATTAACTGCAGAAGTACCAAGTAATACTGAGTTAGTTATAAAAGGTATTGATAAACAAAAAGTAACTGAATTTGCTGCGAAAGTAAGAGATGTTAGAAAACCTGAACCTTATAAAGGAAAAGGAATTCGTTACAAAGATGAAAGAATTCGTCGTAAAGAAGGAAAGAAAGCAGCTTAACCTATAAAGTAAGGAGAGTATAATATGATTAAAAAAGTTTCAAGAAACGATGCTCGTAAAAAAAGACATATGAAAATACGTAATAACATTAAAGGAACAGCTGATACTCCTAGATTAAACGTATTTAGATCTAATACCAATATAACAGCACAAATCATTGATGATGAAGCTGGTGTAACATTAGTTAGTGCATCATCAATAGATATGAAGCTTAAAGGTAATAACATTGAAACTGCTAAAAAAGTTGGTGCTGAAGTTGCAAAAAGAGCTAAAAAAGCAAAAATTAAGAGTGTTGTTTTTGATAGAGGAGGATACCTATATCATGGACGTGTTAAAGCTTTAGCAGAAGCAGCACGTGCTGAAGGTTTAGAATTCTAATAAGGAGGAAAATATGTATAAAAGAAAAGATACGTCAAGAAAAAACTTATATGAAGAAAAGCTAATTTCTATTGGACGTGTTGCTAAAACTACAAAAGGTGGTAGAACTATTAGATTTACAGCACTTGTTGTAGTAGGAGACAGAAAAGGTACAGTAGGTATTGGAACTGGTAAAGCTAGTGAAGTACCTGTTGCAATTCAAAAAGCAATACAAGCTGCAAATAGAAATGTGTTTAAAGTAAACTTAGTAGAAAATAGAACATTATCACATGAAGTAATTGGTAAATGTGGTGCTGCTAAAGTTTTAATAAAACCTGCCAAAAAAGGTAACGGAATAATTGCTGGTGGACCTGTACGTAATGTACTAGAACTTGCAGGTGTAAAAGATATTGTTTCAAAATCTCTTGGAAGTAATACAAAAATTAATACAGCAAGAGCAACAATTGATGCTTTAAAACAACAAAAAAGCAAAGAACACATTGCTGCACTTCGTGGAAAAAAAGTAGAGGAGTTATAATAAATGAAATTACATGAATTAAAAAGCACACCTGGGTCTACTCACAGAAGAAAAGTTGTTGGAAGAGGACCAGGAAGTGGTCTAGGTAAGACTGCAGGTCGTGGTGAAAATGGACAACTTTCTCGTAGTGGCGGAAAAGTGCGTGCATGGTTTGAAGGTGGACAAAATCCATTATATAAAAGAATTCCAAAGAGAGGTTTTAACAATAAAAGATTTACAACTAGATATGCAATAGTAAACGTTTCTTCATTAAATATTTTTGAAGATGGAACAGTAGTAACACCAGAATTATTAAAAGAAAAAAGATTAGTTAATAAAGAATTATCTGGTATAAAAATACTAGGAAATGGAAAGTTAGAAAAGAAATTAACTGTAAAAGCTAATATTTTTACTAACAGTGCAATTAACAAAATACAAGAACTAGGCGGGAAAGCAGAGGTGATTTAGATGTTTGCTACATTTAAGCAAGTATTTAAATCTACTAACAAGGATATAAGAAATAGAATATTTTTTACACTTGGTGCACTTATTATATTTAGCTTAGGTAATGCAATAACTGTACCAGGAATGGAAAGAATTGTTGGAGACTTAGGTTTTTTAGAACTACTTAATGCAATGGCTGGGGGAGGACTTAAAAACTTCTCAATTTTTGCACTAGGTGTTATGCCATACATTACAGCTTCCATTGTAATGCAACTTTTACAAATGGATATAATTCCATATTTTAAAGAACTTAAAGAAATGGGAGAAGAAGGTAGAAGAAAGATAAATAAAATAACTAGATATGCTGGTATTGGAATTGCATTTATTGAAGGGTATATATTCTCAGTAATGTTTATCGGAGGAAATGCAGATCCTATGAGATATATCGAAGTTACTTTAATACTTACTGCTGGTACAGCATTTCTACTATGGTTAGGAGACCAAATAACAAAAAAAGGAATAGGTAATGGTATATCACTTATAATTATGGCTGGAATAGTAAATACAATTCCATCAATGTTTGTAGAAGCATTTAATAGTTTTGTACCACTTGATGGTAGTGGAAACTTATTTATAGGAATTTTATCTTACGTTTTCTTTGTATTAATATATTTAGCAATAATAGTTGGAGTAATTTTTACACAACAAGCAGAAAGAAGAATTCCTATACAATATTCAAATAAAAGTAATTCTGCATTTGGTGGAAGACAATCTTATTTACCATTAAAGCTAAATAGTGCAAACGTTATTCCAGTAATATTTGCATCTGCTTTAATCGCAGTTCCAACAACAATAGCTTATTTTACAAAGAGTGAAGGTGTAACATTATTTATTAATAAATACTTATCTTATACTTCACCAACAGGATTTTTATTATATATTCTATTAATTATATTATTTGTATATTTTTATACTTATGTAGTAATAAATCCAACAGAACTTTCTAAGAATTTAAACAAAAGTGGAGGATATATACCAGGAATTAGACCTGGTAATGAAACAAGTACTTACATATCAAAAGTACTAAAAAGAATAACTTTCTTAGGAGCAATATTCCTAAGTATAATCGCAGCATTACCAATATTATTTACTGCATTTTCTGGACTACCAAGTACTGTAACTGTAGGTGGAACAGGACTATTAATCGTAGTTGGTGTAGTACTTGAAACTTATAAACAACTTGAAAGTAGTGTTGCAAGTAGAAATTATAATAGAAGGTAATATATGAGAAATGTAATTTTAATAGCTCCCCCTGCTGCGGGTAAGGGGACAGTTTCAGGATTTTTAAAAGAAAAATATGGATATAATCATCTTTCCGCTGGAGATGTATTAAGAGATGAAATAAAAAGTGGAAGTGAGCTTGGCCTTAGTATAAAAGATATCGTTGAAAGTGGAAATCTTGTTGAAGATGATATGCTAAAAGAACTTATGAAAAGCAAAATATCGTCACTTGATTTTGATAAACCATTTGTTTTAGATGGATATCCTAGAAAAGTTAATCAAGCCAGAGATTATATTGATATTTGTAATGAACTTAATATAGATCACGGTAAAGTATACTTCTTAGATGTTGATGAGGAAACAGCATTATTTAGAACTTTAGGAAGACTTGTGTGTCCAGTTTGTAAAATTTCTTATAACGAAAACACGGAAGACCACAAACCTAAAGAAAAAGATATTTGTGATATATGTGGTTCTAAATTAACTAAAAGAGCTGATGATAACGAAGAAACATTTAAGAAAAGATTTGAAAATTATTTAAAGGAAACAGAACCATTAATTAATTTTTATAAAGAAAAAGGAAATTTAACTATTATTGATGCACGAAAAAGTATTGAACAAATAATAAATGAATTAATACTAACGTTAGGTGAATAATGATAACCATAAAAAATACCGAACAAATAAAAAATATGAAAGAAGCTGGACATATTGCATATAATCTTCTAAACTTATTAGAGGGTTATGTAAAAGAGGGGATAACAACAAAAAGACTTGATGAAGTTGCATACAAATTTATAACAAAAAATGAAGCGACTCCTTCATTTCTAAACTATGAAGGATATCCAGCAAGTATTTGTGTATCAATAAATGAAGAAGTAGTTCATGGAATACCTGGCAGTAGAAAAATTAAAAGTGGAGATGTTGTATCAATTGACGTTGGTGTTTGTAAAAATGGTGTACATGCTGATACCGCTAGAACATATATTGTAGGAAGCACAATTAAAGAAGTAAAAGACTTAGTAGAGAACACTAAGAAAGCATTATATGAAGGTATCAAAATCGTAAAACCAGGAATAAAACTAAATGAAGTGTGCAAAAAAATTGAAAGCATTGCAAAGGAATATAACTATGGTGTAATAAGAGAACTTACTGGACATGGAGTAGGAATTAGTTTACATGAAGATCCTTATATTCCAAATTACTCAAATAAAGAAAGTGAAAGTATTATACTTAAGCCAGGAATGACATTAGCAATAGAGCCGATGTTTGCTCTTCACAGTAGGGAAATTTACTTACTTGAAGACGGTTGGGGTATTATTACACAAGACGAAAGTGTTGCTGCACACTTTGAACACAGCATTGTTGTAACAGAAGATGGATATGAAATATTAACGGGAGAGTGAGTTATGGCTAAGAAAGATTACATTGAATTAGAAGGTAAAGTTATAGAACTTTTACCACGCGGAGAATTTAAAGTACAAATAGAAAATGGACATACGGTAGTTGCCTATGTTTCTGGAAAAATGCGAAATTTTAATATTCGTATTCTTGCAGGTGATACTGTACTTATGGAAGTTCCATTAACTGATTTAAAACATGGGCGTATAATTTATAGAAAGTAACAAGGAGGAATACTATGAAAGTTAGAGCAAGTGTAAAACCAATTTGCGATAAATGCAAAGTAATAAAAAGAAAAGGAAAAGTTATGGTTATTTGTGAAAACCCTAAACACAAACAAAGACAAGGATAATAGGAGGAATTTATGGCACGTATAAAGAATATTGATTTACCAAAAAATAAAAGAACTGTAATAGGTTTACAGTATATCTATGGAATAGGTCCAGCTAGAGCAAAAGAAATCTGTGCATCTGCAGGTGTTAGTGAAGATGTTAGAATAAAAGATTTAACAATTGAAGAAGTAAACAAACTTAGAGTTGAAACAGATAAATATGTGACTGGTGGAGACTTAAAACGTGAAGTAGATATGAATATTAAAAATCTAATGGAAATTGGTAATTATCGTGGAATTAGACATAGAAAAGGATTACCAGTTAGAGGACAAAAAACTCAATCTAACGCTAGAACTCGTAAAGGTAAAAAGAAACAAGCTGTTGCTAATAAGAAGAAATAAGTAAGGAGGATAAAAAAGTGGCTTATAATAGAAGAAAAAGAAAAGTAAAGCGTAATATACCTGAGGGTCAAGCTCATATACATTCAAACTTTAATAATACAATTGTAACTATTACTGATACAACAGGAAATGTAATTAGCTGGGCTTCATCAGGAACAATTGGATTTAAAGGAAGTAAAAAGAAAACTCCATTTGCTGCTGGTCAAGCTGCAGAAGCAGCTGCAAAAAAAGCAATTGAATGTGGAATGAAAAAAGTAGAAGTATTTGTAAGAGGAATGGGACAAGGAAGAGAAACTGCCATTCGTTCATTACAATCAGCTGGTCTTGAAGTTACAGGAATAACAGATACTACACCAGTACCTCATAATGGATGTAGACCACCTAAGAGAAGACGTGTGTAAGGAAGGGGATTGTTATGTTAAAATTTGAAAAACCAGAATATAAAGTAGCTGAATATATAGAAAATAATTTCTATGGAAAATTTGTTTTAGAACCGCTTGAAAAAGGATTTGGTACTACAATTGGTAACGCACTTAGAAGAGTAATGTTATCAAACTTACCAGGTAGTGCTGTTGTAAGTGTTAAAATTGAAGGTGTTCTTCATGAATTTCAAAAAATTGATGGTGTAATGGAAGATGTTACACAAATAGTATTAAATTTAAAAAACTTAGTATTAAAAAAACATTGTGAAGAAGATAAAGTATTACACTTAAAAAGTGATAAAGAGGGAGAAGTAAAAGCAAAAGATATTGTAAAAGATGCAGATGTTGAAGTAATAAATGAAGACTTAGTTATTTGTACTTTAGCTAAAGGTGGAAAAATTGATATGGAACTTACTGTATCAAACGGAAGAGGATATGTTGATGCAAAAGAAAACAAAAGACTTTATCCTGATGCATCAGTAGGAACAATATTTATTGATGCTTTATACTCACCAATCGAAAGAATTAATTATGATGTTGAGGGAGCTCGTGTAGGACAAAGTGAAAATTATGATAAACTTACTATGGAAGTTTGGACTAATGGTTCAATCACTCCAGAAGAAGCAATCGCACTTGCAAGTAGAATTTTAATAGAACACTTTGAAGTGGTAACTGAACTTAATAAAATCGCAGATTTAACAGGATTACTCGCAGATAAAGAAGAAGACCCAGTAGTTAAAACTTTAGAAACTCCAGTAGAAGAACTAGACTTATCAGTAAGAGCTTATAATTGTCTAAAAAGAGCTGGACTTCATACATTACAAGATTTAACTAACATGAGTGAATCTGAAATGATGAAAATAAGAAACCTAGGAAAAAAATCCCTAAAAGAAGTTATAGAAAAAATCAAAGATATGGGATTAACTTTCCGTGATGATGATTAAGGAGGATAATTATGGCATTATATAGAAAACTAAATAAACGTAGCGATATTAGAAGAAGCATACTTGCTGGTCTTACTAAAGATGTAATATTAAATGGTTATGTAGAAACAACTGAAGCAAGAGCTAAAGAAACAAAGAAATTTGTTGATAAAATGGTTACTTATGCTAAAAAAGGAAACCTAGTTTCTAGAAGAAAAGCACTTGCATTCTTACACAATGATAAAGTTGTTGTAAAGAAATTATTTGATGAACTTGCAGTACGTTATAAAGATAGAAATGGTGGATATACAAGAATTATTAAATTAAAACAAAGAAAAGGTGATGATGCTTTAATAGTAAAACTAGAATTAGTTTAACTATTATAATAAAGTTATAAAGGTGGAGAACATACACCTTTTTTCTTATGGGGGTGAGAACTTGAGAAATAATAAAGAATTTATTGCTTTATTTAATTTAATTAAAGAACAAAACATTTTAACACAATTAAACATAAAAAAACCTTCAGAATTATTTAGACTTAGTAAAGAAGAACTATTATCAATAATTAATGAAACAAATGTTAACACAGTTATAAATAAAATAAATTTATTTTTGTCAGATGAATTAAGAAATTGTATTTTCGAAGACAAAAAAATTTTTGTTGATTTTCTTTCACAATATAATTTTAGTGTTAATAATTTTAATGAATTATTAAAAATCTATAAAGCAGACAGACTAAAAAAAATCTTAGATAAAATATTATCTATTAAAAGTGAAAGAAAGATAATATATATTTTAAAAATATTAGAAAATCCTCAAATTATTAATTTGATTATTAGTGGAATAATTTCTGAAGAAGATTTAGAAAAAATTGTTTATGAAATAGTTCTAGATAAAAAAACCAGTAATTCTATTGTTTTTTCGAGATTTCTCACAAATAAGAAATTATTAACTGAACTAGAAAAAGAAAGAATAAATTTAAATCAAATATTTGAACTCTTAAATGAATTAGGAAAATATGCCCCTGTTACCAAAGAAATATGCGCAGAAAGATTTATAGAAAGACATAAAATAATATCTTTATATTTAACAGATGAAGAATATAGAAACTATTTTAAAGAATTAATTATTAAATTAAAAGATGAAGAAGAATATAAAGTTTGGTATATTTCAAAAATAACTAAAAATAAATATATATTAGGCAAACTTAATAAGAAAAATAGAGAAATATTATTAGAATTAATTAATGGATTATTAGAAATTAATGATGAAGAACTTTTAGAAGAAATATTGTTAAAAACAAAAGAAATAAATAGTAAAAATACAGAAGAAAAGTTAAATGAGATAAATTTAATGATAAATCAAGAAATTTTAAGAAATAGTGATAAAAATACTTTTGTAAAGATTAATACAAAATAATAAAAATTAAAAAATTGTGTATAATATATGTGAAATATTAATAAACTTTACGTTTATTAATTGACTTACAAATAGAAATAAATTATCATTAAAATAAGGTAAGGTGGAAATATGAAAAAAGTTATAATTCCGATTTCTATTTTAATATTTATATGTTTATCATTAGGTATTTTTGGTTTCATATTAAATATAAATGCTGATGAAAAAGAAAAAGCTGTAAAAGTAAGCTACAGATACTTTATAAATGGTGAAGAATCTAAAAACATGCCTGAAGAAGATGATGGATATCAATTTGATAAATATAAATGTACTAATAATGTAACAGGTAGATGGAGTGAAGCTAAATGGAAATTTACTCCAAAGCAAAAGAAAAGTGCTAGTTGTAGATTATATTTTGTAGATAGAGAATATGAAATAGAATTAATTGCTCCAGATGGTGTAGTAATATCAGGAGATGAAAAAGTAAAAATTAAAAAAGATAGTGATGCAACATTTGTAATCGCACCAAATGAAGGTCTTGCAATAAAAGAAGTAACATGTACAAATGATCAAACTGCAAAATATGAAGATGGTAAAGTTATTGTAGAAAAACCTGATGATGATGCAACTTGTACAGTAGTAACAGAAGATGCTAAATACTCAGTAGAAGTAACAGCCATTAGTGGTAAAGTAACTGATGCAAAACAAGAAGCAAAATTTGGTCAAAATGTTATATTTAATGTTACACCAAACTCTAGTTATATTTTAGATAATGTAAGTTGTACTAATAATCAAAATGCAACATGGAGTAATGGAAAACTTACAATTTCAAAAATAACTGCTTCAACTAAATGTACGGTAGCATTTAAGTCAAATGAATATAGCGTAACTGTTAATGCAACTAATGCAACAGTTCCAACAAAAACAAAAACAATCACAGCAAATGGCACTGTATCATTTTCTGTAACACCAGTAGCTGATGCAAAACTTCAAAAAATAAGTTGTACAAATGGTCAAACTGGAAAATGGACACCGAATTCATTTACTGTAACATCTGTTAAATCAAATACAACATGTAACATAACATTTGTTAAACCTCAAACACAAACAACTGAATAAGTTGTTTTTTTCTTAATATAATGTTAAAGTAATATCGGTGGAAATTATGTGGAAAGTAAAAGATATCGAAATAAAAAACAGAATAGTTTTTGCTCCAATGGCTGGTGTAAGTGATATTGCTTATAGAAAAATTATTAAACAAATGGGAGCCGGACTTATTTATACTGAAATGGTAAGTAGTATGGGAATAACTTATAATAACAAAAAAACAGTTGATTTGCTTAAAATAACTGATGAAGAACGTCCTATATCTCTTCAAATATTTGGAAGTGATGTAGCTTCCTTTGTAGAAGCGGCAAAGTATATTGATAAAAATATTAAGCCAGATATATTAGATATAAATATGGGATGCCCTGTACCAAAAGTTGCTTTAAAATCACAAGCAGGTAGTGCATTATTAAAAGACCCAGATAAAATCTATAATATAGTAAAAAAAGTAGTAGAAGCAGTAAACATTCCAGTTAGTGTTAAAATAAGAAGTGGTTGGGATAAAAACTCAATTAATTGTGTAGAAGTTGCAAAAAAAATAGAAGAAGCAGGAGCTAGCTTAATATGTATTCATCCTAGAACTAGAAGTATGGGATACTCTGGAAAAGCTGATTGGTCTTTGATAAAAAAAGTAAAAGAAACAGTAGATATTCCAGTAATAGGCAACGGGGATATTAAGACAGTAGAAGATGCTAAAATAATGTTAGAAGAAACTGGATGTGATGCGGTTATGATAGGAAGAGCTTCTTTAGGTAATCCATGGTTTATAAAAGAATGTGTAGAATATATAGAAAAAGGTAAAAAAATCGAAAAGCCGACTTATGAAGAAAAAATTGAAATGATAAAGACACATTTTAACTTATTAAAAAAATATAAAGGAGAAAAAACAGCTTTACTTGAAATTAGAACACATGCTCTTTGGTACATAAAAGGACTTAAAAATAATGCGAAAGTAAAAACCGAAATTACTAAAATAAAAACAGAAAATGAGTTGATAAATATTTTAAATGATTATAAAATATATTTGGAGGAGAAAAACTTATGAAAAACGCAGGATTTGGAAAAAGATTACTTGCATATATATTAGATACATTAATAATAAGCATAGTTGCATCATTAATTATAGTATTTATTCCTATGGAAGAAGTTGATACTAAAGATGCAAATAATACTATGGAAAGTTATTTAGAGGGAGAAATAACTGCAAACGAATACATAAAAGAAGTATCTACAGTTAATTATGAATTAGAACAAAGTAGAATACCTAGTTACATAGTTAGCTTGAGTTTAATGTTTATATATTTTGTAATTGTTCAGTATAAACTTGGTGGTCAAACAGTTGGTAAAAAAATATTAAACATTAAAGTAGAAAGTACAAAAGGAAAGCTAAATGTTAATCAGTTAATATTTAGATCTCTTATAATAAATGAGATAGCATTTAATATGTTAAACTTAGTTTCAATATTTGTATTTAAAAATGCTACGTTTAGTACTGTAAGTGGAGTATTAAATATGGCTAATGTTGCACTTATTTTAATTTGTGCAGTAATGGTAATTGCTAATAAAGATAAAAGAGGACTTCATGATATGATTGCCAAAACAAAAGTAGTTGAACTTAAAAATTAATTGACAAAACTTATTAATTTTAGTACAATAGCAACTGTAAAAGCAAAAGAAACAGAGAAGTAGTATTAGATATTTATTCACAGAAAGCTAGTGATGTTGAAAATCTAGTAATAAAACTAATATGAATAAAGGCTGTGGATGCTGAGAGTTTTCTTCGGATTTGTCCGTTATACAAAAGAGATATCAGTTAATGATAAGAAGGGTGGTACCGCGTTTATTATGCCCCTTTATCATTAACTTTTTTTATTAGAAAGGGTGATGATATGAGAGAATTAACAGATCAAGAGATCGCACGCAGAAATAAGCTAGAAGATTTTAGAGAAAGAGGAATAGATCCATTTGGACACCGTTTTGATATTACATCAAATACTAAGGAATTAAAAGAAGAATATTTAGAAAAATCAAAGGAAGAATTAGAAGAAATTAATAAAAGAGTAATTATTGCTGGTCGTATAATGACAAAACGCGGAAAAGGTAAAGTAGGTTTTATGAACTTACAAGATAAATATGGGCAAATTCAAATATATGTAAGAAAAGATGAAGTTGGAGAAGATACGTATTATATCTTTGATAAAAATGATATTGGTGATATAGTTGGGGTTGAAGGTACTCTAATGAAAACTCATACAGGAGAACTTACAATAAAAGCTGAAAAATATACACATTTAACAAAGAGTTTAAGACCACTTCCAGAAAAATATCATGGTCTTCAAGATGTTGAAGAAAGATATAGAAGAAGATATGTAGATCTTATTATGAATGAAGAAGCAAGAAAGATTGCTTTTCTAAGACCAAAAATAATAAGAAGCATACAAAGATATTTAGATGAAAGAGGTTATACTGAGGTAGAAACTCCAATACTTTCTCCAATATTAGGAGGAGCCGCAGCTAGACCTTTTATAACTCATCACAATACATTAAATATGGATTTTTATTTAAGAATTGCAACAGAACTTCCACTTAAAAGATTACTTGTTGGTGGAATGGATGCAGTTTATGAAATAGGAAGACTATTTAGAAATGAAGGAATGGATAAAAACCATAATCCAGAATTTACAACTATTGAACTTTATAAAGCATATAGTGATTTAGATGGTATGATGGAAATAACAGAAGGATTAATTAAGTATGTTGTTAAAGAAACAATTGGTCAAGATAAAATAACTTTTAGAGGTGAAGAAGTAGATTTTTCAAAACCATTTAGAAAGAAAAAAATGACAGAATTAATAAAAGAAGAAACTGGAATAGACTTTGAACAAAAAATGACTTTAGATGAAGCTAAAAAACTTGCCAAAGAAAACAATATAGAAATAGAAAAACATTTTGGATATGGACATATTGTTAATGCTTTCTTTGAGGAATTTTGTGAAAAGAAAATAATAGAGCCAACTTTTGTTTATGGTCATCCAATTGAAATAAGTCCGCTTGCAAGAAAAAACGAAAACGATCCAAGATTTACAGAACGTTTCGAACTATTTATAATTGGTTCTGAATATGCCAATGCTTTTACAGAATTAAATGACCCAATTGACCAAAGAGAAAGATTTGAGAATCAATTAAAAGAAAGAGAGCTTGGTAATGATGAGGCAAATGAAATGGATGAAGATTTTGTAGAAGCTCTTGAATATGGTATGCCACCAGCTGGTGGAATGGGTATGGGAATAGATAGACTTGTTATGCTTCTAACAGGTGCTGAAACAATAAGAGAAGTAATACTTTTCCCTCATATGAAAAAGAAAGAATAATTTAAAATAAAAGTAAATACAAAACTTAATTAAAAATGTATTTACTTTTTTAGTTTTTTATTGATTAAAAAGTAATGCTAAATTGATAACAAGAACAACTTAAGATTACTAGGTAAAGTAAATATCACTTTACAAACAATAAGACTTATGTTAATATAAGTCTTGTTTTTAAAGGGAGATGTATGATGAAATTTGGTTGTTTAGGACTACTTGATAGTGAAATTATCGATTATTTTGAAGAAAGTTATGAAAATAAAACAATAGAAATTCACTATTTAGATGGTTGGGTTGAAAAAAGAGAGTTTAATGATGCTAGAGAAGTTAGAGAAGAAGTTTTAAAACTTTATGAAGAACAATTAAGGCAAGCAAAAATAAGAGACACTTATGCTTATAATGAGAAAAATTTAGGAGAATTAAGTAAAAAAGCCAAGGGAACTGGTTTTCTTACTGGGCTTTTTGGCGCTGCTTTTTTATATACTTTTTCTGAAATGTTTACGCAAAATGAAGATATGCTACCTTTAAGTGTGGTTAGTGCTTGTAGTGGGGGAGTAGCTGCTTATCTTGCATATGTATTATATCAAAATAAAAAAGAAGTAAAAGAAATAAAAAAATATCATAAGTATTTAGAATTGCTATCAACTGGTAAAATTACTTTATCTGGTAGCGATATTAAAGATCCTAGTATTTTTGATGGAACACATTTCGAAAACTGTGATCTTAACTTTAACTCTATTGATGAATGTAGTTTAAAAGAATTAGAAGAAATTTATGAAAGAGCAACTAAAGAAAAAATGCCTTTTGTAAGGACAAATAAAAATGGTAAGTAATGCTTACTTTTTTTTATGAAAAATTGATGAAACAATTTATTTTTTCTATAAAAAAGTTGTATACTCTAAACTTTGTGATATAATTATTATGGGAGGTATATTATGAAAAAGCATGGCTTAATCAAGATCTTGTCTCTTATAGTTGTACTTTTAGTTATTCTTAGTTGGATAATTCCAGTTAGTCAATTTACAGGGACAGAAATGGCTAAAGCAGATATTACTAGAGTTGGATTTTTTGATCTAATTAATTATCCGTTTTTAGCATTTCAATTGTTTATTCAAATGATCTTATTTATCCTTGTTGTTGGTGGCTTTTATGCAATACTTAATAAAACAGGAAAATATACATCATTGGTTGAAGCAATTGCAAAAAAATTGAAAGGAAAGGAAGTACCATTTTTAGTAATAGTTGCATTCTTATTCGCAGGATTTAGTTCAGTATTTGGTTTTTCAGTAATGTTATTTATTTTTATACCATTTATTGTTTCTATTATATTACTTCTTGGATATGATAAGGTTGTTGCATTCTTAGTTACTATCGTATCTGTATTAGTTGGTGTTATTGGTTCTACCTATAACTTATATATAAGTGGTTATGTTAATCAAATGCTTACACTTAACTACACAGACCAATTGGTTGCTAAAATAGCTTTATTTGTATTAGCATTTGCTTTATATATAATGTTTACTATTAAATATGCAAATAAAGTTAAAAAGAACGCTAAAGAAAGTATTCTTCCAGAAAAAACAGAAGATGAATTCTTAGGTGAAAAAACTAAAACTAAGAAAAAAACATGGCCAATAGTACTTGTAATGTCATTGTTATTTGTAGTATTTTTCATGGGAACAGTACCATGGTCAGACGTTTTTGGAATTACAGTATTTACTGAATTTAATGAATGGCTACTTACTTTAGAAGTTGGTGGACATACAATTGTTTCTTACATCTTAGGACAAATTGGTGAACTTGGAACATGGTATTATGGAGAAGTAACTTTAATGGTAATGATTGCAACTGTTATAATTGCATTAGCTTATAAAGTTAAATTTAATGATGCAGTTGATGCTTTCGCAGAAGGTACTAAAAAAGTAATTAAACCAGCAGTTGTTATGACACTTGCAATGGTAGTTGTAATAATTACTGCATATCATCCATTCTTTACAACAATTGTTGATGCAATCATTGGTTGGATGGATACATTTAATATCATTACAGTTGTTTTACTAACTATTATTGGTGCCATTGGTTCAGTATTTAATGTTGAAATGGTTTACTTATCTCAAAGCGTAATTCCATATCTAGGTGTATTATTTGCTGATTCTACACCAATTATAGCAGTATTATTCCAAGCTATCTATGGTGTAACAATGTTTGTTGCTCCAACAAGTTTAATGGTAATTTTAGGTCTTGAATATCTTAAAATACCTTATAAGACATGGTTAAAGTTTAGCTGGAAGTTAGTTTTACAAATACTAGCAGTAATATTAGCTGTAGTAATTATACTTACTTTAATATAAAACGGGTTTAATGCATAACTCGTTTTTTTTGAACACCCCCTCTTGCGGGGGGGGTTAAAAATCCTATACTTACCTTGAATAGTAAGTATTTTTTAATTTTATATTCTTGTTAAGAGGACATAAATAAGTTATAATAAAACTAACAATAACCGACAATATTCTTTAAACAAAAAATATATAATAAAAATATACAATTAAAATAGTGATAGGAAGTAATGATATGAAAGAAAATAAAATAAAAAAGATAATAAGTATAATATTAACTATAATAATAATATTAACAATAGCAGGAATAAGTTTGGCATATTTTCTAGCAAATGTAGAAGGAAATGGAAAAAGTTTAACTTCAACTAGTGGAGAACTTTCTATAAATTACTTAGATGAAAAAGAAATACAAGCAGATAACTTAGCTCCAGGGTGGAGTGAAGAA
>JABLTK010007757.1_pt1 | contig 28651 bp, 24 predicted proteins | sample 7160131 | NCBI WGS metagenome assembly JABLTK01 (sample SAMN14651221, study PRJNA627086) | human gut metagenome | isolation source: feces | host: Homo sapiens
CAGAATTCTAAATTAGCAGATTTTATTAATCAAGTTCAATCTAATACTGAATCTTCCGGAAACTCCTAAAAAAACTACATTTAAATTGATAATAGATGCTGCTAAAGATTTCTTTTTTTCCTGGGGTATCAATATAATTGTATTTTTTGCATTTGGTGCAATTACTGCATTAATTGGAAATAAGATATTTAAGAAAGTTAAACATGGTATATAAAAGATCATGTTTTTTAATATTTTAATGACATTTTTAATTAGTTATGTTATAATTTTTCTAGAATAAAGTAGGTGAAATATGAAGGAATTGAAAAAAATTTTATTTAGTATTTTTTGCTTATTTGTCTTTTCATTTGGAGTAAATGCAGCTACTTGTAATGATAAGGATTTAAATGAATGGGCAGAGAATGTTTATATCGATTATGATGAGGATTTGGGGGTAGCAGATGAAAAAGGAAATATTCTTAGAAAAAAAGAATATTCTTATCTTCTATTTATTTATCCTTATAATAAAAATATAAAGGTTATGGCTAGAAATAATCATACTAATAAAGATATTGAAATAGAGTATGATGATTTATATGGCACTAATGTTTTAGGTTCATATGTTCATATGGATAGTAAAACATATACTTTCTCTTTTTATGGAGGTAAGAATTCAGCATGTCCAGGTGTTTTACTTAAAAGTTTAGAATATACAGTTCCACCATATAATATTTTTTCTCAGAGAGAGTATTGTATAAATAATCCTTCTGATGATATATGTAAAACTTATAGTAATGATATGAAAGATGTTACGGATAAAGAGTTCGGTAGACTTGTTAAAAATGCTGAAAAACAACATGAATTAGAAAATATGAATTTTATTCAAAAAGTTTGGTATTATATCAAAAAGAATTGGTATTTTGCTGTTATACCTGTAGTATTAGTTGCTGCTTTCTATGCTATAAAGATTCATTTATATAAAAAGAAGGTGGATAACGAATGAAAAAGAATAATAAATTAGTTTTAGTTTTATTAATAGTTCTAAATATATTTTTCTTAAATATGGATTTAACTTTTGCAGTTACTGGTGATTCTGGAAGTTCTACTAATGTTAAAATATTTAATTCAGGTAAGACTTCTACAACAGATCTTAGTTATTGTATTGATTGGACAAGTAAAAAGGATGGAAAAGCAATTCCAGTAACTATAAGAAGATCTGGAACAAAAAGGCCAGAATTAATGAAGGAAGTTAATAAACAGCTTGATCTAAGAGTTGCTCAAGCAAAGAAAAATGGTTATACAGTTACTAATGTGCAACAAGCAACTTGTTTAAGAAGTGGTACTCAATATCAAATTAGTGACTCAAAGAATAATATGCCAACTTTAATGAGTGCTGGTGTTGATGATGATTATACAGTTCAAAAACTTAGACTTGGAGATGCACCTGTATCATTTACTTGTACGGCAACCTTTTCTTATTATAAAACTTCAGTAGAAAAACATACTAGTGTTAGACCAATGCCTGCTGTTGAATATAATTCATCTAATCCAGATTTTGCAAATATAAGTGAAAGAGTATATTGTTTGCAACAAGGTAGAAATGGTCCAAGCAATAGTGCAATGAATTATAAAGCTCTTGAGAACTTTGATTTATCTAATTGTACAGGTGATAGTAGTTACTCATATCAATGTGGTCTTGCTTCTGTATTACTTAATTCTGCTAATGTAAGTTTTGATGCAAATGGTAATATATCAAAGAGTGATGCTGGTTACTCTTATGCTGCAGTTTCTTCAGCCCTAAGAGCTTATGTAGCATATTATCATAAATATATAGATGGTCAAGGTGGAATTAAAGATTCTGATGGTAGTGTAAGTTCAGGAGCATCAAGTGCTGAAGCTTCTGCATTTGATTATTACTCAGCAACTGATGTTTATGATAAAAGTATGGAGTATTATCTTAAGGGAGGAACACCAATAAGCTGTAATGATGCTTGTAAAAATAAAGGTGTATTTTGTTATAGCAATGATACTCAGAAAAAAAATATAGAAGATTTTGCATCATTATTACAAAGTGCTGTTGATTTTGCTAAAAATCCTCAGAATTCTAAATTAGCAGATTTTATTAATCAAGTTCAATCTAATACTGAATCTTCCGGTGATGTTTCTATAGGAACTTCAAAAGATATAGATGCTAACTTTGAATTTGATAAAAAGAATAAAAATGTTCAAATAGAATTAGAATTCAAAAAAATGTTTATTGGTTCAACTATAGTAACAAAAGATACTCCTATTGAAGTTCCAGTTAAATACTGTAATGAGTTAGATGATGGATGTAATGTTGTTATTACTGTTACTGATAAATATGGTAGAGTTATTCCAACTGAGAATTTGCCTGGTGGTTGTGATAAAAATTATTGTAAATTTACTGCTAAATATTCTCAAATGTGTACTCAAACTGAGACAACTCAAACTGATAATTATTTAGTTGTTCACATATATGGTGTTCCAGGTGGGAAAAGCGGTAGTGGGCCAAATGCATTTATTAAAAATTATGTAACTGCTAGCGGTGAAATTGCTCAGCAATTTGTAGGTTTTGATATAAATGGTTGGCAAACTAATGGTAAGACTCCTGGGGATGAGGATGTAACTCCAGGTAGTACAGTTAAAAAAGAAGACTTAGAACAAATAGCAACAAAGACTACTACAGTTGTATGTCCTTGTGAAAGCAATGGTCCAATAAAGAGATGTGATAATTTTGAAGTACAAAATTCACTTCCTGGATATTGTTCAAATTATGGAGAATTTAATCAAGGTATTTATGATACTTATGATCAAGGTACTGTTGAAGAGCCTTACATGAACTGTATTATGAATGCTTGTAATGTTAGTGAAAGAAATCAATATGATTTCAGCGATAAATATGGTGTTGATGTTGGTATATGTAGAATATTCTGTCGTGAAGAAATTGAATTCTATATGGCAAATAAAACAAGAGTTTATGCTGGAATGCAATTTAAATATCAAATAGAAAATGTTCTTGGTGATAAGAGAAAATTAACAAATGGTCATTCTCTTACAGCAATGGTTCTTCAAAAGAGACAATGTGCTTCAGAGATATATTATGACCACAGAAATCCAAGATATAATTATTCGACTACAACTTCTAAGTATGATTCCTATATTAAACAAGGATATAATACATGGCAAAAAATGTATGGTAAAGCTGTTAAAGATATGGTTGATGCTTGGTCAAGTTGGAAAGCATATGAGACACTACATAAAAATGAGGGTTGGGGTAGTTGTAATCCTAAATTAAATCATGCTCCTGAAGGTGTATGCAAATCTTCAGCATCCTCTTGTGGAGGCAGTTGTTCAACTGGTACTATTTATCCTGCATTTGATTATGTTTACACTTGGCCTTATAGTGGTAGCCCTCGATATACAAAATCAACTACAGGTAATCCGGGCTTCAGTTATAATAGCGAAAGTAAAAAAACTTCAAACAAAGTAACTTTTAGTCTAAGTGGAAGTCCTGTTCCTCCTGGTGATCAAGATGGAAAATATAATAAGAGTAGTGGTACTTCTTCTCAAGAATGTGGGCCATCATATGCTTGTCCTACAGAGACTAATAAAAATAGAAAATGTAGAGATAGCAAATGTATTGTGACATCTAGTTGTGAAAAAGGAGAACGAGGAAAGGATAAGTGTAAAGTTAAAAGTCAAGAAGCAGCATTATGGGGTGCATTTAAATCTGCTGTTAATAATGTTACTCAATTAATATATGAATTAGAAAACTGTAACTTATATAGAAGTTCCGATTTAAATTTATATTATAATAGTGCAAGTTATGTTGATTTTAGTGGGTATACTCCACATAGACCTAAGTATCAAGGAACATTCACTCATGCAATAGATGGTGGAACAACTAAGGACTATATTCTTAAACTTGCTAACTGTGAAAATGAAGAAGAATGTATTGGTTTAGACATAACTTATGATGATCATAATTATGGTGCAACAACTACTTTTGGTAAAGAAGTTGAAATTTTAACACAAATTGAAGATATTAAAGAACAAGAACAACAAACTAAATATTGTGTTAATGATGAAAATGAAAAGAAGGGTGGAAATTCATATTATGCTAGTTGCTATAATGGTGATTTCAACTCTGAGGTTGATTTATCTGCATCAAATTTATTAGGGAAACACGATTTAGTTTCTTGTAAAGGCTATGACACTAATGCTAAATGTGAGAAGAATGCTGTTAGTGGTAAACAAATTGAACTTCCTATTAATGACTTTGCTATATTTACAGTTGTTAGTGAAGCTGATTTCTGGCAACCAAAAGAATATTCTACAGAAGCTTATACCGGGATAGTTAGGGAAGGAGCTGGTTCTGGTAATTCACTTAGCTTAGATAAATATGTATTCCCTGTAAGTATGGATACTGAAAGTGGTTCAACAAAAGCTTATGATATAAAACATAGATATACTAAAATTGGTTCTAAACTAAGTAAATCTGGTATATTAAATCATGATTATTATGAATTTACTTGTCAATATGAAGTTTATAATATAACTAATTTATATGATTGTGAACTTCAAGTTGATGATGCTGGTAATGTTGATTTATCTGATGCTTGTAATAACTTATGTTATGAAATAAAAAACGGAGTACCAATAATTCGTGAAGAAGGTGCTTGTGCTCACTGGAGTGATAAAAATACTAATTCCAAAGGATATGGATTTATTTATAGAAATGTTGAATTAGGAAATCTATTCCCAGCTGAAAGACCTATTGGTAATAACTGGTTAGAAAATTCTGATATAAAAGATGCTATTGAAGCAACTGCTAGTGATATGTATAGCAATGGTAATAAATACTTACAATATAGCTTCATATTAAATAGTGATGCTATTAAGAAAATAAAAGAATACAATAAAAATAAAAATGTTAGAGGTGGATATATAGATAACTCTTACGATCAATGTTATGCTGCACCTATAAGTGGTTCAACTGGAGGTTTCTATGAATGTACTACTTCGTTTATGAATGAAATTAGAACTAATAGTAATAACTTCGGTATTCAAGTTATTAAATCTGATGGAGTGAAAGGAGATGGCTATTAATATATGAAAGAGTCAATATGGGGATATTTAATCTTAGTACTTGCTATTATAGTAATAGTTATCCTTCTATTAGTTCAGAGAATGACAACTACTACTGAAGAAGATTTCTATTTAGGTAGAGAGATAATGGAAGCATCAATGTTAGATGCTGTAGATTATGGAACTTTTAGAGCTAGTGGTAGAGTAGTAATGTCTCAAGAAAAGTTTGTTGAAGTTTTTATTCGTAGATTTGCTGAGAATGTTACTAATAATAAAGATTATCAATTAGATTTTTATGATATTTATGAAGAACCTCCTAAGGCTACTGTTAGAATTAGAACAGTAAGTGGAGAGGCAACATTAAAGTCTGGTAGTTTTGATATTAAATTAGATACTTATATGCATGGTATTTTAGAAACAGTTTATGGTATTGATTATAAATCAAATGTTATGCCTTCTCAAACTGGTACTGGAATTGGAACAGCTGGTACAGGTGCTTTACCTCCATCTGATGATGGTGATGAAGAAGAACCTGTTAAGGAAACAAAAGTGGCACCGCCATTAACTTGTGGATATCAAACTAGTTATAATAGAAATGATTATGATTCTAGTAAAACAGGATTTGCTAATGGTGCAAACTTATATAATCAAGGATGCGGATATACTTCAATTTCGATGGTTGCAAGTGCATTTGGAAAAAATATTTCTCCTAATGATGTAAAAAATACAATATGGGATGGTCCAAATCATGCAACTAGTAGTATACCTGCTCAAAAGTCAGAAGAATGTAAAGGAGTACAAGGTTCTACTACTTGTGGTAGAGTTGCTACTTCTACACTTACCGATTCAAGTTTGATGGATAAGTTAGGATTAGAAGGAAAACAGCTATTTAATAGTGCTAGTAGTGTAGCTGATAGAAAGAAAGCTGTAACTGATGCACTTAACAGAGGTGAAACAATTATATTAAGAATTCCAAATCATTATATTGCTATTTCGGGTTCTCCTGATAAGATTCAAGTATGTAATCCTTGGGCTGGTGAACAAAATGGTACATATAATGTAGATAGCTTATTTAATAATACAGCTCTTACTAATTGGCATGGCAAATGCAGTACTACTAATGAATGCGGTATCTGGTTTGGTGCTTCATATAAATTAAAATAATTAATTTGAGATAACTCATGAGTTATCTCTTTTTAATTTCATTAAATTGTGTTAACATTATAATAGAATGAAAAAGAAAATAGTAATTATAATTATTATGTGTTTGATAGTATTTATTACTATTTTTTTGCTTTGTAATAAAGAAAAAGAGTTATCTATTGATAATATGTCTCTTAGAGAAAAAATAGGTCAAATGTTGATGGTATATTACAATATAGATGAGGTTGATGAGGATTTAATAAAGTCTTTGGAAGAGAATAAACCAGGTGGTTTTATTTTAACAGGAGCTAATTTAATTAGTTATGATAGAACAAGAAAGTTTATATCAGATTTATATAAATATGGTGGTAAGAATATGATTGTGGCTGTTGATCAAGAAGGTGGTAGTGTTCAAAGACTATATGATATTAAAGATAAGAAAGCTACTTTTTTACCTAATATGTATGATGTAGGTATTCTTGATGATAAGGAAATTTCATATAAAATAGGTAATATTATTGGTACTGAGGTATCAAGTATTGGAGCTAATACTGTTTTTTCTCCTGTACTTGATATTGGAAATTATAAATTTTCTGCTATGGGTAAAAGGATGTTATCTGATAATAAGGATATTGTTATATCTAATGCTATGGAAATATATAAAGGTATTTATGATACTGATGTTATTCCTATAGTTAAACATTTTCCAGGTATTGGGGACACTTCTCTTGATACACATGATGCCAATGTTTCTATAGTTGATAAGACATATGAAGAATTATATGATACTGATTTACAGCCTTTTATAAATGCGATTGATAAATGTGTTGAAGTAATAATGGTAGGGCATTCTAGTTATCCTAAAATAACTAATGATAATTTACCAGCTTCATTATCATCTGTTATTGTAAATGATATATTAAGAAATGAATTAAAGTTTGATGGTGTAGTTATTATGGATGCTGTTAATATGGAACAATATCAAATAATTATTCAGAAAAGGATATATATATTAAAGCTATTAATGCAGGTGTTAATATGTTTATTATGCCAAATGGATCAAAAAGAGTTATAGATTTAATAGAAAAAGCTGTTAAGAGTGGAGAAATAGATGAAAAAATGATTGATGATTCTGCTAAAAGAATTGTTGATTTAAGAAATAAAATATCTAATAAAAATAAGTTTAATAATAATTTTGGACTTTCGATTAATAAAAAATTTATATGTGAAAAATTTCATGATTATTGTATTTATAATGAATAATATATTGAAATATTTTTATTTGATGTGTTATAATTAATTAGAATAGATAGTAGTAAAAGTCTATGGAGGAAAAAAGAATGGGAAATATTAAAGTTGCATTGAAAAGATTTTTAAAAAATAAAAATACGGTTACTATTTTTGCATTGTTAGCATCACTTGCAATACTATATTATGCATATAATTTGAGAATTAAGAAAGCTACTGAGCCAATAAGTGTGCCTTATGCAGTTAGAAGATTAGAACCAAGAACTGAAATTGTAAATAAAGATATTGGTATTAAGAAGGTTCCCGGTGGAATGATAACAAGAGATGTTATTATAAGTTCTTCTTTGATTGTTGGTAAGTATGTATCTCAAGATGTAGAGATACCACTTGGTAGTTTATTTTATAAAGATACTATTAAGACATGGGATGAACTTCCATCAAGTTTATTTGAAGATATTCCTGATGATTATACAGTTATAACATTGCCAGTTTCACTTGAAACTACATATGGTAATTCAATATTTACAGGTAATTATATAGATTTATATTATGTTGGTTATGGTGAAAAAGATAAATTAATAGTTGCTAAGTTTATTGAAAGTATTAGAGTTTTAGCAGTTATTGATTCAGAAGGTAATAATATATTTGAAAAGAGTACTAAGGTTGAATCTCCAGCATATTTAATGTTTACTGTTCCTGAAGAATTACACTTATTATTAAGAAAGGCAATTTATAAAGATATTACTTTGATTCCAGTACCAAGAAATGCTGAATATTCTTTAAATCCAAAGCCTACTAGAATTAGTAGTGCATACATTAAGAGTATAATAGAAAAGAGAACTGTTGATGTATCTGAAAAAGATTTAGAGATGAATCCTATTCAAGGAGGTAATCAATAATGAAGGGACTAAAAAAGATTTTTGAAAATAAAACAGTAGTTACTATTGTTTTGGGTATAATATGTTTATTAATTCTATATTTTGCTTATGAATATAGGGTTAGTAAAGAAATTAATAAAGTTAAGATTTATGTTGCTAAGGAAACTATTCCTGCTAGAACTGAAATAACTGAGGATTTAATAGAGGAAATAGAAGTAGCAGCATCTATGCTTAATAGTAATGTTATTAGAGATAAGAAAAGTATAATTGGAAAGTATGTTAATTATAATACATATATTCCAGCTGGTAGTGCATTTTATGCATCAGCTATTATAGAATGGAAGAGAATGCCTGATTCAGCTTGGTCAAGTATTCCAACTGGTGATACAGTATTTTCACTTCCAGTTAGTACTATGACTACTTATGGTAACTCAATATTCCCTAATGATAAGATTGATTTATATTATCAAACTAAAGATGATAGTGGTCAACTTGTTTTAGGCAAGTTAATAGAAGGTATTACAATACTTGCTGTTAAAGATAAAGATGGTAGTCATATATTTAAAAAAGGTTCAAATCAAAAAGATGCTAGTGCATTAATATTTAGTGTTTCTGAAGAGTATCATATTCTTTTAAGACAAGCTATGTATTTATCAGGTACTTTAATTCCTGTTCCTAGAAATAAGAATTATGATAAAACAACTAATATTAGTAGTACTTATTTAAGAAATTTGATTGAAAGTAGATGTGAGAAGGTTGTTCCTGATGTTATTGATGATAATGGTTCAGGTGACGATAATATAAAAGTAAATGAATAAAAAGATATAGAAAGGTTTTTTCATGGATAATGTTGTTTTTTCACAAATAGATTTTGGTTTATTTATGCCTTTATTAGAAAATGATGATATAACAGATATTTCATATTCTAATGGTGGTCAATTGTGGGTTAAAACACTTAGTAAGGGTGTATATCCAGTTAAGATTGAAGGTATAAATAATGAAGTTGTTGAAAAGTTAGCATTTCAATGTTCAAATGTTATGGGTAAGACATTTAATATGGCTCATCCACTTTTGGATGCTGAGAGTGCTGAGCTTCGTCTTAACTTCGTACATGATTCTATAGCGACTAATGGAATAGCTTTGCTTATAAGAAAAACTCCAGCCATGATAAGACTTAATAAAGATAAGCTTGTTAAAGAAGATTATGTATCTCTTAAATTACATGATTTCTTAATTACTTGTGTTAGTGGTCACTGCAATATACTTGTTAGTGGAGAAACTGGTTCAGGTAAAACAGAGTTTATTAAATATCTTGCTAGTAATATAAAAGAAGATGAAAAGATAATTACTATTGAAGATACTTTGGAACTTCACTTAGATAAGATTTATCCTAATCGTGATATTGTTGCGATGAAAACAAATAATATTGCTTCATATTCTGATGTTTTGGTAGCTTGTATGAGACAGAACCCAAGGTGGATCTTACTTTCAGAGGTTCGTTCTGCTGAAGCTGTTCTTGCTGTTCGTAACTCAATTTCATCAGGACACAATATTTTATCAACAATACACTCTGATAAAGCATCAAGTATTCCAATGCGTTTATATTCACTTTTAGAATCTAGTCAAGATATAGATCAATTTGTTGCATCAATGCATAGATATATTCAACTTGGAGTACATATTAAAGGTTTCTTTTCTAAGAAATATAATAGATTTCAAAGAGAGATTACACAAGTAGTTGAATTTTATGTTGATGATACTGATAATAAAGCAAAAGTTAATGTTCTTTATTCAAGGGATTTAATGGATAATGAAGTTTATAATAATCCGACTAGTCATTTAATTGATTATTTAGCTAGTCAGGGTGTTATGATGCAGGATGATCCATTTATTCCAAAGGGTAGTGAACTTAAATCTACAGATAGTGACATTGGAACAAGTGAACTTGATTCTAATGTTAATACTACTGTAAATGAACCTGTAAATACAGTTAATCAAAGTGTAAATGACAATTCCAAACTTGAAATTGTTGAAATATAGGAGGTGAAATAATGTATATTGAGATATTTATTGTTGCTGCTATTATTGCATTTATATATTTTTATCGTAAGAATACAGGTGATAATTCATATAAGTTTTTAGCAGATCAAGTAGCAGGTACATATGAGAAATATGCTCCATATTCATTTAAAGTTGTTAGAAAGAAAGCTCAAGAGTTAGGTCAAGAGTATACAACTAGACAATATGTTATACAAATTGCATTATTTGGTATAGGTGCTGCTTTTGTATCATACTTATATTTTTATAGTATTATTTGGAGTGTAATTTATGCTTCTGTTGCTATATTGATAATTCCTTATTTAACATTTATGAGATGTAAAAAAGCATATAGTGAATTTATATTTGAACAAATTCAAGTTTATTCAACAAATGTTATTATGGAATTTAATACAACTCAATCATTTGTTAAAGCACTTGAAGGTGTTAGAGATTCAGGTGTACTTGAAGAACCACTTTTAGGTGATGTTAAAGAAATGATTAATATGTCTTATGAAAATGGTACTATTGATGAAGCTATAAGATTTATGAATGAAAAATATGATTATTATGTTATTAAGAATATGCATCAATTATTTATTCAAATAACAAAAGAAGGTTCTAAAGATTCAGGAACTGCTCTTGAAGGTATGCTTCAAGATATAGATATGCTTGTAGAAAATGTATATCGTGATAGAATTGATAGAAATACATTCTATAAACAGTTTGTTACATTTGGTTTAGCATTATATTTATTGGTACTTCTTGTTCAATTATTAATTGGTAATCAATCTTATATAAAACTACTTAATAATGTAGTAGTTCTTGTATTATTACATGGTGTAATACTTGTTAACTCATATTTCTTACTTTCAGGTATTAAATATTACCATGAGGATGTAGGTGCTGAATAATGGAAATATTAATAGTAGGAGTTATATTATTGTTTTTATTCAATTATATAAATTTATTTAATTTTAATAAGTTTGTAGATGATAATAAGGCAATATTTAATAAATTAAAAGAAGATGATTATGATTTCTTAATTAATGCTAAGTATGGTGATAAAGTTGATCCACTTGTAAAGTATCAAGCAAGAGTTAAAACAGCTATTATTACTTTCTTGATAGGTACTATTGCTGCTATGACTATGTTAAATGATATTAATTTTGCATTGAAATTAGTTATTGTGTTTGTTATTACTTATTTAATGTTTAAGGATGAATATAATAGGCTTAAAGGTTTCTATAAGATGCATTTACATGATATCAACTTAAAGTTACCATATTATTTAAAAAGTTTAGAAATATTAATTCAACACTATACTGTACCAGTTGCATTAACAAGAAGTTTGGAACAAGCTCCTGAAATGTTTAAACCTGGTCTTCGTGAATTAATTGCTTCTATTGATGCTGGTGATTCTACTGTTGAACCTTATATGGAATTTGCTAGAAGATATCCAGTTCGTGATTCAATGAGAATGATGAGACTTCTTTATAGACTAAGTTTAGGTAGTCAAGAGAGAAAACAAGAACAACTTGAAACTTTCTCTAGAACTATTTCGGCTCTTCAAGCTAAATCAAGAGAAACTAAATATAAAGAAAGACTTGATAAAATGGAAAAGAAAACAATGACAATGCTTACTGCTACTGGAGCAGGTGTTATGATTATATTATTATTATCAATAATGCAAATTATGGGTTAATGTGTAAAATAGACTTGAATAACGAAATTTAGTATTGTATAATTGTATTATGAAAATAAAGGAGGAATGTGTTAGATGAAAGAAGCTACAGGAGAATTAAATATGACTGTTGTTACTCTTATCGCAGTTGCAGCCGTTGCGGCATTATTCTACTTTTTCTTATGGCCAATGGTTCAAAGAATGGTTGCAAACCAAACTTGTAGTACTTATGGTACAAACTGGACAGCTAAAAAAGTTACTACGGTAGATACTGGTACTCAAGCTGAAGTTAATGTATGGAAATGTTGTCCAAAAGATAGTGAGAATGATGATGATTGTGTTGCTATTGATGATGATGATGAAGATAATAATGGTGGTGGACAAACTCCAGCAACACCTTAAATTTAACTTCAATTAAGTTTAAGTTTTAGTTAATTTAAAACATTAAGTGGCTATAGGTGATTTTAATGTCACTTATAGCCATTTTAAAATAAAAAGGGAAGTGTAATATGAGAGAATCTATTGGTGGATTATGGTTATTTAGTATAGTTATAACTTTTATTGTTTTGTTTGTCAGTTTCCTTGCATATTCAATAAGTTATACTAGAGCTTTTAAAGTTAAAAACGAAATAATTAACTACATTGAAAGAGCAGAAGGATTTACAACTACAGAAGGTGATATTAGAAATATATCTTCTGATGAATTAAAGGGTATGGCTGCAAATAACACTGCTACTGTAGATATTCTTGCATATTTACAAGTACAAAATGTTGGCTATAATTATTCTATTGCTGAACAAATAACTTGCAAGGACTATGATTATGGTCATAATCAAATAGGTGGTTATTGTTTAAAAAGATTTTGTCCTGGTGGGGATAATGGAGAAATGATATATTATAAAGTAACTACTTTTGTTGCTTTTAAGATACCTGTTTTAAATTTTATATTTAAAATACCTATTTCTGGTGAGACAAAGTCATTATATTATGATAGAGCTTCTGATAGAGGCTGGTGTGATGTAGAATCTTATGGTTATTAAAAAGGAGGTAATAATATGAATGTAATGGTTGTTAACAAATATAAAGAACTTCTTATGGGACTTAATATTGAAGTTATGAAATCAATAGAAGGTGTATTTAATGTTGATGAAATAATTGATACATTTACTAATTTCTATTATGATAAGATGATATTAGATATTACGGCTATAAGAGATTATCAAAATACTGATAATTTACAAAAATTAGCCATGAATATTAATATGGAAAATGTAATTTTATTACTTGATGATAGTCCTGAAACAGCTACTAAGTCTTATTTATCTAAGTTAATTTCACTTGGTATATACAATTTTACAAGAAATGCTGAAGGTATTAATTATTTACTTGTACATCCTCATACTTATAGAGATGTTGTAAACATTCATAATCTTGAAGATTTAGATAGTGTTACTAATGAAAATGGTGATACTATTGTTACTAGTAGTACTAGTGGTAAAATGAAAATCATTGGATTTAAAAATATGACTCAACATGCTGGAGCTACTACATTAATATATTTACTTAGAAAAGCATTGTCTGCTAGTAAAATGGTTGGTGCTATTGAAGTAAATAAGGTAGATTTTTTATATTTTAATGATAAGGATTTAGTTAGTACTACAACTACTGAACTTCCTAAAGAACTTATGAAGAAACAATTATGTGATGTTGTTTTCGTTGATTTAAATGATTATGATGATGTTTCTATATGTGCTGAAGTATATTATTTGATTGAACCATCTACTATTATGATTAATAAGATGCTTAGAAAAAATAAGTCAGTTCTTGAAACATTAAAAGAAGAAAAAGTTGTTTTAAATAAGTGTGTTCTTAATAGTGATGATGTTTCTACATTTGAATATGAAACTAAGTTAAAAGTATTTGCTACTATACCGCCTGTTGATGATAGACAGGAGAATATAGAAGCAATAAATAAGTTTATTAGTAAGATGAATTTGTAATGGTATTTTCTATATATTATTGACAAATTGGTATAAATTATATTAAAATTATAGCAGAGAAGGAGATAAAGAGAATTATGTTAGATTTATTTTATTTTTTAATCAATTCAGAAAAAGAACTATGTGATTCAGCTGCGCCTGTTCTTCGTTTAGTTGGTATTGTTGTTTTTGGTATTAAGGTAGTTGTGCCTATTATATTAATTGTTGTAGGTATGATTGATTTAGCTAAAGCGGTTACTGAAAAGAGTGAAGATAATATTAAGAAAGCTCAACAAGCATTAATTAAGAAAGCAATTGCTGCTGTACTTGTATTCTTAGTTGTTACTATTGTTGGATTACTTATGAAACTAGTAGCCGATGAATCATATAATCAATGTATGGATTGTATAAATGATCCATTTGGAAAATGTGAAGTAAGTAAGTAAGTTATATTTATAAAATAAAGTTCTTTTGAACTTTTTTTTTGCCTAGTTTTGTGTAAATATGTTCTATAAATTGAAAAAATATTAATAAAATGGTATAATTTGTTTGAGGAATTTAGTATGAAAAGGAAAATTAATTTTAAAAAGATATTTAAAGAAATAAAAAAATTTATTATTAAGTATGCAAGTACTAATATTTTATTTTTAAGTTATGTAATCATAAGTTTATTATTAGGTTTTTTTATTAGAGTGTTTACTGTTGGTTCTCCTATATATTTTAGGGCAACTGCAGCTGATTTAATGTTTGTTTTATTTGTTGGGGCATTTGGTTATTTGATTAGACCTGGATATCAATTTAGATATTTCTTGATATGGATATTATTTTTTACATTCTTATGTATTGGAAATACTATTTATTATCAGTTTTATCATTCATTTTTATCTGTTAATCTTATAAGTACTGCTTCTATGTTAGGTGAAGTTAATGATTCAGTATTTGATAAATTAAATATATATCAATTTTTATATTTGATATTTCCAATAGTATTTATATTTATTCATTCTAAGTTAAGTAAGAAGAATTATTATTTTGAAATTGAGAAAACTAATAAAGATAGAAAGAATTTTATATATACTTTAGGTTCTTCTATTATCATTATTGTTATTCTTGCTTGTGGACTTACTGGTACTGATACTAGTAGATTAGTTAAACAATGGAATAGGGAATATTTAGTAAGACAATTTGGTTTATATTCTTATACTGTTAATGATTTAGTACAAAGTGTACAACCTAAAATTAACACTTTGTTTGGGTATGATGAAGCTGCTTTAAGGTTTAGAAAGTTTTATGCTTGCAAGTTTGAAAAAGAAACTAAGGTTAATAAATATACTAATAAATTTAAAGGAAGAAATGTTATATTTATTCATGCTGAAAGTATGCAAAACTTCTTGGTTAACTTGAAAATTAATGGACAAGAAGTTACTCCTAATTTAAATAAACTTGCTAAAGAAGGTATTTATTTTGATAGGTTCTATCCTCAAATAAGTATAGGTACTTCTAGTGATACAGAGTTTACTTTGAATACTGGTTTGATGCCATCTTCAAGTGGTACTGTATTTGTAAATTATTACGATAGAAAGTATTATGCTTTACCTCATTATTTTAATGATATGGGTTATTATACTTTTAGTGCTCATGCTAATAATGCTGATTATTGGAATAGAAAAACTATGCATAAGACACTTGGATATAAAGATTTTTATGCTAAAGATAGATATATAGTACCAAATGATACTAATTCTAAAGATTGGGTTGGACTTGGTCTTAGTGATAAGTCATTCTTTAGTCAATTAGTACCAATACTTAAAAATATTAAAGAAACTAAATCACCATTTTATGGAACTGTTATTACATTATCTAATCACTCACCATTTAATGATTTAAAGAAATATGATCCATTTGATGTAACTATGAAATATACTTATACAGATGAAAATGGTAAGAAGCAAGAAGGAACTGCTAAATATTTGGATAAGACTTCAATGGGTAACTATATTAGAAGTGCTCATTATGCTGATGCTGCTTTAGGTGAATTTATTAGTTTACTTAGAGATAATGGTTTACTTGATAATACAATGATTATGTTATATGGTGATCATGAAGCTAGACTTTCTAAAAATCAATTTAATTTATTATATAATTATGATCCTGTTACTGATGGTATTAAGGATGAAGAAGATCCTACATTTGTAAGTATGGAAAATTATAATTATGATTTACTTAAAAATACTCCATTTATTATATGGAATAATAAAGAAAAATATAAAAAGACTGTAAGTAATGTTATGGGTATGTATGATGTTCTTCCAACTATTGCTAATATGTTTGGATTTAAAGAGAAATATGCTCTTGGTCATGATATATTTAGTGATGATGAAAAGATTGTAGTATTTCCTAATGGCAATATTCTTACAAATAAGGTTTATTATAGTAGTTTAAATGATGAATATATTACATTAACTGAAGAGCCTATTGATGTTGATTATATTAATAGATTGAAAGCTTATGCTAATAATATTCTTGAAGTATCTAATGGTATTGTTACTCATGATTTAATTAAGAATGAAGAGGATAAAATAGGAGAATGTGATAGTGAAAAAAAGTAAGGTTAATAAAGTAATTGTTATATTTATAATAGTTGGTATTGTCTTATTTGGTTTTCTTGGATATAAGGTTAAGAATGATTTCTTTAAGGGTTCAGTTCACAGAAAAGTTGATTCTATTGATTTTTATGGATATACTTTATCTAAGAATGATACTGAAGTGTATAAGAGCAATTTTAAGGAGCTTAGTAAGGTTTTAAATGAGAAGCAGATAAATTATACTGATTATGCTAAATTAATTTCTAAATTGTTTGTAATTGATTTATATAATCTTGATAATAAGCTTGCTAGTACTGATATAGGTGGTCTTGAATTTTTACATAAGGATTTAAAGGAAAACTTTAAAGAGAATATGGGAAGTACATTGTATAATTTTGTTGAAAGTAATATTGATGGTAAGAGAACTCAAGAATTGCCAATTGTAAAAGATGTTATTGTTGATGATGTTTTTGAAACAAAATATACATATAATAAAACTGAGTATGATGCTTATATTGTAAGTACAACAATATCTTATGAAAAAGATTTAGGTTATCCTAAAAATATGAAATTAACTATTATTAATGATAATAATATATTGTATATTGTAAAAGGTGAGTAATCACCTTTTTATTTTGCTTTTATTATTAATTTGTGATATCATTAATAATAGGAGTGAAACAATGAAAAGGGAATTATTTTATATAAAAGATTTAGATGAATTTACTATATTAGATTTTTTAATTATATTGATATTAATTATAAATGTTTTTTTACATATAAAAGGTTTTAATGAGATGTTATTTAGTGTATCTGTGCTTATATGTTTTATATTATGTATGTTAAAGATTTTTTTGTATTTTAAGGAAACAAAAGTGGATGGATATATTAATATAATTAGACATCCGATTATTATTGATGATAGAGATATATATATTGTGGGAGATAATTTTAATTTTGTTAATGTTGTTTCTGCTATATTAATAGTTTTATTTATATCTATTATTGTTGTATCTATATTTGTTAAATCATTTAATTTATTTGATAGTATTGTTAAATATTTATCTTTATCTAGTATATATATATTTATTATTGATATTTTACTTGTAAGTTCTATTGTTATTATTGAAACTAAATTTATACTTAGAAGTTTAAATATTAAATATATTGAAAAGAATATTGATAATTTAGATAAAATAATTAAATCAAAGAAATTTAAAATAGAGAAATTAGATGATATTAGTAAAACAGGTAATAATAGTTATATGGCTGTAAGAGAGAATTCTATTAATAATGTTGCGTTTACTAATAAGTATGAAAGATATGATGATTTAATTGTATTAATTAATGAAAGATGTAGTTTAACAGAGAATTCTTAAGATTAAGAGTTCTTTTTTTATGTATGAAAAAAGATTCTTTCGAATCTTAATTTATATTATTATTTGTATCAGTAGTACTTGGAGTAGTAATTGGTGTTACTGCTTTCTTTTTTACATATATTGTAAGTGTACTTAGTTGATCTAGTATTATTTTTGTATGTTCTTTTTGGCTATAGAATCTATAATTTGTATAGTCATTTATTGATACTGTTTTATTTGTATCAACATCTATGAATGATAATTTTAATGAATTTCTTGATGCATAGCTCTTTAATTCACTTACAGTATATTTTGATACATCAGCAAGTGTTGCGATTGTTGATTGAGTATATTTACCATTACCAACTAATACGCTTTCATAAGGTTTATTTAAGTCAAATGAAGCTGTTTTTATAAGAGTAGGTTTAGTTTTACCTAGATTAATATTTATTGCTTTTTTGATGTCTTTAATGCTTCCATTATATGGTATTTCAACAGCTGGATAACTCTTTGATGCTGGTTCATATACTTTTTTCCATACACCATATGTTTTAAGTTGCATTCTTTCAACATTTACTAAATTAGTACTATCACTTATTACTAATGATTTACCTAAGTTATAAAGTGATAATATATCTTTATTTGTTATATTTGTTTGGAAGTTTGATTTTATTGAGTTTAATATATTTATTGCTTCGTCTGGGTTAGTAAGCTTTTTAGTAGCAGCATTTACTATACCAAGTATAACTTTGATTTGATTTTTTCCTCTTGTAAAATCACTTCTTTTTCCTTCTGTCCAAGTAGGGCAGTGTTTTTTCATTGCTTTACTATCTTTAGCACTATGTCTGTTTCTTGATAATGCTAATGCTTGTTCACCATTTAAATGTTGTTTTCCTTTTTCAACAAATATTGTTTTATCTCCCCAAATTCTTGAACTATTTTGTTCACAGAAAGAGTAAGGCACATCTACATCAATTCCGCCAACAGCATCTACAAGTTGAACAACTCCTTTAAAGTTAATTTTAGCATAATAATCAATATCAACTCCGAAAAGATTTTCCATTGTTTTAACTGCACATGATGCAGAGCTTCCCCAAGTTGTTGTATTTATTCTTCTATAGCTTCCATTTGAACAAGCTGTTTTTAAATAAGTATCTCTTGGTACAGATGTAATAGTAGCTCTTAGTGTATCTGGGTTAAATGTAACTAGTAATAATACATCTCCATTATATCCTGATGTAACTCCATCTTTTGATGAATCAACACCTATTAATAACATTGTAAATGGTTTTGTAAGTGATGCTTCTGTTCCTTTAATATCATCATCATTACTTACTTTATATTCTTTTTCTGCTGTGTATATTACTTTTGTTTCATCTTTAATATTTTCATAACCTTCTAGTGAATAAAACATATCAGCATAGTTTGCTGTAAAGAATGCTGCATCTACTTCATTATTTTTAAGTGCATATAGTAATTCTATTGTTGAATTATATGTTTTTATTTCATTGTTATCTTCAAGTTTTAATTCTTTTATTTTTTCTTGTGGTAATTCATATCCTTCTTCTTTACCATCACTAGCAATACCTATTTTTTTCTTCTTTAAATCTTTTTCATTATTTAAAGATTTATCATATGTAACTAATGCAGTATATTTGATATTTGAATTATCTGTATAGTTCATTGATTTATAAATCTTTTTTAAATAATATGAACCATATAATTCGGCAGATATAAATATTATACTTATTATTACTGGAATAAAGAATGATTTAAAACCTTTCTTTTTAATACTTCTTAATTCTAAGTAAGTTAGTAATAAAAAGAAATAAATTAATATTATTATTCCATATATTCTATAAAATGTTTCAATGCCTTCATATAATGTAAGAGAGTATGCTAGATATCCAATAGAGAATAAGGAACATATTATAATTATTAATGTTAACATTGCTTTTAGTACTTTTCTTTTTTTCATTTAGTAACACTTCTTTCTTATTTCTTTTTGTTCTTTTTCATTTTTTTAGATTCATTTTCTTCAGGTTTATTTTCTATATTTTCTTCTTTATCTTTTTTTGTATTTTCTTCTTTAGTTTCTCTTTCTTTCTTTTTTTCTTCTTCTAATTTTTTAGTTTCATCAAACTTTTTTTGTTCTTCTTGTTGTTTTAACAACATTAATTGTCTTTGTTTCTTTCTTTTCTTAGTTTTGCTTATTTTTGATATAAGTATACATATTAATATTATAAATATAATAATAGTTTCACCGAAAAGTAATATTAACATTTTTTGATATAGTTGATTTTTATTATTGCATTCGTTTAATTCATCTTTTTTTTGTTCTTCTTCATGAAACCTAATTATTGTATTATTTATTTTATCATAAGTAAAGTAGTTATCTTTTCCAGTTTCTAAATCTTTACCGTGTATTATATAGAATTCTTTATTATCATTTTCATATGCTTCGAATTCTACATTGTTTATTGTTATTTTTGATTTTGTGTAACCTTTTATTTCTTTATCAAGTGGAAGAGGGTATATTTTATTTTGATTTAATATTGTTTCACTATAAGGTTTATATTCATTATTTTCTTTATTATAAATAAACAAACTTATATTTCCTTCATTATCTTTTAAACCAACTAATGTAAAATTATTAGTTTCATTATAAAATCCTGGGATGTTTTGTTCATTTATTGTTACTGTTGTTTTTTCAAAATTTTTAGGAGACTCTAATTTACTTTCTCTTTTGACAACAGTATATTCGTTATCATTTATTTTTACTGTTATTGGATTTGGATCTTTTACAGTAACTATTATTGTATATGTTTTTGTACTTCCATTTTCAGCTGTTACTGATACCTTTATTTTGTTATCTCCTTCAGTTACAGAATGTTCTCCTGTTCCAGAAATACTTGCTTTTGAGTCTTCTTTAGTTGCATTTACTTTTATTTTTTCTGTATTTGAATTGGCTTCTGCTTTATATTCAGTTGTATTCTTATTGAAAGTAGGAGATAGTTTTAATCCATCAATTGATAAGCTTTTTAAATTATTATTTTTTGAATATGAAGCTTCTAGTTGTGCTTGAGTTATTATATTTATATTTTTAGTACCTTTTGTAAGTGACATTGTTTTTTCAGTTTTATAGTCATATACTGCGGCTGATTTAACAGTTACTGATGCATTACCTGTTGCGATAGCTTTAAATTTATATGTATATGTTTTTGATTTGATTTTACTATCACCATAATCTTTTACTGTTGATGGACCAGATACTAATTTTAATTTTTTAGTATCATAGCTCATTGTCCATTCCCAAGTACCTATTGTATTTGATGATGATACTTTAACATTAACTGTAAATGTTTTACCTACGACTATTCTGTTTGTGCTTGATGATACATGTATTGATGCGGAAGCAGCAGATACTTTACTTACACTTGTGAATAAAAGTAGTAGGGTAAACATTATTGTAAATAATCTGTTTATTTTTTTATTCATTTTATCCTCCTTATAGTTCTTTATCTCCTAGTAAATATTTTTGTACTTGCAATAAATCTAATATTGTTACTTTTCCATCTCCTGATGTATCAGCAGCAAGAGTAGATTCTTTCGTTAGTTTTTTATCTCCTAGTAAATATTTTTGTATTTGTAGTAAATCTAATATTGTAATGGCTCCATCTCCTGATAGGTCACCATTAACAATCATTGTGAAACTTTTTGTTTCCATAGCTGTTACTATTTTTATTTTTGTACCAGTTGTTATATATGACTTATCTGTTAATTCTTTATTGTTACTATCTGTTATTGATATTGATAGAGCTTTTGCTGATAAAAGTTTTTCTTTTATAAGACTTACATTTGTTTTATTTTTAATCTTCAATATGTAATTTCCATCACTAGTTAATCCTGAATTTTGAAGTGCATCATTTACTGTTGTATTATCTTCAACTCTAATAATTGTTACTACATATTTCTTTTCTTCTTGTGTTTCAGATAACACTGTTATTGTTATATCTGTTTCTTTATCTTTAAGTTCATATTTTCCAGTACCAGAAATACTTGCTTTTGAACTTTGTGTTGTAGCTTTTATATTAACTTCATTTACTGTGTTTGGAATGTATGTTTCATAAGTTAGTACATCTTCATCAAATGTTGGAGTTATATGATATCCTTCAACTTCAAGTGTTTTTAAGTTATTATTCATATCTCCACTTTTAGGAAGAGAAGTATATTCAGGCATATCTAAATATACAGGGATTTCAAATGTAAATTTTTGATTTAATTGATTTGCTTTTTTTAAAGCATCGTAAGTTTTATTTCCTTCTGTTGCTGGTGCTTGTATGTTTGTTTGATATTGATGAGTATATTTATCGTAATAAGCATTTGGTCCAACATTAAATTTTTGATAGTATAATGTACCTTGTCCTGCATTTACATATCCTTTTGCTAGAAGACTACTTCCTTCTAATATTGAAGTTTCAATGTTATCCCATTTATTACCATCTCTATTTATTAATTTAGCAGCATAGGCAAGACCTCTTGTTATTGCAGAATATTTAACTCCATCTATTGTTGTTTCATAGGCACCAATATTGAAGAAGTTGTAATATCCACTATATGTTTTACCTTTCCAAGTGAATTTTGTTCCATTTGTTGAATCACTTCCATTTGGTCCAACTTCTAGTCTTATTCTTGTTGCAATATGTAATGGACTGATTTTATGACTTTTCGCTGCATTAAACATTGGAACAGTATATTTATCATCTGCTAGTTTTCCGCCACTAAATACTGATTTTATAAGTGCTGGATATTCTTTTTCTAATGTTTGATCGTAATTTAAATCTTCAAACATAAATATTCTTTCTTCTGTAAGCCAGTTTCTTGGGTCAAGATAAAATGCAATTACTCCTGAATTTACTTTAAACCAACTTGAACCTTCTGCAGGTTTACTAGATGTTCTATAGTTATCATTTTTGGTTTGCATATAATTTTTACCTTCTTCACCACTTACTGAAGAAGCAAATCTTTTTTTTGTAATACCTGGTTTAAATTGCCAATTTGGATATTTATTATGTAAGTATGTTAAATAGGGAATATAGCTATCTGGAAAACCAGCCGATTTTAATGTTTTGGCATATTCAGCATCTTCTAAAATTGTATCTTTTTTTTCAGTAACATAATTTTTACATATATAACCAGTTTTATTTCCATAATATGATATTTGATGCCATTTACCACCTGAACAACCACTTGTACTTCCTGATACAGTTTTTAATATTGTTACATTTGCTCCAAGACTTAAAGTATCAAGAAGAGAACCTTTTGTTGCTGCTTTATTTCTTACTGCAACATTATTAGCATTGACTCTTGCTGTCCAATCAATTACATTTATTCCTGTAAAAGTATTATCTATAAAATTAACATATTTACTACAAACATAAGCTTCTTGCTCTTTATAAATTATTTTATACCATTTATTTGAACAACCGCTTCCTGTATATAATGTTTTGTCTACTACTGTTATTGATGTACCTGCATTAACTGTTGCTATTATTGAATTATCACTATTTGCATTATGTTCTTTTCTAATTCTAACTGAAGTTCCTTTTATTTCAGCTGCAAAGCTTGCTTTTATATTTAGTGGTACAAATAAGAATAGTGTAATTAATAGTGTAAATAAAATATTCTTCTTATTCATATATACTCCTTATCATTCTCATTATTAATAATTATAACAAAATTCTACATATTTTTCATTATAAATAGGGGAATTTTACATATAAAAAACTAAATAATTTTTGATTATTTAGTTTAAAAAGCTAATTTCTTTCTTTATATGTATCAACAACTAATTTATTATTGTATTTTTTAAAGGTAAATTCATATATTTCATTAATACTTTTATCATTGTAATCAGTGGCCGTTACATCGACAGTGTAAGATAAATCTTTAATTTTCGTGATTTTATTTATTTTATATTCAGGATATTCACCGCCACCTTGTCCTTTTCTAATGTAGCCATTTTCATCTTTTATATATTTGTCACCATATTCTTTATTAAAATAATCTTCTGTCATATAATTTAACATTTTATTTTTAAAGTCATCATATTTAACATTAGTTATGATAAGATCACTTTTTTCATCATATACTTCTTTACTTTCATCATATCCAATATTTAAATAGTTTAAAATACTATCTGTATGTCCTTTGCCATCAATAATTAGAAACTCTGAGATTATTTTTCTTAATTCTTCTTCTGTTGGTTCATTAGTAATATTCTTTGTTGTAGTTGTCAATTTGTTGTTATTGCTATTATTATTGTTTTTGCTTTCATTATTGAATTTAAATATAATTACTCCCAAAAAAATTATGACTATTAATGCAATAACTAATAATATTGTCAATATTGTTGTTTTCTTTTTTTCTTTAATATCTATTCTCTTCATAATGTTATTCTATCATTTTTCTTATTTTAGTGCAATTCTTTTAGTATTTTATTAAATTTATTGAAAAAAATGTTGTTATTAGTTTATAATAATTACTAGGGAGTTGAAATATATGAATTTTGAAGTTAATGGTTATAATATATTTTTAATTGTTTCAGTATGTTTCTTATCTTCATTAATATTTGTACAGATAATGAAGAAGGTTGCTATATTTTTAAAAATATTAGATATACCAAATGATCCTAGAAAGATTCATAAGAAGCCAGTTCCATTACTTGGAGGTCTTGGAATATTCTTTGCATTTTTGTTAGGATATATGATTTTTGCACCTAAAAATAATCTTATGATTGCTGTTTTAATAGGTTCGTTCTTAATTATGCTTTTAGGTCTATTTGATGATATGACTAAGAGTGAGACACCCATGCCTAATAAATATAAGGTTATTGTTCAATTAATAGTTGCTGCTATTGTTGTATTTTATGGTGGACTTGAACTTACAAAGGTTACTTTATTTGGAATAACAATTAAATTTAATACAGTACCGCTTTTAAGTGAATTACTATCTATACTTGTCATAGTTGCTACAATAAATGCTATTAATTTAATTGATGGTTTAGATGGGCTTTGTGCTGGAATTAGTTCTATATATTTTTTAACAATTGCTGTTATTGGATTTATATTAAATAAATTTGGTGGTTTAGATGTAATTTTATCTTTGATTATGTTAGGATCAACACTTGGATATTTAGTACATAATTTTCCACCAGCTAGAATATATCAAGGAGATGCTGGAAGTACATTCTTAGGTTTTATGATTGCTGTTATATTCTTACTTGGATTTAAGACTACAACATTAACTTCACTTATTATTCCTATGCTAATACTTGCAATTCCAATTATGGATACTTTATTTGCTATAATAAGAAGAAAATTAAAAGGACAAAGTATTGATCATGCTGATAAAGAACATCTTCATCATCAATTACTAAAACATTTTTCTAAGAAAAGTTCTTTACTTGTTATATATGCTATAAATATATTATTTTCAGTTACAACAATATTCTATGTATTAGGTAATAAGAAAACAGTTATTTGTTGTTATGTAGTACTTATGTTTATTGTATTATTCTTAATACTTAAAACAGATATTGTATTTGATTGGACTAGTAAAAAGAATAAGAAGTAATTAATACCCATTTCAATGTTGAAATGGGATTTATAATGTTTAAATGTTAATTAAATGTAAATAACTCGTATTATTTACTATAATTTAACAAATATATTGTTGATATTTTGAAATATCAGTAAATTTTGCTATAATAATTTTAGAGGTGAATAGATGAAAGTAGGTGTTTTAGGTGCTGGTGCTTATGGTTTGGCACTTTCACACATATTAGTTAATAATAAAGTTGATGTAACTGTTTGGACTCATGATGAAAATGAAGCCAAGATTTTAGATAAAGATAGAATAAGTAAAAAGTTAAATGATTATAAAGTTCCGAGTGAAATTAAATTTACAACTTCTTTAAAAGATGCAGTTGTAAATATGGATTTAATTGTTATGGCAATACCAGCTTTTGCTTTTGAAGAGGTAACTGTTAAACTTAGTAAATATATTAAAAGAAAACAACCTGTTTTAATTGCAACAAAAGGTATTCAACAAAATACTTGTTTATTTTTAAATGATGTATTTTCTAAATATTTAAAAAATAGCATTGCTGTTATAAGTGGTCCTACATTTGCAGTTGATATGATTAAAGATGCTCCAATAGGATTTAGTTTAGCAACTAAGAGTCATAAAACTGAAATGATTATTAGAAAATGTTTTGAAAACTCTACAACTAAATTTAGAAGAACTAAGGATATAGTAGGTATAGAAATATGTGGAAGTATTAAAAATGTTATGGCTATTGCTTCTGGTATGCTTGAAGGTATGGGTGTAACTGATTCAACAAGAGCATTATTTTTAACTGAAAGCATGAATGATATAAAAGAGTTAATTGATGCTTTAGGTGGCAAAAAGAAATCTATTTTATCTTTTGCTGGGTTTGGAGATATTCTTATGACATGTACTAGTAAAAACTCAAGAAACTTTAGTTTTGGTTATTTAATTGGTAGCGGTGCTAGTAAAAAAGAAATAGATAAATATTTAGAGAATACTACTGTAGAAGGTATGTATACGTTAAAATCTATTCACAAATTAGTTAGACGTAAAAAAGTTAAAATGCCTATAATAAATTTAATTCATGATATTATAGAAGGTAAAAAAGATAAAGAAGAGATGTTAAGATTTTTAATACAAAAGTAGGAGGCGTTGATGAAAGAAGATTATAAATACAAAATAAGCGTTATTGTTCCAGTATATAACGTTGAGAAATATTTAGAAGAGACAATAGAATCTGTTATTGCTCAAACTTTAGGATTTAAGAATATTCAATTAATATTGGTTAATGATGGTAGTCCAGATAATAGTGAGGAAATTTGTTTAAAATATAAAGAAAAGTATCCTGATAATGTAGTTTATATTAAACAAAAAAATGGTGGTGTTAGTTCAGCAAGAAATAATGGTATTTTAGCTGCTGAGGGAAAATATGTTCAATTTCTTGATTCAGATGATAAAGTTTCAAAAAATGCGTATAAAAGAGCAATTGACTTACTTGAAAAAAATGAAGATGTTGATTTTGCTATATTAAGAATGGTATTTTTTGATGCAGCTAAAGGTTTTCATGGTTTAGATTATAAGTTTAAAAAAGGCACTAGAGTGGTTGATTTATCTAAAGAGCCTGATATTCTTACATATCATGTTACTACTTTGATAACAAGAAGCAAATTAATAAAAAAACATCAATTCGATACTAAAGTGGCAATATCAGAGGATATGAAATTCATTGCTGGATTAGAAAATGAAAATAGTAAGATAATTATTATTGCTGATGAATATTTCTATTACAGAAAGAGAAAAGAAGAAACTTCAGCAATTCAAACTTCAAAAAAAAAGAAAACATTTTATACAGATACACCTAAATATGTATTTGAGTACATTTTAGATTTAAGTAAAAATAATAAAAAGTTAGAAAAACATTATTTAAATATTCTTTCTTATGATCTTTGGTGGAGATTATTTGGTGTTGATTTAGGTGTGCTAGATGATAAAGAAAAAAAAGATTATATTGAAGAAATCAGGATGTTATATAGTAATATTGATGATGATATTATTGTTAATAGATTTGTTAAGGATTATTTAGGTTTAGGAAACAATATGAGGGCGCTTGATTTTAAATATAGAAAAGCGATTTATGAAGATATTGTTCCTAAAGAAGATGGATTATATTTATATAATAAAAAAATATTAGATAAAAATGTTTTATCATTTGAGGTTTATAATATAAATATAATTAAAGATAATTTAATAGTAGATGGAAGTTTTAATTTGTTTCTTAATTGTAATTGGGATGTTTTTGCTAAAGCGAATGGCGAATATATTAAGATGAATAGAAAAGAATCTCCGGTTGTTAAAAGTTTATTTTCTTTTGATGGATCTTATTTTACATCATTTTATAATTGCAAAATAAATATGAAGTCTGTTGATGATATTGAATTTTATTTAAAAATAAAAGGTAAGTATTATAAAATGAATTTGATGAAACAATACATTTTGGCGTTGGTACTTGCAGTGGTAAGTGCCAGCGTAGCTTTTGCCGTAAATCCTATAAAGGAAGGCAATATGATTTCCGGCCATGTGATAGTGAAAGGTACGGAGGAAAATATACCGTATGCCACGGTTTTGATTATCGGCAGTGGTCAGGGAACGGTTTCCAATGAAGAAGGACAATTTGAGTTCCGCAAGCTTCCGGCGGGAAAATACAAGCTCCGTGTGTCGGCAGTGGGTTACAAGACCCAAGAGAAGGAGGTGACGGTGAGCAAGGACTTTACTGCCGTCATACATTTCCCGATGGAAGAGGAGAGTTTCATGACCGATGAAGTGGTGGTATCCGCCAACCGCAACGAGGTAAGCCGCAAGGCAGCTCCGGTAGTTGTAAATGTGATGAGTACCAAATTGTTCGAGATGGTCAACTCCACCGACCTTGCCAAGACACTGAACTACCAATCGGGCTTGCGTGTGGAGAACAACTGCCAGAACTGTGGTTTCCCCCAGGTGCGCATCAATGGCTTGGAAGGTCCGTATTCGCAGATATTGATAA
>JABLTK010156994.1_pt1 | contig 28567 bp, 28 predicted proteins | sample 7160131 | NCBI WGS metagenome assembly JABLTK01 (sample SAMN14651221, study PRJNA627086) | human gut metagenome | isolation source: feces | host: Homo sapiens
ATCCGGAGGAGGCAAAAAATGCCCTCTCTAAATTGATTGGATTTTCCGGAAAGCCCAAGTGCGTTGAGCTTGAAACGTTTGAAGTAAACGGCAAAAACGTAAAATTTAACGCAAAAATCGACGATGGCAGCGGTTTCAGAAACATATCTTGGAGCGCTCCGTTTTCCGCCTTCACAACTTGCGACATCCGCGGGGCGAACTTCCTAAAAAATGTAAAAAAGGCGCAGAGAAAACGGCAGCTTGCGATATTGGGCGCAGCCCTTGTGCCAATCGTCTTCGCGGGGCTTTTTGCATATCAGATAAATGTAATTATTAAAGCGAACGAAGTATCAAATATGGAGGAGGAGCTCGTAATAATCGAGCCGGAAGCCAAAGCTATTGAAGCGAGAGTCGAAAGGGTCGCGTCGTTCGCAAATATGACAAAATTAAAGCCAACCCCGCTCGAATTGCTCGCAAAAATAAATTCCGCAAGGCCGGACGGCATTACAATAATATCATTCGCGAGAAAAGGAGATTCGTTTGAGCTTGCGGGGACTGCCAACGATCTCTCAAAAATTAACGAATTTGTTTCCAAGCTAAAAACAATCCCGCTTTTCGCGAATGTTGTGTCTAAGAGCGATTCCTCGAAAACGGCATCTAAGTTTTCGATATCCGGAGCAGTCAAAAAATGAAGCCTGTTGAAAAAATAAAGAGTTTTTGGGCGTCGCGCAAACCGAGGGAAAGGGTGATGCTTGTGTGCTGCACGGTAGTTGTTGCCGCTTTGTGGTTTACTCTGCTTTCAAATAAAAATTCCGATTGCGAAACCAAGCTCCTCGAATTAACCCGGCGCGCGGCAACAGCAAAAGCCGCAATAGCGGGGCTGCCGGGTGTTGAAGCCTCCGAGTCGGAATTGTCGAAATCTTTCGATCCTTCAAAAACATTGTCAGACGATAAATTCCAGGCTGAAATCGACCGTTGCGCCCGCGCCGCGGGAGTTGAGTACAAGCTTTCGTCCGTGACATCATCGAGCATGGGGAAGTTCAAAATATATAAGACTGTAATGAATATTTCCAAGACAAACGATTTATCTTCGATAATGAAATTTGAATCGGAGCTAAAAGCATTGCAGCCATACATATCTGTTGCAGAAGCGTCTTTCGCGGGCGACGGGAAGGGCGCCGTTTCCGCCCAGTATACGATAACTTCTTTTAGTTTATAACGCTGCTAAATATTACAATTCTCTGATTGCTTTATATTGGGATAAATATCCGTCTTACACGATGGGGAGCGGATATTTTTTGATATAGGTGTATTTGTTATATTGCGCGCAAGCAAATGAATGCGGGGTGGAGGTTGTTTTCTTCTTATGCTTTTGATAAGCTTTGTATGTTTTCTGTTTCCGCAAGTTTTTTTACTTTTATGAAATAGTTGACAAATGTTTGAATAAATGCAATTAAGAATAAAAATTATGAAAAAGTCCACAGTTGCCATTTCTTCACTATTATTTACTTTTGCGGCGATATTTGCAAATGCCGCAGATAATACATATTATATGTGGAAGGGCGCGGAAAAAGCATGGGGCGAAGCCGACCCGCTACAAGCGTCGTCTTGGAGCTCGTCGAACACTGATTATGTAGCCCTCCCCGAAGGCGCAAATGTAAACTCTCCCGATGCGAATTGGGTCTTTGACTATGATGCCTACTTGCCGGTTTCGGGAAGAAATGACAACATTTATTATAGAATTAAATCGTCAAATCTAAATTTGAATTCTATATCGATAATAAACCACAATGCCACTGAAACCGGCTATTACAGCACTGATGGCGTATATCATCCTACCGGAGGCAGTACAGGCATAAAGTTAACTTCAAATACCTCTAATTCCGTTTGGAAGATCGGAACATTTACCTATACGGGCGCTAATGGATCTTACGATAGGGGAGTTGCTTTGGGATCGTCGGCAAACGATGCATGCCAAGCCGATATAGTACTTGGAGAGATGAATATCGGGCAAATCGGGAATGTTACGCTTCTTAATGTAGGCTCCGATGCTGCGGGTACTTGCTATGCGACAATAGACGAAAATAACGTAAAAAAAGGCGATGCAGTTTCTTTGTCTGACTCAGGCGGGCCGAAATCTTTGACCATTGCGGGCGACTTTAATATTTACGGCAACTCTACTATTTATATGAATGTCTGGGATAATGCCAAGGACGCCCTGCATTCCGAAGAAAATCCCGACATATCGATAGGCGGCGTAGTAAGAATGGTTAGCGGCTCGGGAGCTTCGCCGGTATGGCATGTTATTAGTAGAAGCGCAACCGTTACATGGGCCACTGGAGACCCTGGGCCAAGCGCTACCGACACTTATGTAAAACTCGGAGGGCTCGAAGGAAATGGAAAATTGACCAACAATTCGAGAACTCTTGAGGCAAGCACTCTTAAACTTATATTTACAAACCAGACAGACTGCGAGTTCTCCGGTGAATTCACTGACGGACAGTCAGACACGGTTAAAACAATAATGAGTGTGAAAATGGCAGGTGCCGACGGGAAAAAACAAATAATCCACGCGGACTCAAAATTTACTGGGACAGTAGAAGTCGAAAGCGGAACTCTCATAATTAAAAGCACCCAGACTCTCGGTAAACTTACTATGACTGGAGGAGCTTTTGGTGGCATAGATGGCGGAGTTTCCGTTTCAGGCGCCGAATGGTTTGCGGGCGATCTTATCTTTTATAATAAGGACGCCCTCAATAGCGGCGAGCTCGATATGATAAGAATCGACGGCGCTTTTGTAAAATCTGGCGATGGAAAAATCGGCGTAGATTTTGACGGCTTTGACCCGACTATTTTTATCGAAGACGGCACTATGCTCGACCTCATATCGGCTTCGGAAGAGGAACGCGAGGGATTCTCTGCCGACGCAAATGACGATTTTTACGCAAAAAACCTCACAAACGGTTTTGCAAACTTTGAATGGAATGGCGACATTCTTACGGTATCGTTCTCGAATGTTCCGGAACCGGCAACAGTCGCTGCAATACTGGGCGGATTGGCGTTTGCAGGAGCACTTTTTCGCAGGCGCAAAAGCCGGCAGGATTAGCTGGCGCGGATGCGGTTTTGCAACATTTAATTTCAAAGACAAAAACGGATGAGAAATCCGTTTTTTTTGTCTATTTTGACTTTTTGCGAATTCTGAGAGAGCGAGAAGATTTGGTTGGGGTATTTTTATATTGACTACCTCGGAATCAATTATAACAAATATTTTTAGAAATTTGATTGGAAATCAATATAGTTAGGCCATGAAAAATTTGTTCTACTTTATTTTACCCTTAATCGCGGCGGCCGCCTATGCCGACGATTATTATTTTGTAGGCGGTGGCACTCCAACTACTGCAAATCCATCAGGAGCTTGGTCGCATTTTGTTGACGGTGCTCTCGTTGCCGTGGACAGACAGCCCCTGCAGGGGGAAGACAACCTCGTGTTTAACAGCGACTATATTAAATCAAATATTTTATATGTCACTACAACAGATAATTACGGCAAGGATTTGATTATTTCAAACCTTAAAAACGACTTTGAACTATCGGCCGGAAAAGAGGTAATGGCCCAGGACGTGTACTGGGATCTTTCCGGAAAAATATCCGTGACAGGGGTTGAGGGCGTTTGGGACGCCTCTAAAAGCTCTTTTACAGACAATTCAAAAGTTTTAAGTTTTACTTATACGGACGATTCAATCGACGAAACACTCGGCGGCCCCAGAATACATCTTTCAGTAGATTCAATAGAAATGATGGCCGACGGAACGACGGCGACTAACATTATGACGCATAAGGCAAAGCTCAATCTTGGGCGCACCTCAAAGGCTCTAAGCTCGATAACCGTTCAGAACGATGTTAAGCTATACTCCCGATCGGCTCTCGTAATGAATGCTACCAATATAAAGATAAATGGAATCGTGGGTCTTTACGCTGAGGCTTGGACTAATTCTGCAACTTTGAAATTTAACGCCACCTCAGGATCCGCTGTAACTGTGGAACTTGGCGGGCTCGTGGCGGCAAAACAGTGCGCCGAAGTCTCAAATGCCGTCGACGCCGCGGGAACTTCTACCACACTGATATTTAAAAACGCCGCAGGAACCGATTATACTTACAACGGCAAATTAACGGACGGCGGATATGGCGATGGAGACAATGTCCACCTCTCCAAGATGAATATTGTAATGGACGGAGAAGGCATACAGCGCCTATCGCCGCAGGATCCCAATTACTGTTTCTATACAGGCACGGTAACGGTAAAGAATGGAACATTGTACCTCTTTAACCAAAAAAGTGCGGGGGATACTTATTTAGAAGCGGCAGGCTCGGCATTCTTAATACCGGGCATGGCTTTTTAACAACGGGTTTCCACTGGTCTGGCGGCGTTCTTGAACTCGATGTAAAAAACGCTTCGCGCGACAACTTGCAAATCGGCGGAATCCTTGAAAAAGTCGGCGATGGAAAACTCGTATTTGACTTGAATCTGACTTCCGCAGATTATGATGCCATCGAGCTTGGCTCGTCCGTAAAATACGACTTGCTCTCGGCGGAATCAATTTCCAACTTCGGCGACTCACTTAACGACGACTTCGAGATTTTGGGAATGGATTATTCCAAGTTTGCAGCCGATTTCATATACGACGAAACTTCCAATATTCTGTCGACAGTCATAACCCATGTCCCAGAGCCTGAGGCGGCAGCCGCCCTCCTCGGAGGCTTGGCGCTGGCGCTTATTGCCTTTAAAAGGCGCGGCATGCGCGGAAGCCGATAAATCGCATTTCGGGCAATGTTTCTTTAATTAAAAAAGCGGATTTTTTAATCCGCTTTTTTTATTCCCACTTGAAGCCAACTTCCTGTCCCGATTTAATGCGTCGATTATGCCTTGCGCTCAGGTTCGCGCCTGCGTTTACGCTTTCAAAAGCTATTCGCGCATTACTGCCTTTTAACCGCGGTATTTTGGTGCGCTATTTAGATTGACAGCTAAGCTCTTTGTTCACGGAAGCGCTTCGCGGCAGCCGCTATGCAACTTCCACCAATGCCGATAAAATTGTATCTTTTGTCTTGGTGTAGCCTTCAGCGAGGGTCTTTTCCGGAGGCTGTTTCCAGTAGTTCTTATTAAACAGCTCCAAAGACAGGCACCCTCTAAAACCCTGCGAGTACATTTTGGGCAAGATGGCTTTAAACGGGCATATGCCGTCTCCCGGGAACACTCTGTCGGCGTCTACAAGTTTTTCTCGCGCGGGGGAGGAGGGATAGTCATTTATGTGGAATACGTCCAGTCCGCCGAGATTCACAAGATTTAGTGAGGCGAAAGAATTGCCCCCGCGGTATAAATGGTAGAAATCAAGCAGAAGTCCGGCATTCGCATCGTTTGTGAGAGCTGCAATTTTTAGCGCGTCGCCCAGTCTGTGCAGGGCGCGGTGTCCCCATAGCTCAAGGAGCGGCTTTACTCCATAGGGCCTGGCTATTTCTATGACTTTTGCGTACCTTTCAGCGTATTCGTCGAATTTAAGCGGGTCGAGCTTCTCGATTCCGTACATTGTGCACGCTATGTTCCTGCTTCCGATTTCCGCCGCCCAGCCTATCTCGCGCTTCATTTGCTCGATATTTTTTGCGCGCTCGGCGGGGTCGTCCAGCATGCATTTTGCGAATCCTATCAGATTGTCAGGTTTTAAGTCAGCGTCTTCAAGGCGCTTTTTTACTTCGGTTATCTTATTGCCGCGCGAAATGAAATCCTCAATATGGTGCGTCCACGGTTCAATTCCGTCGTAGCCAGCTTTCGATATCAGATTTATCTGCTCTTCAAGCTTTAAATTGTATCCGTTTAGCGTGCCGCAATTCATTCCTATTGGCAGCGGAAGCCCGCTCTTATAACGCTTTTGCGCGGGCGGATTCGCCGCAGCACTCCCTGCCGCGACAGCCGAAACTGCTGTCGCCGCGGCTAACTTTATTGCGTTTCTTCGTGATATTTTTTTCACCTTATAAAATCGGAAATTTCCATGGAGAACGGTACTTGGGCTTCAAATAGGCGTTGATTCCGGAATTTGAGAAACTTTTGGCAGTGTCGTCGTACTTTACCGTCTCGCCGGAACGCGCCGCTATGTTGCCCAGATGCGCAAGCTTGGCGCAAAGGGAACCGTTTTCAATAGTGCATGCAGTCTTGTATCTCCTTGAACGCACTGCGTCGAGAAAATCAACCAAGTGGTCTATATGATCCGAATTTTCGGGCTTCCCTGATTCCGCCTTTACGGGATTGCCCTTTATGCTGTCATTCGGAATTATTTTCCAGCCTTCGCGGTTTGCCGCAAGTATCCCGTTTTCACCATTGAAGGCGATTCCGTACGACATGTCAAAATACCCAAGCGGGGTTGCTGTATTGCCCCAAGATATGCAACAATCGCCGTAATCGAAGGCTACGCTCAAAGTGTCGAATGTTTGCGAAGGCGTCTCAGGGTGGGCGTATTTGCCGCCTACGCCACAAACTCTTTTAGGAATAGTCGTTTTGCCGAGCCCCTGCAAAACCATATCGAGAAGATGGACGCCCCAGTCGGTCATAAGCCCGCCGCCGTAATTCCAGTACAGCCTCCACAGTCCGTGTAGTTTCGCCGCGTTGTACGGAACTTCCGGCGCAGGCCCAAGCCACATCTGGTAATCGAGCGACTTCGGCGGCGGCGTGTCGGCCTTCGCAGCGTATCCAGCGCCGTACCTAAAATTGGCCCATACGTCAACTTTAGCAATCTTGCCGAGTTTGCCGCTTCTTGCTATTTCTATTACGCGTTTCCACATTTTGGAGCTGTTCTGCTGCTGTCCTACCGACACAACCGCCTTGTATTTCTTCGCATAGTTTACGATAGCGTCGCATTCGGCTATTGAGTTGGCTATGGGCTTCTCCAAATATACGTCTTTGCCGGCAGAGCATGCGTCGCATGCCTGCAAGCAATGCCAATGGTCGGCGTGCCGATTATTACGGCGTCAACGTCTTTCCTTTCAAGGACTTTCCGGTAGTCGGAGTACAAGTCGGGTTTGGTTTTAAATTTCTTTTCGCAATCGCCGGCGCGCCTCTCGAGTATTTCTTTATCTACGTCGGCTATTGCAACAACTCTTGCGCCTCCCGTGTGCATTGCCGACGCCAAGTCGTTCCAACCCATGTTTCGCGCACCTATGAGTGCAACCCCCACTTTTTCGTTTGCTCCAACCGGACGAGCCATTCCGGTTGCCATTGCTGTCCCTAATAATCCTACTGATGTAACAAATTTTCTTCTTTTCATAAATCGTTAGATATTTAAAGTTAAAAAAAATATTATAGTCAAGAAGTGCTGTCAATAATTTTTTGTTCGGGACTTCATTAACGCTTATTAATATAAATTCGATTACGATAAATTTTATACCGGAATAAATTTTATAACGCAAGTGGATTGCGCAGAAAGGTATAAATATGCTAAAAGTCTATTATTGGGACGTTTGTCCGCACTGCCATCGGGCGATGGAGTTTCTCAAAAAAAACAATGTGCCTTTCGAGGCTCTCGACATTGAAAAACAACCTGAGAAAATCGTAAAAAAAGTTGTCGAGGTCAACGGCGGCGACGATTGGGTGGTTCCAACTATGGAGTATAATGGACAATGGAGACCGGGGCAGGTTTTCAACGCAAAAAAACTTGAAGCCGACCTTAAAGCTTGGGGACTTATGTAAACTCCGAGATTTTGGATTTTAATAATTGAAACAAATGTCGCATATTTTGCGTTGTTAAAAATTAAAACCGCATCTATCTATGAGAACCATTAGAATTATAAACGATATTGTAATTTACTTCTGCTTTTGCTTCCTTGCGGGAACGGGGCTTATGATGGAATTTTCATTCGTCAAGGGCGCGGGTCCGCAATATGTCCTCTCTATGGGCAAAAAGGCGTGGGAAACCGGCCACTTCTGGGTTGGAGTTGTCGCAATTTTGGCATTCATTATCCACTTCTGCCTGAACTCGCGCTTCTTTAAGAATGTCCTAAAAACGCGCATAGTTTACATTCTATTTGTGATAATCGGCTTTGGCGGCGCAATTCTCTTGGCAGTTTGGCCGACCGAAAAGGGCGAAACAGCAGCCCCCGCAGCGCAGACTTCCGCCCAGGCCGCCGGGCTTGGCATGGGCAAGGGCGCGGGAATTTGCCAAGGGCAGGGCTTCGCGCGCAATTTGGCTCTCAAATAATATTATTCCTCACCCCCCAGATTATTATCGGGGGCGCAAAATTGGGGAAAACTGAATTTCCCCGCGCTTCGCAGGCTAAAAGCCTGCTTTATTCTTTTTTCATTTTAAGAGGAGAAATTTTTCTCCTCTTTTTATTTACCCACTGCATACGATAAAACAAAGTCGCATCTTACAAAAAAGCGGTATTTATGCTCTCTCAAAATAGTAATGTCTATCATAGCGCAAAAAATTAGGCTGTGAACTTCTTATTTCCCGCATTACTTCATTTCTTCTTTATATTGTCTGGGTTTGCATATAAAACTTGGCAATGCAGTCCGCCATTAGAATCTATATTGGGTCGGATATTTTAATACGCTTGCCCAGAGTTAAATTTTTTCCGAAAGCAGTTTCTATTTTTCGCGCTGTTTCGCCCGCGGCAGAATTTATATTACAGCCAATTTAACGTGCCGCGCGCTAAGGCGTATGTTTTGCCTGCAAAACTTCTGCAAAAGCCTCGTAGAATTTATGTTTACAGATGCGCGGATATTTGCCCCAAAGAGATTTCGCGCAATAGATTTCTTTCAGGCAATACTTACACGCGTGCGGTTAAATAAATTAAGCGCGCGTAAGTTGAGCAATTCCCCGTTTGGGCGGCTCGATTAACTTCCGCGCGCTTTCCCGTTTTTACCGAAATGGGCTTCCTATTTATCCAACGAATCGGCGTATAGTTCCGCGACGTGCTTTACTTTTACCTCGTCGCCGTTTAGCGCGAGCATATTCGATATTTGCATCATACATGCTGGACATCCGCACGCGACAGTATCCGCGCCGCTTGCCACAATATTCTCGCGCTTGCGCCCGCCGATTTTCTTTGAAATGTCGTAATGTGTCAGGGTAAAACTCCCGCCGCAGCCGCAGCATGTGTCGGGCTCGCGCATCTCGATAAGCTCGCATTCGGGGTTCGCCTTTACAAGCTCCCTCGGCTGTCTGCGCACTCCCAGCGATTTCGCAAGGTGGCACGAATCGTGGTATGTCACTTTTTCGCGCCTACCGCTCTCTGCGCCTACGCGCGCTTGCGCCGGTTTCTCCAACCCAATTACGTCAACTAAAAACGCCGATATATCCAGAGTCTTTGCGGATATCTTTTCTGCCGTCGCCTTTTGCGCCCCCTCCGCGTACCTCGGCCAAAACTGTTCTATTGTTTCTGTGCACGACGCACAGGCGGTCACAACATAGTCAAATTCAAGTTTGCCCAAAATATCGAGATTGTACGCCGCCATTTTTTTGAAGGAATCGGCGTCGCCGGAGGCGAGGGCAGGTATGCCGCAACATGCCAATCCGGACGGCATCGAAACTCCTATACCGTAATGCTTGAATATTTTTAAGCAAGCCTCCGTCACGTTGGGATAGACTTTGTCGCCCATGCAGCCTGTGAAAAACAATACTTTTAGACCGCTCTTGCCCGCAGGGGTGTCGTAGTCGCCGTATTTTTGGCGGATTGTCTTTTTAGGAAGCTCAGGCAGGCGCCTGTCGCCGATTATCGGCGCTAAAAGCGGCGACGAAAGCGTCCGCGGCGCGTTGTTTTGCCTGCGCATAAACAACCCCCTGAACGGCGCCGACACTTCCGCGCAGAAGGAAAAAAACCTCGGGTTGCAAAGCATCGCACGGAATATTATCTTCTTTACCGGTGACAGCCCCATGTATTGCGCCGATATTTCGCGCGCTTTGATAAATATATCGAGTATATTAACTCCGGACGGGCACGCTGCCTGGCACGAGCCGCACAATAGGCACCGGTCGAGCTTGCTGCGCACGCCTTCCGCGTCTTTAGCCACTTTGCTTTCTATATCGGAAAGCAGCGAAAGTTTCCCGCGCGCAACGTCGGCTTCCATCAGCGTTTCTTTAAATATGGGGCATACCGATTGGCATGTCCCGCACTTCATGCACGCCGAGAGCTTATCGTCAAGCTTGGCGGTTTCCTCGGCAAGTTTTGCGAGATTAGTCATATTAAAATGCTACTACTTTTGTAGGATTTAACAGCCTTTTTGAGTCAACCGCAGATCTCAGAGCCCTGCAGAATTTCAGGGTTGCCGCCGATGTTTCAAGCTCCAGCCATTTTGATTTTGCCGTTCCCGTGCCGTGCTCGCCCGACAGCGTGCCACCCATCTCGACTGTCCTTCTGAACAGCTCGTCTATCGCCTGCTCCACACGCGCAAATTCTTGCGGATCGCGCTTGTCGCACAATATCGACGGGTGAAGATTGCCGTCGCCGGCGTGCCCGAACGTGCCTATGAGCAATCCGTATTTCTTGGCGATGTCGCCAATGCAGTCGACCATTGCGGGAATCTTTGAGCGCGCGACTGTCGCGTCTTCAAGCACTATCGTCGGGCGCCTGCGCGCGAGCGCCGGAAGCGCCTTGCGCCTCGCCTCCCATATCGCGTTTTTCTGAATTTCGTCGCGCGCAACTGTTATGTTTGCAGCTCCGTTCTCGCGCAATATTCTCTCAACTGTGTCGGCGTCGTCCGCTACCTGGGCGGGGTGCCCGTCAACCTCTATCAATAGCAGTGCCTTCGCGTCGCGCGGCAGCCCGATCTTTACGTCGTCCTCGACCATATTTATCGTCACCGCGTCCATAAATTCAAGCGTGCAGGGCAGTACGTGCGAGGCTATTATTTCGGCTACGGTATCGGCGGCGCGCCTTACGTCGGAAAACGCTGCTGTCATCGCCTTCGACGCCCTCGGCGGGGGAACGAGTTTGAGTATGGCTTTTGATATTATCCCGAACGCCCCTTCCGAACCTGTCATCAATCCGGCAAGATTAAACCCAGTGGCGCATTTGACTGTCCTCGAGCCCGTTTTGACAAGTCCGCCTTCCGCGTCGTAAAATTCAAGCCCCATTACATAGTCTTTCGTCACCCCGTATTTTAGCCCGCGAAGCCCTCCCGCGTTCTCGGCTATGTTCCCGCCTATTGTGGACACTGCCTGAGACCCAGGATCCGGCGGATAAAACAGCCCCTTTGAGGCAACCTCCGCCGCAAATCTTGCTGTCACTACCCCAGGCTCCACCACTGCGTAAAGGTCTCCTGAATTGATTTCGAGAATTTTGTTAAGCTTTTGCGTGACTATCACAACCGATTTTTCCGAGTCGGGAATCGTCCCGCCGGATAGGTTTGTGCCTGAGCCCCTCACTGTCATCGGTATGGAATTTTTATTGCAGAAGGCGCATATCTGGCCAATCTGTTCGGTATTGTCGGGGGTCAATACAACAGCGGGCTCCCTTTGCGGCAGTACGGCGGAGTCGTAGGCGTAGCTGAGCCTGTCGGCTTCCGAGTCCAACACGTTGTCGGCTCCGATTAGTTTCTTGAAATCTTTTATTATGCTCGATTCAGACATTTGAAAAAAATTTTTTTCTTAATTTAGACTCGCCACGCTTGCGGTCAAGTAAAACGAAATTTCATATTCTTAAACAGTTAACTCGGCAAGCGTCAGAAAAAATTCTCGCCGAATTTCAATAAAATCCCCTCCGCCTCGACTATCTGCCGCATCGCCTCATACGCGGCTATTCCGGCAGATGTCGACAGGTTGAGCGAGCGCAGAGTGTCCACCATATGCGGTATCTTTACGCGCCTCTCTAAAATATCGGCGTGCACGTATTCGGGGCAGCCGCAGTCCTCCGCGCCGAATAGAAGCCCGTCGCCGCGCCTGTACTTGCCGTCCCAAAAACACTTGCGCGACTTCGTCGTAAAGAGCCATATGCGCTCCAACTTTGGCGAGAGTTCGGATTTCTTAAACTCTTCCCAGTTCTTGTGGTGTACAACGTCGAGGCTCTTCCAGTAGTCCATTCCACTCCTTTTGAGCTTCGCGTCGGTTATTGTAAAGCCCATCGGGTGGATTAAGTGCAGTCTCGCCCCGATTACCGCGCACATTCTCCCTATATTTCCGGTGTTTTGCGGAATTTTCGGATTGTGTAAAATTATATGCAGTGCAGGTTCGCCCATAGTAAATCAGAAAATATTAGGCAGTGCTCTCAAAGAATTGAAAATCGCTTGTGGCTATCCGCACAAAAATTGGATTCTCTTGCTTCCCAGTGCGCCGCTAAATTAGTTTCCGGCACGCCACTGTATGTCTGCTCGTCACTTAGGTCCAGTTTGCGCGCCAGTTTTTTATATCCCAATCTGCCTCTGCTGTCTGTGCCTAGCTTATGCCCATTTAGGTATTTCATATTCATATCTGCTACCCATGGCCGCCTTCGCACATATATAAAGTTAGTACAACGGCTTAATACTGCCGGCGGAATTTTGTATCCAATGCCCTGCGGGCCTCGCGCATTGCCTCCCGCTTTTTTATATCTTCGCGCTTGTCGTAAAGTTTCTTGCCTGTACAAAGGGCTATCAACACTTTCGCAAGCGCCTTCTTAAAATATATCTTTAGCGGGATTATCGCCGTGCCGCCAGAGTCGGTAGCAGCTTTTAGTTTTAGTATCTCCTTCTTATGCAACAGGAGTTTCCTCGGCCGCGTAGGATTATGGTTGTTTATATTCCCAAAATCGTATTCCGATATGTGCGATTGGTACATTACCGCTTCGCCGTTGTCGACCCTTACGAAAGCGTCGTTTATCTGCGCCTTCCCCGCGCGCAAACTCTTTATCTCCGTCCCTGTAAGCACTATTCCGGCTTCAAAAGTTTCCCCGACAAAATATTCGTGGTTCGCCTTGCGGTTGCGAATCTCGGTTATTCGGTTATCTTTGCTTTTGCCCATTGGAATAAAAAACCGCGTGGTTTATCGCCGCGCGGACTATCTATGCGCGCCCCGCGCCCGCTGTCGGAAAGCTCGTAAAGCAATATTTCCCAACGCAAAAAAGCGCAATGCGGGCCGGATGCGTCAAGCGTTTTACAGATCTTCGCTTTCTTTCGGCGCCTCGTAGAGTTCGTATTTTATGTGCCCCTTGATTATCTCCAAGAGAGCTATGTCTTCAAGCGATAGCTTTTCGAGCGATTCTACCGTCGGGCGCGCGCCGTATTTGAGTTGCTTCACGCGGCGGGAGACGACGTTTATGAGAATGTTCGGGTCGGAAATAACCTTTTGTGCCTGTCTTAGATAATCTTCTCTCAAGAGAGCCTCCTTATTATTAAATGGTGAACGCTTTACTGTATTTTTCGCCGCAACGAATGCAATACAAAAATTATCCGAATTTCTTGATATGTGTCAAAAGCTCTAAAATATGGAAATTCAAAAGACAAAATAAAGAAAAAATCGGTTGTGGAAGTTCGCAAAAAGCTTAACAAGATTATCGAAATCAATGGGTTTTTACACAGCGGGGAGGTTCGGCGCGTCGGCTGCCAAATCCGCCGTAAAAATTGTCCCAAAGGCGCACTTTACTTAATGCTCCTCGCCAATACAAAAAGCCCGCGATTTTCATTTTACTTTTGCGACGCTTCCGTTTTGCCATTGCTTTGTTTCCTTTTGCCGCGCTCCGCCGCTAAGCTTCCAGAAAAAATATCGGCCGCCAATATATTTGGCAGAATTTTGCTTTTCCCGCGCGGCGGAAAAAATTTCCCCCCCCCATACTTCAATTCCAATTTTTCGTTTTATTTGACAACCGACTTAAATTGTATTGGATAAACCATAACTTTAACACAATCCAAACTTATAATAATGAGCGTATCAGGCGAAAAAATAACAATCCGCGACGGAAAGCTTGCGGTACCATCAAACCCTGTCATTCCCTTCATCGAAGGCGACGGCATAGGCCCCGATATTTGGAGAGCCGCCGTGCGCGTATTCGACGCGGCCGTCGAGAAGGCCTATAAAGGCTCGCGCAAAATCCAGTGGCTGGAAGTCCTCGCGGGCGAAAAGGCATTCAATAAAACGGGCAGCTGGCTGCCTTCGGAAACGCTCGACGCCTTCAAAGAGTATCTCGTAGGAATCAAAGGGCCTCTCACTACCCCCATCGGCGGCGGAATACGCTCGCTGAATGTAGCCCTGCGCCAAGAGCTCGACCTCTATGTGTGTCAGCGCCCTGTCCGCTATTTTAGCGGCGTCGACAGCCCTGTAAAACGCCCGGATCTCGTCGATATGGTCATATTCCGCGAAAATACGGAGGATATTTATGCGGGTATTGAATTCGAAAACGGCACGGAGGAAGTCGAAGAGCTAAAAGCTTTCTTAAAAGACCGCTTCCCCAAAAAATTCGCGAAAATCCGCTTCCCGCAGTCGTGCGGAATCGGCATAAAGCCCGTCTCGCGCGAGGGAACTTCAAGGCTTGTAAAATCCGCCATCGAATATGCGATTTCACAGGGCCGAAAGAGCGTCACACTCGTCCACAAGGGCAATATTATGAAATTTACCGAAGGCGCCTTCCGCGACTGGGGATACAAAGTCGCGAAAGAGGAGTTCGGCGCGGTAGAAATCGACGGCGGCCCGTGGTGCAAGCTCCCATGCGGCATCATAGTTAAAGATGTTATCGCCGACGCATTCTTGCAGCAAATTCTTACCCGCCCGGCGGAATACGACATCGTTGCCACTCTAAACCTCAATGGCGACTATATCTCCGACGCTCTCGCCGCGCAGGTCGGCGGCATCGGCATCGCCCCCGGCGGCAATATAAACTACACTACCGGACACGCAATTTTCGAGGCAACCCACGGAACAGCCCCCAAATACGCAAACCTCGACAAGGTAAACCCGGGCTCCGTAATCCTCTCCGGCGAAATGATGTTTAGATACCTCGGCTGGAACGAAGCCGCCGACCTCATCATAACAGGCCTCGAAAATTCGATAAAGGCAAAGACCGTCACTTACGACCTCGCTCGCCTCATAGAAGGCGCGAAAGAAGTCAAGTGCTCGGAATTCGGCTCGGCAATCATCGCCAATATGTAGTTTATGAGCGGCGGAAAACTTCTCGTAGTGGGCTCAATCGCCTACGACAACATTAAAACACCCTTGGACTCGGTCCAATGGGCGCTCGGCGGGTCGGCGTCGTACGCGGCGCTGGCGTCGTCGTTCTTCGCGCCGACAATGCTCTGCGGCATCGTCGGAAAGGATTTTAAGGAATCCGATTTGGCGCGTCTTTCGAGGCGCGGCATCGACACTTCAAATGTGGAAATCGACCCCAACGGCGAAACTTTCTTTTGGAGCGGTGAATATCACGACAACTTCAACAGCCGCGAAACTCTCGAAACGCGCGTAAACGTCTACGAAAACTACGCTCCGAAGCTAAACGACGCCGCGAAAAACGCCGACTTCGTCCTGCTAGGAAACATTGGCCCGGACGTCCAAAAATGCGCGCTCGACGCAATGCTCTCTTCGCCGTTTGTGATTCTCGATACAATGAACCTTTGGATTGACATCGCAAACCACGCGCTGAAAGAGCTAATCAAAAGGGTAGACATATTCATCGTAAACGACTCCGAGGCAAAACTCATATCCGGCGAGCGCAATATCATACTTGCGGGCGAAAGCCTCTTGAAGCTCGGCGCAAAGTCAGCAGTCGTCAAAACCGGCGAATATGGCGCGATGCTATTCCACAAAGACGGTTTCTTTGTAATCCCCGCGTACCCCGTAAGGGACTTGCGCGACCCAACTGGCGCGGGCGACACTTTTGCCGGCGCGCTCGCGGGAACGCTTGCAGGAAGCGGAAAAACCGATTTCGCCGCAATTAAAAATGCAATGCTCGCAGGTGCCGCCGCTGCGTCAATGACTGTCGAATCATTCTCGTCCGACAAATTGGAGGAAGCCGGATTAAATGAAATAAAGCGCCGCCAAGATTTTATCAGGCGCATATCGGAGATATAAATTATGGCAAATGTCCTCGAAATAGCCAAGCGCGCGCGGGCTGCCGCACTCGAATTGTCGGGAGTCTCGGAAGATCGCAAAAACGCGGCTCTCGCGCGGATTGCCGAACTGCTCGAACAAGATGCCGAAAACATTATTGCGGCAAACTCGCGCGACCTTGAAAAGGCCGCCGCCGCAGGGCTTTCCAAGCCAATGCTCGAACGCCTGTCGCTCGACCGGAAAAAAATCGCCGGCATTGCGGATGGTGTGCGGCAAGTCGCGGCGCTGCCTGACCCTGTCGGCGAAATAATCGAAACTGTTGTCCGCCCAAACGGCCTCGAAATACAAAAGGTAAGAACGCCGATAGGGGTCATCGGAATTATTTACGAGAGCAGGCCGAATGTCACTGTCGATTGCGCGGTATTGTGCCTCAAAAGCGGAAACGCGGCAATACTTCGCGGCGGAAGCGAGGCGTTTGAATCAAACGCGGCACTTGCAGCGATAATCTCCCGCGCGCTCTCCGATGCAGGCATAAATCCGGATTGTGTCCAGATTATTCCCACGACTGACAGGGCGGCTTTCGGCGAACTCTTGAAGCTCGACAAATACGTAAACTGCATTATTCCAAGAGGCGGCGAGGGGCTTATCAGGTTTGTCGTCCAAAACTCGACTATCCCTGTAATCAAGCACTACAAGGGTGTCTGCACTGTATATATAGACAAGGACGCCGACGCAGAAATCGCGCGGGTTCTCGCAGTCGATTCAAAATGCCAGCGCCCGAGCGTATGCAACGCAGCAGAAAACTTGATTGTCCACGCGGCCGTCGCCGACAAATTGCTGCCGATTGTTGCAGGGCGCTTAAGCGAGCTTGGTGTGGAGATACGCGCCTCCGACAGAGCAGCTAAAATACTCGACAACGCCGGAATCCCCCACAAGACCGCTACTGACGACGACTTCTATACCGAATATATCGATATGATTATTTCAGTTGATATAGTCGATTCGGTGGAGGAAGCCGCCGCATTTATAAACAAATATGGCTCCGGACATTCCGATTTAATCGTAACGCAAAACCAGCAGACTGCTGAAAAATTTATGAATTTGGTAGATTCCGCTGCCGTCTATTGGAACGCCTCGACCAGATTTACCGACGGGTACGAATTCGGACTCGGCGCTGAGATTGGAATATCGACTGACAAGCTCCACGCCCGCGGTCCGATGGGACTCAAAGAGCTTTGCTCTTACAAATATAAAATCCGCGGAGCGGGGCAGACCCGAGGAAAACCCGACTCTGCAAAATAATCAGTGCCCGCGCGCACAACAAAAAACTAAACCAAAATGGACAGACTCGAAGAAATATTTAAAATGCAGTATGAACTCAACAAGCGCATAGGCGTTGACACCGCAAATATGTCGGAAGACGACCGCGTAAAGTGGGTTCTAAATTATAGCCGCGCCCTCGCGCAGGAAAATGCGGAGCTCGTGGATTCCGTTCCGTGGAAATGGTGGGCTAAATACCAGAAATTCGATCCCCAAAACGCGCGCGTCGAGGTGGTGGATATGCTGCACTTCTTGGTCTCTATAGCCCAGACCCTAGGCATGACTGCCGACGACTTTTATCAGGCGTACGCCAAGAAAAACCATATAAACCACGACCGCCAAGATTCGGGTTACACTACAAAAGACGAAAACGACTGCCGCTCGATTTAATCTGCGGAAATTTCGGCGACGGTTTTAGTCTTTGGCTTTTTCTCGCGTTGGAAAATTTTTGGGACGCGCTTTTGCGGCGAATTGTGCCGCTTTTGGCGCGCCCGCGTTTTTTTTCAGGCGGCTGTACGGTTTGCCTTTTTATCTTTTTTTTCTCGCATAGCGGGCTAAATCGGCTCGATTTTTTTATTTTTTCTTTTCGCCGAGCAGATGGGTTCTCGCGTCCTGCAGTTTTTATATTTCCGCAAAGGCTGCCTAAACGGCGCGTCTTATTTCCGCTTTGCCTTCAAAAGTTTTCCACTATCTTAGAAAAGTTTTTGATGGCGCGGAGTATTTTGTTTTTAGCATATAAAAAAATGCCTTTATCGGCAGTCGCGTGCCGAAAAGTTCTTTTGTTTTGCGTTGCCTTTATTATTCCGCAAATGCCCCGATGCTTGCATCCGTCCAAAACTCTTTCTGGATTTTGGAACTCTTGCCCATATTGTGGAATTTTTTTTCAAAAATAAGAAAGCGGCGCAAAAAAAAAAGACCGCCATGCGGCGGTCTTTTTTGAGAAGGCAAAAGCTATTGCTGTTCTTTTACATCGTTCTTAAAGAACAGGTAGAAGAATATGAGCAGGGCGCCGGAAATTGCGGATTCAATCCAGAATACTGTCGCCCAATTTGTGACTGCTTCTGCGCCAGCTTGTGCGGGAAGGGCCGTGTAGCTGTCGATTAGCCACTTCGAGAAGAACGTTCCTATAACTTGAGCTACGCCGTAGAAGAAGAAGTACAAGCCCTGCGCCTGCGCCTTGATGTCGGCAGGAGCTTTTTTATCGATGTACATCTGGGCGGCGACAAAGAAGAAGCCGAATATTGCCCCGTGCACTGCTATCGCTCCAAAATACAGGCCCCCGACTTCGGGTGCAAGCGCGCTCATCACATAGCGCAAGAACATGGCAAGTATGCCTATTGCCATAGTATTCTTAAAGCCGAGGAATTTTATGGAGACGGGAATCGCAACCATAAACGCCAACTCGGAAATCTGCCCTATGTTCAATACGGGTGTTATTTCCTTAACTCCAAGAGAAGCGAGGAACGAACCATACATCCAATAAATTGTGAATGCGATAGTCCATACCACTACGCATATCATAAATATTGAAATGTTCGCGTCTTTAAGCATTCCGAACGCGCGTAAACCGAGAGCGTCAGTAATCGACATAGGCTCTCCTTTCGCTTTCGGGGGAGTCGCGGGCAAAAAGAGCGAGAACACTGCAGCTACTATCGCAACCCCAGCCGCGCATGCGAGCGGAATGTTTGTGCCGTCTATCGAAATGTCGAATATCGCCTTGGCGCCGAGCGCGAATACCGCCGCGCAGACCCAGCCGAGAGATCCGAATACCCTAATGTAGGGGAAGGCTTCGGGCGTGCTGTTTGTCATCGCTATCGACGAAGTAAGCCCCCATGTGGGCATGTAGGCGCACATCGCAAGCATCAAGAATATGAATATCAATAAGGGGTTGCTCGTAAAGAAAGTCGCCAAGAGCAGTATCGCCACAAAAAAGTTGAGAATCGCCAAGACCTTTTCGCTGTTTGCAACCCTGTCGGCAAACATTCCGACGAGCGGCGAGAATATCGAGCCTATCGCCATTGTTGACATTATCAGCGAGAACATTAGCCCCGACACTTTCATATTGTCGAGGTAGCTCGAGAGCTGTACCCAGAAAGCCGCCACGAGCATAAACTGCAAGAACATCATGGCGCTTAATTTGAATCTTGATGCGAACGACATATTTATTAACTCCTAATTTGTTTTTAAAGTAGGTCAAACATAGGCTGTTTTAACGCTAAAATCAAGCCTTTTGCGGAAAAGACCGCGAAGTTTGAAATTTTTTATTGCACATTTTTAGCGGCAAACTTGCGGCAAGACATGCAAAGAACGCGCCGCTACAACGCGGAAATATGGGAAACGCCGCTTATTAGGGGCGATTTTTGCTTGAAGGCTATATCGCCGGCTGGCAATATGGGTTTTTAAGAAAATAAAAATGGGGCGCCCGAGGCGCTTCGGCGTTGTTTATGAGAATACAAAAATATATTTCCCAATGCGGCGTATGCTCGCGCCGCGCGGCGGAGGAAAAAATCCTAGAAGGCGCAGTCACCGTCAACGGAGAAATCGCCCAGATCGGCCAGGACGTGGATCCTGAAAAGGACAAGGTCGCGGTGGACGGCGTTACGCTAAAAGGCATCGTCGCCGAAAAAGTGGTTCTTGCAATGAACAAGCCAAAGGGCTATCTGTGTTCCAACGACGACCCGTTCGAGGCTAAAAAAGTATTCGATCTATTGCCGCCGCCATACGACAAGATGAAGCTATTCTGCTGCGGCAGGCTCGACAAAAATTCGCAAGGCCTCTTGATTCTCACTAACGACGGCGAGCTCGCAAACAAGATTACACACCCGTCTTCTGGAATCATTAAACGCTACCGCGTGACTCTAAACCGCCCTCTCGACCCCGCCGTAATACCAATCCTTACGCGCGGTGTCGTATCCGAGGGCGAAAAGCTGCGCGCCCTAAAAATAATACAGCACCTCTCGGACACTTCCGAGCGTGACGCGAAAAAAGTGGAAGTCTGGCTATCGCAGGGGCGCAAGCGCGAAATCCGCAGAATGTTTGAAGTTATGGGATACTTCGTAAAAGAGCTCAAACGCTTTCAGATAGGGGCTTTCGTGCTCAGAAGAATCCCTGAGGGCTCATGCAAGCTGCTCTCTCGCCAAGATATTGAAAAAATTTTGAGAAACCCCGTATTTTAAATTATGCAAAAAAGCGAAATTTTCGACAAAGTGGAAGATTGCATCGCCGATTTCGCGGCGGGAAAAATCGTAATCGTCGCCGACGACGAATCGCGCGAAAACGAGGGCGATATGATTGTCGCCGCGGAAAAGATAACGCCGGAGTCGGTGAACACGATGATAAAGCTCGCGCGCGGGCTCGTCTGCGTGCCAACGACGAGCGAGCGGCTTACGGCGCTTGGAATCGACGATATGGTCAGGCTGAACCGCGACGCAAAAGGCACCGCATTCACCGTCACTGTCGACGCGGCAAAAGGTATTACTACGGGCATTAGCGCAGCCGACAGGGCAAGAACCATAAAGCTTATGGCAACCCCTTCCGCGGGGCCTTCCGACTTTGTCACCCCAGGACATGTCAACCCGCTGAGAGCCCGCCCCGGCGGTGTCCTCGAACGCGCGGGGCACACAGAGGCGGCTGTCGATCTTGCAAAGCTCGCAGGTTTATTTCCATGCGCCGCTATTTGCGAAATTACGAACGATGACGGCACTATGGCGCGCATTCCCGACCTCGTTAAATTTAAAAAAGAGCACAATATGAAGCTCATGAGCGTTGCGGATCTCATCGAATACAGAATGCGCCGCGACACCCTCGTTAAAATAATATTTGAAAGGCCGTTCCCGACGCGCTTTGGCGACTTCAAACTCGTCGGGCTGCGTTCCGCGACCGGTCCGGACACCCACTTCGCCCTCGTAAAGGGGAAAATCACCGAGGAGCCGACCCTCGCAAGAGTCCACTCCGAAAATGTCTTTGCCGACATGTTTGCCGATTCCTCTTTCTCGTCGGGCTCAAACTCCTTCGCGCGGGCAATGGCGGAAGTCGAAAAGGCGGGCTCGGGTGCTGTCATATACATAAGCCGTGCAGACTCGGGAATTGTCACTCCCGACGGCGTCCCGGAATTGCCGAGCCGCCGCGATTACGGTCTTGGCGCGCAAATTCTGCGGGCTCTCGGATTTAAAAAAATAAGGCTTCTTACGACACACCCAGGCAGCCATGCGCTGTCCGACGGGTATGGCCTCGAAATAACCGAACAAATACAATTCTAAAATGAGTCTCGACAAAGGTAAAATGCCAAAAATCGACGCGAGCGGATACAGGTACGCAATAGCCGCTTCGCGCTTCAACAAGGAACTCGTGGACGCGCTCGTGCGCGACGCGGTGGAGACTCTCCACGGCTGCGGCGTCGACGCCGAGAACGTAAGGCTTGTCAGGGTTCCGGGCGCGGCGGAGCTGCCGCATGTTTGCAATATGCTCGCGCAAACGGAACAGTACGACGCAATTATCGCGCTCGGCGTTGTAATAAAGGGCGAAACACCACACCACGAAATTATCGCCCACAGCACCGCAGCCGCCCTCCAAAACGTGGCGCTCTCGACAACCGTTCCGATGATTAACGGAATAATAGTAGCAAACACCCGCGAACAGGCTGTCGCACGCACAAAGGGGGAAATCGCGCGCGGCAGGGAATTCGCGGAGGCCGCGATGGAAATGGCTTGGCAAACCGACCTGCTTCTCGACGAGCTCGAAGAAGCCGAGGCTGAATTTGAAAAGAACTCCGAAGAAAACGGAAAGGGCTTCGCATCATGAACCCGTCTGAAAACAAAATGCGCGGCCGACGCGAAAACCGCGCCGCCGCAATGCAGTTCGCATACATGCGCGCCGCAAATAAAGACGTGCCTCTAAACCAGCTTCTTGACTCGTTCTTTGAAACGAAAGAGGAGTCGCGCGAATTTTACGGATTCGCCTCCGAGCTAATCGCCGGAATGGAGGAGCACTCCGCTGAAATCGACGCCGCAATATCAAAAAGCGCAAAAAATTGGAGCATGGACAGAATCGCGCGTGTCGACTTGGCTATACTGAGGCTCGCCGTCTTCGAGCTACTGTTTCGCGACGATATCCCTCCGATAGTCTCTATCAACGAGGCTGTCGACCTCGCAAAAACATACTCAACTGCCGAGTCCAAAAGATTTATAAACGGCGTCCTCGACAACGTTAAGAACGGCCTCAGCCGCCCTCTAAGAACCCCCCTTAAACACTGATGTTTTCCCTTTTTAAACGCTTCAAGGAAGGGCTGAAACGCACGGCTAACGGCGCTCTCGGAAAGCTCGCCGGCCTGTTCTCCAAAAAAATCGACCCGTCCGACATTGCCCTCATTGAAGAAACTCTCATCGAGGCCGACTTCGGCTACGAGACTGTCTGCGAAATAATTGACGCCATCAAATCCGAATACAAGCGCGACAGCCAGCTACAGGGGCGCCGCGCCGCGGAAATCGGGGCGGAAGTCCTTGCTCGCATACTCGAAGGCTCGGACGGCGCGCTCGCAAAGAGCGCCGACTCAAACCCGTCTGTCGTTTGCCTCGTCGGGGTCAACGGCGCGGGGAAAACCACGACTGCCGCCAAACTCGCAAAAATCCTCGAGGCCGACGGCGGCGTCGTGCTTGGCGCGTGCGATACTTTCAGGGCTGCCGCAAACGAACAAATCCGCGTATGGGCCGACAGGCTCGGTGTCAGGCTCGTAGAAAGCGCGCACGGCGCAGACGCCGCAGCAACCGCCTGGGACTGCTGGCAGGCCGCAAAATCCGACGGCGCAAAGTGGCTCGTGCTCGACACCGCGGGCAGGCTCCACACAAAGGAAAACTTGATGGGCGAACTCGCAAAAATACGCAGGGTTCTCGCAAAAAACGATCCCAACGCACCCCAAAACTCCATTCTCGTTATTGACGCAAGCTTAGGCTCAAACAGCATTTCCCAGGCGCGAGCATTCCACAAGTCTTTCGGTCTCACGGGAATAATCGTCACAAAGCTCGACGGCACGGGCAAGGGCGGGGCGCTCGCGGGCATTTACCGCGAGCTAAAACTTCCGATACTTTATGTCGGACTCGGCGAAAAAGTCGACGACCTCCAAAAATTCAACATTCGCGCCTACGTCAACGGCGTTTTCGGACTCGAATAATATGACGGAATTGAAAGTTAGTCTCAGCGAAAGATCGTATCCGATTCATATCGGAAACGGCGCTTTCGGACTCGCGCTCGAAAACTTTTCGCAAATCGTCCGCAACGGCGGAAAAATCGCGTGCGTGGCGGACGAGTCGCTATTGAGCCTCTTTCCGCAATCCGCGGAAAAGCTTAAGAGCCTCGGTATCCACATGTTTCCAGTGCACGGCGGCGAGCCTTCCAAGTCTTTTGAAATGCTCGAAAAGCTATGCGAGTCTTTCGCGGCTGCGGGGCTCGACAGAAAATCGACCGTCGCGGCGTGGGGAGGGGGCGTCATAGGCGACCTTGCTGGCTTCGCGGCGGCAACGTATATGAGAGGCATTGCCCTTGTTCAAATTCCCACAACTTTGCTATCGATGGTCGATTCCTCCGTCGGCGGAAAGACTGGCATAAATATCCGCGCAGGAAAAAATCTCGTAGGCGCATTCCACCAGCCTGGTGCCGTATATATCGACACTTCCTTTCTTTCGACCCTCCCAATGCGCGAATTCTCTGCTGGCATGGCAGAAGTCATAAAATGCGGAGCCCTCGGCGACGCCGAACTGTTCTCGGCTCTCGAAAAAACTCAGGAGTCCCTCTCGCACGACTCAAAGTACCTTCCGGAGGCAATACGCCGCTCGTGCGCGCTAAAAGCAAAAATTGTATCCGAGGACGAGCGCGAAACTTCAAAAGAGGGGGGAAGAGCCCTGTTGAATTTTGGGCATACACTCGGGCATGCCGTCGAAAAATGCGCGGGATACGGCGTGTTTGTGCACGGAGAGGCCGTGGCAATAGGAATGGCGTTTGCGGCGAAACTTTCCGTCGCGCAATCAACGCTTTCGGAAATCGACGCTAACAGGCTTGTAAAGCTCATTCAAAAATTCGGGCTGCCGACCAGCGTCCCTGACCGCATAAAAACCGCCGATCTCATAGAATCCATGCGCCACGACAAAAAATCCGTCGGAGGAAGCCTGCGGTTTGTCCTGCTCGACGGAATCGGCGCGTCGTACACAAAAACTTTGGAGGAGGCTGACGTCCTTAAAGCCCTCGAATCGTAATGCTCGAAAAACTCTCAGACGCCCATTGCCACCTTGAAGGCGAAAGTCTGGACTCCTACCCGCCAAAAGGAGTGGAGGCATGCGCCATTTGCGCAAGCTTCGCAAACGAATGGTCAAAACTTGAAGGAATTTCGCGCGCGTCAGTAAAAAAAATCTTCGGAATACACCCTGACATAGAAATATCAAAATTCGACGATATTGAAATTGTAGAAAGGCAAATGCGCCTAACTATCCTGCCGGAACTCGAAAAATATATGGATTTTGCGGACGCAATAGGCGAGATTGGCCTCGATTCGCGCATTGCAGACAGAGTTCCAATCGAAATCCAAAAAACGCTCTTTGAGACGCAGCTCGATATGGCCGCAAAGCGCGGCCTTCCCGCCGTAATACACTGCGTGGGCGAATGGGGAGCGCTCTATGACATTTTGCGCGACTTCTCAAAAAATAAGGGCCTGAAAAAATTTCTTATCCACGCGGCGTCGTGTTCGGCGCAAATGGCTGTGCAGTTCGAGAAAATCGGCGCGCGATTCTCATTCGGAATACGCGAACTCTCGAGCAAGAGAGGCGCGGAATGCGCAAAGGCGGCGTCGCCGGAAAGAATTTTGACTGAGACTGACGGAGAATGTTCGGCGGAGTCGCTCGAAAACGCCGCAACGGCTCTCGCCGCGCTCAGGGGCGTGCCGGCTACTGAAATCGCAGACGCCGCTTTTGAAAACTTCCACTCGTTCTATTCAAAATGATACGGGATAGGTTTTCAAGAACGGCCGTTTTGTTCGGCGATGCAGCATGTGAAAAAATCTTTGCGGCGCATGCCGTAATCTGCGGAGTGGGGGCGGTAGGCTCCTTCGCTGCCGAGGCTCTCGCCCGCTCGGGCGTCGGGCGCTTCGACCTCTGGGACTTCGACTCCGTCGAGGAAAGCAATGTAAACCGCCAGCTTTGCGCGCTCTCCTCCACAATCGGAAGGCTGAAAATCGACGTCGTGAAGGAGAGAATACTAGATATTAACCCAAACGCTAAAGTCGATTTGCACCCGGCCTTTATAGACTCCGAAAACGCCGACCAAGTTGTGGGAACGCCGGAGAACGGCAAAGTTGTGGTCGACGCGATCGATTCAATCCCGTCGAAAGCGGCGCTGATATTCAGAGCCGCAGAAGCGGGGGTAGCAATAGTATCCAGCATGGGGGCTGCAAGGCGCTCTGACCCATCGCGCATTAAACAGGCGGACATCATGAAAACTTACGGCTGCCCGGTCGCCGCGCGAGTCCGGAAATTGCTGCGATCCCTCGGATACTCTGGAAACTGCGAGTGCGTGTTTTCCGACGAAAGCGTATCGGAATCCACCCATATCCCAAGCCAAAACGAAAAGATAATAGGCAGCTGCGCGGTTGTCGCGGGCATTTTCGGATTGCGCCTCGCAAACCTCGCCATCGCGGAAATTTTGCCTAAAAAATGAACATAACCCGTTTTTTCAACATCAATATATAAAATGTCCATCTACGATAGAGAATATATGCGCGGGCAGGGCGAAAAAAAGAGCGCCCTCCCGGACTTCTTTGGGCGAATTTCGGCGGTAAAAACACTGATAATCATCAACGTCGCAATATTTGTCATAGGAGCGTTTGTTGACAGATTCTTCGGATACGGCACGTTTTTTTCGATGTTCGACTTGTCGCTTCCGGGGTTGGCTTCCGGCAAAATATGGACGGTTATAACATATTCTTTCCTGCACGCGGGGCTCGCGCACATAGCATTCAACATGATTGCCCTGTATTTCATGGGAACTCCGCTCGAATCGTGGATTGGATCGCGGAAATTCTTATTTGTATATTTCGCGGGGGCCTTGGCGGGCGCGGCTCTATGGCTGCTGTTCTCGTTTGGCTCGCCCGTCGGGCTCGTGGGAGCGTCGGCGTCGGTAATGGCGGTTTTCGCATGCTTTTGCGCTCTATACCCGCCAATGCCTGTCACTTTCCTGCTGTTTTTTGTCCTGCCAATTTCCATAAAACCTATAAATATGCTTAAAATCGCCGCTGCGCTTGAGGCGCTCGGCCTTCTCTACACATTGTCGGGAGGTTTATCGGAGATCGCCTATGCGGGGCACCTCGGCGGAATCGCGGCGGGATTTTTTGCCGCGCGCGCAATTAAGTCCGGCAAGCTCGCGTTCTTAGACAAACTTTCCTTTAAGCTTCCGCGCAGAAAATCCGAAAAATATACGAAGAGCGCGTCCGAATATTCGTACCGCGTAAACATTTCAAATCCCAAAGACTTAAAAAATGAAGTCGACAGAATACTCGATAAAATCAGCGAAAAAGGCTTTGCGTCTCTCACGGAAAGCGAGCGCCAAACCCTCGTGGACGCGCGCCGCCGCATGAAATAACCCCGATTTTTAATTTGAAACATTCACAATTCTTAACGATTATTGACATATGATGAATTTTTTAAAGTTGCTGCCGGCAGCCGTAGCGATATTCGCTTCGGCGCTATTCTGCATTCCCGCAACCGCATCGGACGCAAAACCACAACAGGTTCAGCGCAAGCCGATTTCATTGCAGACCTCCCCAAAAATGCGCAACGAGACCAAATGGCTCGTATATTGCATGGAGCGCGGCCACTACCTTAAAATGCCGATTACCGACCTTGACGTCCGCGAATTTATCCGCGAATACATGCAGAACATCGACTTCTTCAAGCTGTTTTTTACCGCCGAGGACGTTCAGCATTTCCAAGACTTCTTTTCCCCGTCGATAGACGTAATGCTCCACCAGGGAACTCTGCTTCCGGCTTTCTCCATATACGACAAATTTCTCGACAGGGCCGACGCGAGGCTCGAATGGATACGCGAAAGAATGAAAAAACCATTCGACTTCTCAAAGGAGGAAACTTTCAGGCCGGATAGAAGCAAAGAGGAATGGCCCAAAAATTGGGAGGCCGCAAACGCCCTCTGGGAAAACAGGCTCAAATACGACATCGTAAACGAAATACTCTCGTATTCCGTCAAGAAAAACGACGAAGAAAAGCAGAAGGAGTCCGCAGATAAAACAGGGCAAGATAAATCTGCGGAAAAGTCCGCCGCGGCGCCAAAACAGACTGAAAAGGAAAAATTCGCGGAAGTTGTGGAAGAGGAGGTTGAAGCTCCAAAAACTTTTGAAGAAAAGCTCGCAAAGGCGGAAAAAGAAATTCTGCGCCGCTACGAAAGACTAATCGAAAACTACCGCAAGGCGGACGCCATGGAGATTCAGGAAATATACCTAAATACGCTATCGCACCTCTACGACCCGCACTCATCTTTCCTCTCCGAATACTACCTTGAAGAATTTGACATCTCCGTGCGCAACGCACTTGTCGGAATCGGCGCGCTGCTTCAAGACAAGGACGGATATTGCACAATATCCGAGCTAATGCCAGGCGGCCCTGCCGAAGAATGCAAACTGCTAAGCCCCGGCGACAAAATTTTGGGTGTCGGCCAGGAAACAGGCGAGATTGTCGACGTAATCGGAATGAAGCTCCGCAACACTGTAAGAATGATTCGCGGCAAAAGCGGGACAAAAGTGAGGCTGCTGATTGAACCGGCTTCAAATCCGTCGGCGCGCAAAACGATAACACTCGTCCGCCGCGAAATAAAACTCACGACAAAACTCGCAAAAGCCGAAATTTACACAATCCCCGTTGGAGACAAAACGCTGCCCATAGGCGTAATCGACCTGCCCGCATTCTACGGTGAAGGCGGTTTCAACGGCGAGTCGAAAGGCTTTAGCACTACAAAGGACGTCGAGGAGCTCCTCCTAAAGCTAAAAAAAGCGGGAGTGCAGGGCATAATACTCGACTTGCGCCGCAACGGAGGAGGTTTCCTAACCGAGGCTGTCGACTTGGCCGGCCTATTCATAAAGCGCGGCCCGGTGGTACAGGTTAAAAACGCAGCCGGCAAAACCGAAAGATTGTGGGACGAAGACCCGAAAGTTGTGTGGGACGGCCCCCTAATCATAATGGTAAGCCGCCTATCCGCCTCCGCGACTGAAATTAAACCAAATCCGATAA
>JABLTK010121658.1_pt1 | contig 28484 bp, 28 predicted proteins | sample 7160131 | NCBI WGS metagenome assembly JABLTK01 (sample SAMN14651221, study PRJNA627086) | human gut metagenome | isolation source: feces | host: Homo sapiens
CCATTGATATAAGCAATGATACCATGAGAATAGTAGAATTGAATATCGATAGAAGCCATTCCAGTGATTCCATTGAATGATTTCCTGAAATACTGAGTACTCGGAGAAGAACCAGAAGTAGATCCGAGAGTGATTGATGTCCATTGATTATCATTGAATGAATTGGTAGCCCATTGAGAATGATAAGAATTAGAAAATTTCCATGTATCATTCTTATGAATAGGCGAATAGAGAGCGAACTGATAACCCTCCTGAGAAGAATGAATCATAGAACTCTTAAATACAGCATTCTCATTGATATCGCTTAGTGTAATCCAACTACCTTGCCATCCATCACCTGCTGAATCGCTCATAACAAGAGTGTAGATATGAGTAGAAGAAGTAGTTAAGCAGGTCTCATTTACATATACTTCATTGTCCTTGAAAGGAGAAGATGAAAATAGAACAGAGAACCCTGAAACAATCTGAAACGATTCATGACTTGCTTGACTTGTTGTTTTCTTAGTGATTTTGACATAGTCTTGATCAGAAGCACAATCCATAGAACAAGTAAGAAAACCTAAATATGAAAAGGTATATAGGAGGGAAACATAGCGAAATAAATAAAATGGATCTATACATGATAAGATATGCTGTTCCTTGCAAACGACTGTAACCTGATTATGTCCCACAAGTTGGTCCAAAAAAAGGCCAGAATCTGCGAATTCATTATCATCATTTTGCCTCCTTTTGATTATCTGTAATTGGACTCATATTATCGATACTTCTGAAAAGGTAACATTGGAATTGTTTGGGGATAACCACGACTCTCCGTACAGTAACACTCAGATAACAGTGTAATCAACTTGAAATTTGTATCTATTACCATACAAAGAAGAAGAAAGAGAAATTTGTTACTAGATACACTAAAAGACTGTTATAGGATATTCTCTGGAAATATTGGAAGGAGCTATGTACAAAAAGAAGGTTATTGAGAGTATGAGGTTGATCCAATTGGATGATCCATTATCGTTTAAATTTGGCGTAGAAATCATCTAGATTCAGAGTCAAGTGGAGGAATAACAAAGCAACCATCAAATTGAGTCAAAGGGAATGGAACGTTACTAGTTGATCAAATGCGATAACTCATTGTCCTAAACAAATTGACATCTTTCTAGGTACGATGAGAATGTATTGTCGATTCTTGCGACATTGTGTTTTCGTCATCCTATGTCGTAATTGTCCCAATGTCCATTCGTTTTGCTATGCTGTTAATTATCTTGACTCTTATCTGCTGTATAGTTCGAAGAGTTCATTTGGGAGGAATTCAAGTAAATCCCTAGGATTGTTCATGATTCTAGATTAAACGAATCTTTTTGAATCTGTTTAAAGGTACATTAACTATTTACGATGTGTTAATGGAGAAGTGTAGATACATGTTGACAGTGTGTCTTCATATTGAGACTATTCGTGTTGGATCAATTCGTCTATACTTGCTACCATCCTGGAAATGTCTTTTATCACTACACATCTCAAATGTGTATGTGAATATGCTCGTAGATTCGATAAAGCAAGAGCATATTGATCTGTTTTCTGGATCGGAGATCCAGTTTTCACGAAGCTCACTATTCTCACTCTTTCCTTCTTTGATGCATTTTCTTTTACGGTTCGTGTTATGGGCTATGAGGTTCATCGATATTCGTGTAGATAAGGTGCTTTTGCAGATTCTGGATGAAAGCGTTTGGGCATATTCGCTGTTTCATATGTAGAATAATCAGATCTCTCTATCTGTTCAACACATTGTTGTTTGTACGATAGATTCTCAAATGGAGAAGAAGTGTTCTATTGGAGGTGTTTTTCTAACTGCAAATAGTATTTTTAGTCATCGCAGTGTTGTTCTCCTGTCTCTACCATCATCAATTCATTGTGATTGTTGTCTACCTTCTCTTTTTAATCGAACAAAACTAGATCTCTTCGTCTCAATTTCACAGGACGTACCAGAGTCTCTGATTGTTCGTGCTGACTATTCAGCTCTTCTCTCTATTTTCCCCATCATTCGATCTCTTTGTGTTTTCACTCCTATATATTCTGATTCATCTCCATCCTTTCTTTGGCTTCCTCCACTCCACTTTTCTGTTTCCCACTTTTCGATACAGTTGGCGGTCGTGGATTCTCAGAATAAGATTCAGATGATCATGTCTCTTGATTCTCTCAAATGTTCGATCGTGAACTCCTCTCTTGATTCTCTATCTCTTCTCACATCCATTCAATACAATTCGTCACTCATCGTAAGTATTCTTCTTTTTGTTAACATTCAGTCCATTTCCATTCAATCCCATCATATTCACATTGCTGAGACAACCATTTCGATACTACCAGACACTCTCTCCCTTCTCTTACGCTTTGTTTCCCTTTTCTCTCTCTTACCATCTTCCCCACACCTATATCATTGTAAACACCAACAATTCTCTTTTTCTCGACTCAAGAAAACCGAAATCGCTTCGATTTCTGTTTCTTCATCAATATTACCGATTCCGGTCACCATTGATATGCCATCATTCACAATCAATTATGCTTCTCTTCTCTCTCTATCGTTGAAGGACGTTACTTTAGAAAACCAAGTACTACGGATCCAGCAGTTCAATCTCATGGCAAATTCGTCTTCAGTTCTGCAGTGTTCACCAATCGAAATTTCTTTTTCAGCCATTTTATCTCCATCTGTCTCTTCTTGGAGTCTGATTGAACATGCTTGGACCGAATCACCATGGTTTTGGGAAGAATCAAAGTATATCGAATTACCAGATGAATGGTTAAGCAAGCCATATTCCAACTATTTCTATTTGCATCCTCCAATCAATCATGTTGAATGCATTCTACCACCTCTATACTTGAGAATAGATCGAGAAGCAATGATCTCGATGCTCAAGATTCTTCCTCCTTTCCTATCTTCTGAAGGAATAGCGTTGCACTTTCCATCTGTTGTGTGTTATTCTCCTGCTGACTGGGAATTCCATATTTCGTGTCCTTTTCTGTCATTAGCCATTCAGAATGATGTCGTTTGTAATCAAGACACCAATGAAACGTTCTGTTGTTTGGACTTGGATATAATCGACTTGAATTTGAAATGGGGATCCCAACAATTCGATCTCTTGACATCCTTTAATAGTCTTTCCTTTGTATCGCGCTTTCAACACCTTGCATCTCCGTTAATGCTAGAGACATTGACTGGATATAACGGTTCAGTTTCATCATCTTCATGGGAAAATGCCTGTCAGCGATATCAACAGTTGAAACCTGGCATGACAGAACTCATAACGATTTCATCCTCTTCGATTCACTTAATACAGCGACCTCATATTGTTCCCACGGGAAATGCTCGGATTGTTACCGATTATCTGAATTCTCGTGAAACTACTTGTGCATTGTCATCAATGTTACCACTGTCTTTTGGGAGTTCATACTTGGTAATGGCAGATTTAGGAGTGATTGAGATTCATTTGGATGATGTGTGTGTAAGTGATCTGGTTCATGCCGTTCTAACTATTATCGATTTGATTCAACTCAATCAAGATGAGACCCATTTTGAGGTGTGTGATGAATGTGAATTCCAAAACACCTTCTTGGTTTGTGCCACGTCACCTCTTCTTTCTCTGGATCTGTCTTACAATCAAAAACTCTTTCAGAATCTCACTGCTCCTTCTATCGATTTCGAATTCGGATTTCCGCGGCACTATTTGAATGATGATTTGGTGGTAGGTAGTATTGAGTGTGGGGCAAAGTGTGCAGGAATCTACTGGACAGATTACACCACAGAGAGTATCACTCACTCAGTAGGGAATTTGCATATGTATTTATACTCAGATTCTTCAAGGTCGAGATGTTCCAGGGGTTCGTAATGAGGCTGATAGTGGGAGTTTTCATGTCGAAATATGTGTGAGTTGGCGACAACAAGAAGGTGTGGATTATCCTGTGATTGAGGTGCTTGTAAAGAATGCTGTGTTTTCTCTTCTTGTTCGTCAGATGCTAGAGATTGCTAAGTAGGCTATCTTATTTATTTCCACAAATAGTTACTTCTTTGGTTCGTTTTATCCTCTTCTCCAACAGGTTTTGAACCCTTCTACACCCCATCAACGTAGCCGTCGTCTTCATTCGTCTCCTCTCACACCAAGTCTCTCTTCGCCTCTCTCTTCTTTTATCCCTTTCCGTCAATCACCTCTCTCTTCTGAAGAATTTGAAGAGTTCGTTCGATTCTATCCACTGATCGAGTGTCGAGCATGGAATCTGGCTGTAATTCTACCGCATGAAACTAACGATTCCCGTGGTATTGTGTTGGATCTCGGGGATATTGTTATTTCAACTCACAAAGTTCGAATGGCCTCGATTCCCTCTGGGACTCTTCTCCGTACTGGATTCTTTCCTAGTGGATTGCAACGTCGACTTCGAAGAGGTGACCGAAATGCTACCGACTTATGGAATTCTGGATTATTCCAGCTTATGGATTCTTTGGATGATTCTCTTGTATTCCCACGGTTCCTTGTACATGTCTGGCATGTTCGATTGTACAGTACTTACAGTGACCAGCTTATTGCTGATGACATTACGTTGAATGTCTCTTTCCGTCAATCTGTTGTGTTTCCGGCGACAAATAGACCTGATCCTACTCAGTTCCCATCCGAAACACATTTGCTGAAATATGATCGTTTTATGGCAACCCATATTCGGGCCAAAGCAATTCCGAATTCTGGTTTACCAATGGAAGTGAATGTGACAGTTCAGGAATGTTCCTTGAATCTTCTCAACTCACAGTATAATGATTGTCTTTTATTCTTCTTCTTAAATCTAAGTGAATTGCCAACTGTATGTGTAGACAACTCGGTACCTGTGTGTTTGAAGTGTCACTGGCCCCATGAATGGATTGCTGGATGTGGAGATTGTTGGTGTGTGATGACGGTCACACTCAACAAGTGCATGGTTCGACCTATCATCAGCAATGCGAATACTACCTCTGTATTAGGAATGATGTGTTGTGATCAAGTTCAATTGAATTGCTACCTCCACAATACCACGACACACGTATCAATTGTAATACCTACAGTCTTCCTATCTGATTCTGTTCACATTACTGTATTCCCCGCAAATCTTCATGATTATCACTCTTCCCTTCCTATCGATATCAATTTGAATCTCTCTGTTCCTGCTATTGTTCTCACAGATACAGAAACCATGACCCAACGTACTCTATCTCTCACACTCTCACATTTCCTTGTGAACATGCGACCTCGTTTTTTTCTTCTGCTTTATACTTGGCTTACTGACCCTATTTGGGCGACCTTCGATCTTCCTCAGTCTTCCACATGGCCAGCCAAGATTGGTTACTATCAGGTCCAATGCTCTGATCTCACAGCAGCTCTGATGCGATCGACAAGTCTTCCTGAAGAGGATGTCGAACTGTCTGATGGACTGCATCCAGCTAATACCACTGTATTTAGAATGCGAACCAATAGTAATCGCATATGTGTGGCTGTCAAGATCCAATGTGGGGTGAAGTGTGTTATGGATTCTGGCAAACGAACTATGGATTGTGACTGTAATGTTATTGTAAGAGATATTCAAGTAACAAGATTTGTAAGGATTTTTGACAATCCACATGCAGTGTCTAATCTTGATCTGAATGCATCCTATCGAACAGAACCTATGGATGAAACTCCCACATCTCCCATTATGACAATAATAGCCATGTCCTTTCACCAATCTGAAATCGTACTGAAGTTTTCGGATGTTCCAGAAATTGTGGGAATTCTTTCCTTTCAACTCCAGAATGCTGTATCATATCTTGGTTCTCCTTCAACGATCAGTGATCATAGTGACTTCTATTATGAAGAACCCAAACCTCTGAACATCGAGAGACGTTCCATCTACAGCTCTCTTTCCACTAGTGATCAGAATCATGCTCTTTTCCTCCCTTCACCAATTCCTGCCGAATCAGAAGCTGTCAGTGAGGAGTCAGTGATGAGACTGTGAATGAGTTGTAGAGATGATTCTGAAGGGGATCTATCGGATGTCACTGAATCACCGAAGGACGAAGCAGAGGTGCTTCGAGGCCGTATTGAGGTTGATGTGGAGATTGAGAAGGATTTATCAGTGTGGTTCCAAGGAACTTCGGTCCCATTGTTGTCCTTTTCTATGGCTCAATTGAAGGCTGGATTGATTGTATCGGGAGTTTGCGTATTCCATTATTTCTTTGTTTTTCCGTAGGTTCATGGAGATATGACGTGTTCGATTTCAGGTGACTATTACAATCGTCGCATTAATCTATGTGAGCCATGGTTAGAAATGACCAATATAGGGACGAATTTGGACGTTGCTGGAACGTAGGATAGAATATTGTTTTTGATGGATAGAACATTGACTGTGATGTTGGATATGTTAAGACCACTGAATCTGAATTGTTCTTATGCTTTTCTGGAATTACTGAAATCGAATTTGTTTTTGGCATCTCAAGAGAGTCACGAAGATGATATTCAGTAGTTCATGTATATTTATAGATCACTTATAGTATTGTGAATGAATTGGGTCAGGACGTACTAGTAACTCTCTATCGTGTTCATACTGAGTCATCGAAAAAGAAACAACTAACTGAGATCACCGCGATTTCTGTCAAAAGTGATGAACATTTCTGTTATCATCCAGTGGAGGACAACACCGAAACAGTGTTTGCAGTAGAAATCTCTCATTTGGATTCGTATTACGCTGAAGAGAGTTGCAGTAGTGACGTTCGTATTGTGATGAATCAGGAGAGTAGGTGAGTATGTATGAGATGAGAGATAGAGCACATTCTTCTTTCAGTCTCATCACAAACAATCCATCATTACATTCTTGCCCATATCACATTGAATCCACTGACGTTAACTCTCCAGCCTCCTATCTGTTTCAGGAATTCCACAAATCAAACCCTTTTATATTCACTTCAGACAAATGAGTTGATTCACGAATCCAAGAGACTACTACATTTTTCCATTCCACCAAATTCGTTTCATTTCCTTCCATTCTACATGAGCTGTTGTTCGTATTCGATTGCTATTCGATGTGATTTGCCTTCTATTGAATTTTCTCAATCTGTTAGTATTGAATCCATACCATTCCAACACAGTACGGCAGCATTCACAGTGTTTAAGTGTCCACCGAATCTTGTCCTTCAAGCAACAGGTGATTGTCATGAGTGGTTTGGTTGCTGTGAGGTACGATTGAAAGGAATGAATGAAATGAAGAAAGTGAAACGAGATTGGAAAGGATATGTCATAACAACAAAAGAGAAGAAGAAGAATGTGAATCTGATTGATTTGGAGGTGTATGACGTTGTGATTCATTGCACTATGAAGGTAGTAACTGGATTGAACAAATTTATAGATAGATTGTGAATGAGTTAACTTATCCAGTCAACTATGCAATTGAGAATGCCTTAAATGAGATTGCTGCATGTGGTGTTGTTCCACCACTTCATACAATTTCGATTCACTCAACAGATCTGAGTCTTGATGAATTGACAATACGTTTTTCGTTGTGGGGCTGCAGCTATTCGTCACCTATCCTTATCAATTCCATTCGATCCATGAAGCGAGTCCATCTTCAAGGTAAGAATGACAAGGTTCAATAATCATTCGATGTCACGCATCAAGATCGGATCAGAAGTACTCTCACAGTACATCTCGTATCTAATGAGTTAATCATTAATGCACCTAATCAATTCATTAATAAAACCCCATTCACTTTACTGGTAGAACTTCTCTTACTCTCTCATTGATAGCTTCATCAGAATCAACTGTTGACTCGGATCTTTCCTTCCTCTGAAACTATTAGTTCTTCTACTCTCCTGGAATCCACTCCAATGACGAGAACGGCGGCGATTCATGCTCCTCTTTCTTTCGACTCACCAGTCACAACCGAATATGCTTTTCAGAAAACACCTCGTTTTCTGTCATTATTAGAATCTCTAGAAGCAACCTTTAAACGCCCTACAACTCTTCTCTCATCCCTTGCTGATTTTGCTGCTACAATGAGAGTGGAAAAGCAAATTACATGCCTTGTGGCTCTTCCAACCAATCAAAAGGAAGTATTATCATTCATGGTGAATGAGAGTACAACCTTTGAAGATTTGTTAGGTGAATGTTGGAAAGTAATATTCCCCGATGACAAAACACCTTCTTATAGAGATTATTACTTCTTGTATCTTCAACCTCAAGTAATCATTCGTGTTGATGCCGGAGAGTATGTCACAGACTTTGGTGAATTCCCGCGGTTCTTGTTGCGTTCACGATATCATGGAATTGAAGGGTCGGTAGTAAGTTGTACGACAAGTGCCAGCATGCTGGAGAAAGTCTTTACGAATGAATCAGAACACGAAATGGAATGTGTTGGAAGTTGTATTCTGAGTGAAATGGGATTGAAAGATGTCACAATGAGTTTTGAGACTAGTGATAGTGGTGTATCTGTGGGTTCATTATTTCTCAGTGAAGATCAGGAGGCTGATTGTCGTGTGAAAGGAACTAGTGATAAAGAATGAGTGGAATGATTCGTAGTCAATGATAATCATATCTATCGTGATGTTCTGTTTCAATTTCGACTTCAGAAAGAAACTGTTAAGTCATCCAATCAGATCCTTGTGTTGCAACCAAGACATGTGATCTGGAACCAATCAGAACACATCTTTATCCTTCATTCTAATCATGATCCTTTTTATTACGTGATTCCTGCGGGATCAAGATGTCTTATTCACTTCCAAGATTCTTCTTCCCATCTGAGTCTTCAGATCTGTAAACAAGATCCAGAATGGCAGTTTTCGGGCCATTTTTCTGTTCGCGAAGGAGATAAGATGTGTGTCAAAACATGGAATCCAGACACGGGACAGATTTTGGTAGTTTCGGTGAATACGTTAGCCACATCATCATTCCTTCTCACATCGATCACTACTCACAATTCGGCCCCTTCTGTTATTATCCGTAATTATTGTCCTTTTTCGGTATATGTGTCGCAACTCGAGGATTCAACTCCTCTTCATGAAGTACCTAGTTTTAGTAGTTACGATTGGATCACAGATGAGCCATTGCTAGGTGATGATTTGCGAGTAAAACTTCCTGCTTGGCATTGTACAGCAATGGGAGCAGAATCCATTGAGGAGTGTATTCATGTGAAAGATCATGAAGAGAAGAAGGTTCATATTCTGACACTTGTTCCTCGTAAGAAAGATTGCCATGAAGTAAGTGAGGTCAAAGTGAGAGTAGGGAGACGTGAATGTGTTCGATCAGCTCGACTGAGTGATCATATTCTTCTGTTGTACAAGCGAGCTGGATTAGGGAAACGAGTCCGAGGGAAGCATTCAACTGTCAAGCTTGCTTTACCTTTACGTTCAGTGGGTATTGATTATCAGAAGATCGATGCTCCACCTCATCTTCTCACATTGCTCTATCAGCTCATTCCGCTGGTTCATTCCTCCTTCACAATGGCTTCTTTAGAGACTGCTTTGCACCATATCAATGCAGATCTCTCGTTCGATGATCTGATTCGTCAACTGACTTCACTTCATCTGATTCTGATTCATCCATCGAAACAGGGCTATTTTATCTTCAATACACATCTGCTCTTGATGAATCGAACAATTGCTTTGGATGTCCATTCCGTCAAAATCGAACTGGTTTTTGGAACACCAGAAATCGCCATGAAATGGGTAAGATTATTACGATTTGAAGCATCCACTGCTCCAAAGGAATTCCCCCGGAACAACTGGTTGGGTGTGAGTCGAACGATGAACGATTTGCGGAATGTTGAAAGTGGTATTGTTTTTGCTCTCTCAATCCTAGTCATCTTCCAGTGGTCTCGGAACTCTCCAATTCCCATTCTGAGTCTTTATCAATCGGATTTCCCTCTAATTGAAGCAGAACGATCTGTATTGAGTCTCTTGCGTACATTCGATACCCAGCTCCAATTGGGTCTCCCTGGAGTAGGCGTTTCATTCATTGACGAAACTCCTACGGAACTTATGTATCTCTTTCTGGAGAACATCGAAATGTCGTTGCAACTGGGGTCGGAAACACAGACTGTATCAGCCCAGATTGGAAATATTCAGATCGATGTGTGTCCGTATGCAGCTACATTTCCTGCCCTTCTCTATACACTACGTTCTCCTCTTGGGAGTCAATCTGTGGATTCCCACTCACAGACTGTGATGGAAAGGACCAGTCATGATGTAATCTGTCCGTTCTTACAGGTGAGTGGAACACGTCATTTGAATCAATCGAATTGTCTGCATATCGATAAGGGATTAGTGGAATTACAACGTGTTGTACTGAAGATCGATGAACAGAATACTCGACACATTATTGACAAATTCAAACCCTTTTTGGTATGACAGAATTCGGTACTATATTGTAGACTATGATTTCACCTGCTATAAAAGAGGTTTCTTCGGTTCCCATTCAAACTGTCGCAGCAGTTCTGGCTTCAGATACACTTAGTGAATCCAAACTCCTTCAGATTCTCACTGCTGCCAAAAAACCTTCCTTTTTTATCGGAAGTTTCATTCTGAAACCAGTAAATGTGGTCTTGACACTACGTTCTAGTCTGGGAATGAATGAATTAACAGATGAAGATGGTGGATTGAGTGACAGTGTGAGCTGTGACAATATGAGTCTGTCGCTGAAAGAGATGGAATTGCGAGATGTTAAGGGTGGTTATTATGAAGTGTTTTTGGCTTTCCGCGGTTATTTAGTAAAAGAATTATTGAAGCAAATGTAAGGATATATGGAATCACTGAAATATAGCCGGAAAGTGTTATCATCTGTGGACATGTTGGGAAATCTGCAATATTTCAAAAGTGAGAAGGAGGAAGTAGTTCAGAATATGAACTACTTGGAGTATTCCATAAATCAAACCCTTTTCTATTCCCCCATAACTCGTCATTCCCCGCGGGATTCAATCTCTAGTATCCCATCAACCCAAGAACAAACTAAGAAGAAGCGAACCATGATGAGGGCAATTGGATCCACGTTTGATGGCGTGGCTCACATCACATCTCGTGTAGGTGTGTGAGAGGAGTGTTGAGTGTAGTTTTCAAGAGGAATGGCCTCAGGTTTGTCGTCTCTGCTTCAAGATGATCAGTTCACACGTCAGAGGAGTGTACGAATCAATCGAAACATTGATAATCGATTTGGTAAAAGTAGAGTGTATTTGTGGAATTTCATAAATAGGTGTTGCATCTGGATCAAAAGCGATGGGTGCTTCATTGTGGAGTGGTGTGAAGGGAGTTGTAGCGCAACCCATTCAAGCAGTGAAGAAGAAGGGAGCTAAGGGTTTTGTGACTGTGAGGCTGTTCGTGAATAATGAATGATAGGGTTTTGTGAAAGGAGTAGCAGGTCTTGCTGTGAAACCAGCAGTGGGAGTACTGGACTTTTTATCTCAAACCACAAATGGATTGAAGAACAGCTCTCGTCGTATCTTCCATTTGGGAAGTACGGTTGATTCGCAAGTGTGATTGAGGAGAAATGTCTTATGGATTAGCTTGCTCTGTTCACTCACGTTCGATCTCCTCGAGCATTCTCTTCTCAAGGCCAAATCGTGCCTTATCAGGAAGAAGCAGCAATTGGAAGACTGGTTCTATGGTTGGCGGAAGGAGATGTCTCCCAAGAAACTGTGGAGGTGATGACAACTCTTGAATCCATTCACAAGACACGAATCATGGTTATTGTTACGAATAAGCGTCTTGTTGTTGTGTCGTTGATTCTAGTTTCGCATCCACAAGTAATCTTTGAAGTGAGTGACCGTTTTCCTCTCAAGTGTAGATGGGTGTAGCAAGTATTGCCTCTGTGACAGTAACCGAGACAGCAGTTCCATCAAAAGCAGCAAGAACGACTCTAGAGATTCCAGAGACTGCTGAGGTTCCAGGAGTTCCAGAAGCCATGGAGACTCAGACTACAGAAGAGAATGCTGGAGTGGTGTCTCTCACGATTCACCTTCATCACCCAATCTCGATCACAGCAAACAAACCTCACATCTATGTAGATGATGTTACATTCCAGAAATACCCGCAGTTATCCCCACATGCTTCCGAAGATTTCATTAAGGTACTGTGAATGAATTGAAATTGACTCTCAGTTAGTTGAAACGTCAATTCCATCCTATTCTCCATTCACTCAATTTCCTTTCCCATTAGCAGATAAAGAGGAGTTTAAGCGGTGTTGGATGCGTTGTGGAAAACTGAAAACGCAAAAGCAAAGGCATATTATGATTTCCAGAAACTGTCTCTATTATTACAAGACAAATGCTATTGACCTGGACGAATCAATACTAGCAACAGGTGTTATTCCATTGTGTGGATTGAATATGGAAAAGAGAATGGTAATGATTTGGTGGTAGATTTGAGAGAAAGATTACTCGAGAATTGTGTCAGATTGTAATGAGACATGGCACTCAGGATGTGAATTATATTCGATTGTTGCAGAAGGATGACGTAGTACTGCGTTCTAAGGCCTGTTTCAACTTTGAATTTGGTAGGTGATATGATTAGAAATGAAGGATAGAAACGGAGGCGGAAGCAGATCGATTTGCAAAGTGTGTAACAGAACACTCTGTAGAAATGAATCCTTCCAGCGAATTGAGAGAGTTTGTGTTGAAAGTGAATGAAATGGGATTAGAGGATTGCCAGTATTTAGCGAATTCGATTCATAACTCATTCTTATTATCTGTTTCTTAACAAATACACAAAGACCATCCTTCTGCATCATGTAATTGTACATCCAGTTCCATTGTAGGTGTATTTTCCATAGCATATATCAAGTGTTTCTTCATTAACTCATCACTACTGTATATTGGAAGTTTTAGAATGGAGAAACAAGTTTGGCTCTGAGGTAACATCTTATCACCTCCACGAATAATTGTTATTTTGAATGAAATAGGTGGGGCTGGAGGTGTTGGGATACGTGTTCGTGCACATACAAACTCAAGGAGTCTCCCTCGTTGAATATCAGTGAAACTCCCCACAACTCTCCAGAATCGTTGAATGATAGAAGTAGAAGAATCGATTCCCTCTCCATATTCTGCAATTGCCTGCAAACTTTCCACAGACAGACGAGACTCTCCACACACCACTTGTGTCATCTCATTGGGTGTAAATAGAGGTAATACTTCCTGAGGAAGAATTGCCATGATCCCGCGTATTACTGATTCATTGGCCGCTTTCATATCCTTCATCACACATTCGATCAAATACTCACTCCACAATTGTTGACTAAGTTCTCCTCTTCTCCGTAGGAGGGATCGTTTCATTCGATCCGAACAAGGTAAGGCACTTATCACTGCCGCTGTACCTCCGCATGCCTCACATACTTCTTCCCAATGGAAGGAAGCATTCACCACACCATCATCACTTTGACGTAAATCTTCCACTGTCCCTTTCTCATTCACTACCTGTTTCCAGAAGAGAGGGGTGAGAGGCAGTGATAATGGGATATTTCCTCTCACTGCTATTCCTATCAACACTCCCCAATAATAACACAGTCGCTCTCTTTCAACACTTCTCTTCGTTTCCTCTCCTCGAATATTCCACATAGGTTCCTTACAAATGCCCCCTTCCCAGTTACTGCATGGAGTTGTCAGTTGGAGTGTCGAGAAGGGTTCCTCACTAGCTGCTGTGGTAATGACTTCACGATATGGCCCTCCACTGTCATATACTCCCTCACCAACTAAGCGAACAAAGAAACATCTCTTCTGACCAGCATCTTCAGCATGATTGAACTGACGTCGTAAGGAGGCTATTGGTAAAGTCTCCATATTGTCAATCAACTGATTGAGTACCGAATGATGAGTAATAGAAATCAGTGATTCTCCAGCCATTTGCGACTTCTTTGCTGCTACACGGCATATATGAAACTCAGGGATCGAGATAGGACGTTCAAATTCGTCAAATTGACGTTGATATGTAAGTGATGTACTATCCAGGAATAGCTGAAACAGTCTCTTTTTCGTATCAAACGAAATAAGTCGTTTCAATCGAGAGTCGATGAAATTCCTTGGATCCAAAAGAGGAACCGCTTCTGAGGCTGCTTCATCGGCCAACTGGAGGAGAATGACTATCCGCGAAAGTGTGGAAAAGGAATACGATCGAATTGATTCAGAAATCGAGAATCGAGAGAGTGAGCCTGCCGTGATAGAACCAAGTGGACGATGAAACTCCTTTACCCATCCCTGAACTTGTAGCACATTCTCCATTGAAAAGACTTGTTCCCAATCTGGCTGAGTTGAGGCAGGAACTGTATTGATAGTCTGTGATATGACTGATGGGTTTTCATTTATACAAAACTCCTGCTGGGATTCATCAAAGCTCCAGATCTGACCATGTCGACGTCCTTGGATCTGAGTGTTTGATGACACATCTTCGAGTTCCATGGGAATTCCAACTTTAGAACGGACTTTCATGCGATTCTTCACAAAGGTGTGTTGGTATCTCTCTTCAATCGCTTCCTTCAGAGCCTCACTTGGTTGTTCCTTTAGGAGAGAGGCCTCAATTTGTTTCCACAAACGATAGGAGGCAAGAAGACTCTCTGCAGTGAGACCCCGACTCTCTTGTGAGTATTCTGAGAGCAGAGTGATGGAATCACCTGCATGCTTGAAGCCAAACGATGGATATAAGAGTAGGGACTGATGAACAAGAGATTCAGCAGTACGGATAGAACGACAAGCAACTCCAAGATCAATCACATTGTTGTGAGAATAATAGAATTCGGAACCTTTTTTGGAAAATGCAAGAAGTCCGAAATCCATATCTAGGAACACACCAATAATGTCTCCTTTGACATACTGCACTCCATAGTATCGTTCACTAGTGTGGTCCTGCACCGTATGATTGTTCACAAATCCATAGTCTCTCCAACATTGATGAGAACTCCCAGGAAGACGGGCAGCAACACCAATAAAGAGAGAGCCGACATCACAATCATCGACACGAACCTCCCAGTAATAGCGACCAGAGTGAAAGGCTCTGGACCCTAGAACCATGCATCGACTATTGCTAGTACAGGTGGCTGAGAGATGGTCAGATGAGAGAGTGATACCTGCAGCACAATGCGTGGAACTAAATGTGAAAAGAGAAGTGGAGGAAAGTGATGCCGTTCCTGTGATTGGTGAAATGGCAGTGTGGGAAGGAGAGATACGAAGAGGAGGCATAATTGTAGATTGGAGTGATAAAACAAGTGGCATCGATATAAGATTGGATGGAATCATGGATCGAATCTGTTCATCCGTGGCCTTTCCTTTCTCAATTCCTTTTTCATACCACATCACACGTGTCTCGGACCCTTTCACAATGACCATACATCCTTCACATACCCCATCTCTCCATATTCCATGGTGTTTCTCTCCATTCACATATTCCTTCACTCCAAATCCATGTCGAACTCCTTTTACCCAAGATGCTCTCCAGCTCTTCAGGCCTTGTTCATTAGAGGGATATTCATCCGTAATGAGACCTTCACGCAATCCTAACACCTCTATCGAATCACCTGATCTATAGGATGTGACAGCCGGGAAGAAACCGTTCTCCACAGAAGGGTTTTCTACCAGCAGATCCGAAAACGCAATTCCTAAATATTGGTTGTTTTTGTAGAAGGCCAATGTTCCTTGATCCAGATCCAATTCGACGCTAATCACATCTCCTTCACAGTAAGAAGGACGAGGAGGACCATAATTGTACCCAATATTGGAATGCCACTTTTCACCAGTCGGCTGGAATGACCATCCTGTGAAGTCTCTTCCGAGATATGAGTTGAGTTTGGTACCCAAGGAAGCAACTCCTATTCCCATGTACTGAGTTGTACACCGTTTGATGAGTACATCCCATGTGTGCGATCCAGAAATGAATCCAACTGGTGAAGAAGAGTTGGCATCTTCAGGTCGAAGTGTGAGAAGAGCCATTCCCCACTGTTTTACCTCAGATACGTTGAGAATTGTTGTTGGAGTAGATGATGTGAGAATAGGTGAGTGATATTTGGAGTGGAACGTGAGGAATGAAGGGAGAATCTCGGATGGAGAGCAACAGATTATGGAAGATGTAAAATCAAAGGTATTATCGTTAAGGTGAATTGACAGATTACTAGCGAAATCAGGTAAACATGTCGACTGACAATAGATGTAACTCGTTGTTAACCAGATCTGTTGCTGAACCTTCTTCCCTCTCATCTCACATACGAGTGTATCATCAAGCAAATCTAGAATTCCTCGATATTCCTCTAGTTGTGTCTGTGATTGGAAAAGGGTGAAGTGGCATCCAACTGAGAACTCAGTAAGCCAACGACCTCCGACAGCAGGACAGGGTGTGAAGGTCATCAGACCTCGCTGTTCTCGAATCTGTTTCCATGATGAGTCATCAGTTTGACTCTTCAGAGGGCAATCCTTCCAAGAACACACCTCCACATTTCCCTTATCAATCTGGAGATTCCAATTGGTGATATCAGAGCAATGAATCTGGTCATCTGAGAGAGAACCAATGTAAAGTGCCAAATGGTCGGTTAGTAAGGATTCGTTGAGGAGACAGAACTGGTCACGTCGAATGAGAGATTCTGTTCGAGCATGTGTCCAACAACGAATCTCACTAATGCAAAAATCAAAGGTATTTCTGTCACTCCCAATAGAATCAAGAAAAAGGGTTGTAGATGTGACAACCGAGGGGAATGCTATTCCATTTACGAGTACTGTGCATTGCTACAAATCACCTCATCCATCAATCTGTACAGTAATCATTGAGTCCATGACAATTGCCACATGAGACCACTGTCCTGAAGGAATATCACAATCTATAGTCACAATAGCGTTATCTGAGAGGAGTTGAATTCGATTCCGTTTCATTCCACACACTACATCAATCGATGACGTGAGGCCACAGAACAGAGATATAGGTTCCGGTGACAACACTTCTGTAGGCAATTGCAACCAGAACTCCAACGTCCATGAAGGCTGAATTGGTCGATTCCCCAGAGAGAGTCGTTGATGTGCGGGGAAATGAAGATAGGTGAATGACTGAGGAGAGGGTGTTATGGAGATGGAATCAGCGAGAGAGAGACGAGCCTGGGTTACGAGAGAAAACAAAGGATACTGTTCCAGTTCTCCTTGAAGAGATGCCAAGAGTTGATGATCGGTTATAAGTGGAGCGATTCTCTGAAGGATCCAGGATTGGAGAGAAGGAATCTGCTGCAGCCGATGAAGCCAGTGGAATGCTAAATACTGGACTGACTTACGTGATGACTGGCTCAATGAGTAGCAACACTCCACACACCATTTCACCCATGATTCCTCTCTTTCTGTCATCGTGTGATTCCCTAGAATCGTAGCTATTTCTACTATTCCATCCATAACACGGATTTGAGGTATACAAGCGAGATAAACATCTGAATTGAAACTTGCTCCTCGTAAACACTTCACAGATTCGTGGTACTCTCCCTTCTTCATCAGTAGAATCATATCCATCACATCCTTCTTCACTTCTTCAAGAAGAGGGTGTGCTACGGTCTCTCTAATAGCACTCATTAACTGGTCACGAAGAAGAGTCCACAGAATGGGAGTTTCACTCTGTAACCATGTGATCTTGAAGACTTTCCATAGGGATTCAGCTGGTAGAGGGGAGGGTGGTGATGATTTGAGAAGAGAATGAACCAGAACAAGACGCGAATAAATGATTTCGATTTTGTGAAGTTGTTGATGAAGGAGAGACGAATCTGTATTGTCACCTGGATGTCAGAGAAAGGAAAGAGATTTACGAGGGACTTGGCTGATGAGGAAAAGACGACGAAAGGTGGAATTCCAGGAATATTGCATAAATTGATCGTTAATAGACCAGAAGGCAATTTCAGTGTTGAAGAATCGCTTCATGGGAAGAAAGAGTGTCTCATCACTCTCAGTTTCAGCTGCAATTTCGTCGATGAAAGTAAGGGATGGAAGGAGTTCTTGATCTACAGAAGAGGATGGAAGAGTAGGTGTTAGAGGAGAGACAGAGGAGGAAATGAATTGCATCGAAGCACTGATATCGGAGCCATGAAGGGAGATAGCTTTATGAATTAGAAGCGAAGGAATTGAGGGATTGTAGAGAGAGAGGAAGGTAGGTGAGACTCGGACGTGATGACAGGTTCTAAATGAGAGAGAGGAAGAGTGTCTACGTTGATCGAATGTTGTGCAGAGTGAGATGCTGGGTGTCTAATAGGAATCGTTCATCATTGAATAGTGTAACTAGAATAACGCCAAGTTGACCACGAATACAACTATCGAGTAAACGACAGTCCTGAAGTGAAAGAAGCGACCATTCTCCATCTTGCTCATATTCCCAAACTTGCCAAGGTACACTAGACGTATCATCAGACGATGAACTTGAGAAGGATTCATCTTGAGGTGTTTTAAGAGTACATTCTGACTGTTGAAGGACGTATGGAAGAATTGTGGACGAGAGAAATGGTGTGATCATCTCTCCTGGTGTGTTTGAAACGATGAGAGATGTATCTAGCAGTCGTCTGAGAACTTCATGTTGAGAGAATGTTATCGTATTCATCTGAGAAGCTAAAACTGCCAGACATTTTAGAAGCGAAGCTCGATACAGAGAATAAATGAGAGAGGAGTGAGATGGTTCATCTAGTAAGGCGAACACGGCTTGTACAAGTTCATGCGATAGACTCATCAATTGCGGCTTCACAGGAAGAATGTAATCCAGAGCCAGAATGGGAACTTGAAGGGTTTCTACAGGTGAAAAGAGTTAAAAGAATGTACCTCCAGAAGCATCTAGAGTGATCGTAGCTGTGTTTTCCCCACGATTAATAGAATTAACAAAGCATCGTTCTGATGGTTCTCCACTTTCTCCCATCTTCCGTCGATACATAGCCTCTCCATTCTCAGAGAGACTCAGTAAATCACCTCCAAGGACACTTGTGACTGCTAAACGTGATGAGAATGACGATGACGTCAAGAGTTCAAGAAAACGGCTTTGTGTGAGAGCAGACCATTCAGAGGAGAGTAAGAAGGAACGAAACAAGTTGATTTCCGCACATTGATGCTGTAAGACAATGGCTGGAGAAGGAGTAGATGTGAGAATAAATGCATGAAGTAGAGAATGAATGAGAACAGTCAGTGTCTGTTCTTTGGTTGTTGAATCGATCTCCCCAACTTGAGGAATGAGAAGGGTAATGGTGGTGATGAGGCTGGTTTGAGCTTCTGTATCAACATCTTTGAGGGAAGAGACAAGAAGCTAGGGGATGAATGAGAACAATGGGTTACTTGAAGCCAAGCTGTTGGATTGACAACGGGTCGAGGGAGAAGAACAAGAAGAGTGCTTGTGAGAAGAGAGACAATGGATGGGGTGATAAGTGAAGGATGCTTTGAAGAGAGATCTTTGAGGAATTCAAAAAGAAGTGTTGAAAGTTGTGTTATCATGACAGAGAGAGATGAAGAGAGCGAAGTGGTAGGAAGAGACTCTGCAGAGAAGGATCGAGAAAATGAGAGAGAGGATGAGGAATATGTTGAGAGAGATGTGAGTTTGTGCGACAAAAGAAGGAAAAAATGGAGGAGGAACGATAGAAACGATTGCGAGATGATTGTTTGATTGAGAAGCGTAGTGAGGAGAGACGATAGAGAAGGAAGGAAATCTAGTTGCTGGAGAAAGAGTAAATGGCCTTCATTCAGAGGGATTGATAATGCTTGCAAGAACTAATGGTGAAGAACAGAATGAAGATTAACAAGATAGATAACGCGTTCACGGATTTGATTGGATGAACAGAGATGAAGAAATACGTTTGTGAGTGTCTGCTGATACTCGGATTGCATAGCTGCTTGAATCGATTCACATACACACAACCCATCATTAAGACTTTCATAAACATTTTCTTTATCTCTGGAAGGAACAAGAGGTAACTGCTGGAGAAACACTTCTACTACAGAATCTGAAGTCGATGACGTAAATGATGAAGAGAATTCGCGGAAGCATTTCCAAACTTGCAAGCGAAGGAGAACGAGATGAGTATGATCAAGGAGAGACTGTGTGAGATCAGTAGGTGTGAGAGTAGTTTGAGTGAGACTGACAAGAGAAGTGAAGAGAGAGGACTAGAGTGAAGAGCAATCAAGATAGCTACCAGAGTGGAGGAACGAGGAAGTAGATAGAGCTGTCTTAATGATGGTGGATACGTCTAGTTATCAATATAAAACTAAATTGGTACTGCATTCTCATCAAAGTCAATAGAAAGTGAAGACGAAGTGGGAGTAACAAATTCCTATGAATGAGCTCATGAGAGTGGGAAGACAAGGGCATCATAAAAGGAGTTAAGATGAAGACAACAAAAACGAATTCGATTAAGAGTGTCTTGAGTTAGAAGAGATGCATTAATAGAACACGTCGTCATGACAACCCTTCTCCACACATTAGATAAAAAAGGAGGAAGAGAGACTTGAGAATGAAGAAGGTATTCAGCAAAGAGCATAACTCTAGAGTGAAAGGGAATTATGAATCTAACAGAGAGATAGTTGATGAATGATGAAGAATAAAGACAAAAGCAAATTGAGTGAATGGAACAGCGAAAGGACGATGTTGAATAAGAGAAGGAAGATGAGAGGAAGAAGAGAGAAGAGAGAAGAGAGCCTGAACTCGCGAAGACGTTCCTTCCAAGAGTTCCTCACAGAGTTGGAGTTCTTCTGCTTCGTATTGTTGTTGTTCTGAATTCAGGAACTGGAATTCCTCTTCTTGTTGTTGAAGTAATGTCGAGAGAGTGAGTCCAGAAGCGAGAATAGGGAGTGGTAGTGAGGAAGGAGTTTTCAATACGATGAAAGATAGCACCTGAGCTAAAAGAGCCTGGAGAAAGGAGAGGCAGGGATCTTCATAAGATTGAAAATGTTTGGTTTGTTGAAGGATCGCTTGTGTCAGTTCGGTGTATCGAGAGAATGAAGTAGTTCTACCAAGAGTAGTAGCAGACAGAAGTGGAATCACATAATCAATACAATATTGATGTCTATATTTCATATTGATAGGTGAGAAAATACATTAGGGAGTGTTTTACTGGTTGAGATGAAAGAAGAGATCCCAATTCCTGCAAACTCTGAATGGCCATCTTCACACAACCTTCTGACACTTCACTCTCATACTCGATTGGATCTACATCCACTGTAGGAGCTTCGTTCTGTTCGAAAGAGTATTGAATATGGAGAGTATCCCCAGGGGTGAAGAGAGAAACAGCTGGTCTCCATGTTTCTGGCAGAGAATCAAAGATGGTGATTTGCTGCTTTCCAAGAATCAGCGTCATTTCATGTGACTGTGTGTCAAATCGAATCTTGATAGGAGATTGTGCATTCAATGATAGAACTCCGCCTGTACAGTGATTACTATGAAGACTAGGTTAGAAAGAGTTTGTAACACCTACAGTTGCCCAGTACTCTTGAAACCCCAACTATCCTTATCCGATCCCAGGAATCCCGAACACTCTTCTGAAGCAGAGGCATCAATGAAGCCAAGAATGAGTTGTGGCGAGGAAGCGGAAGAATATGTGAATGTCAGAGTAACGGTTGCTGGATTCTGTGGGAGCGTGAGGACTGCTGTAGCCCACATGGGTTCAGCTCCTACAAATGTAAGTGTATGATGGTGGAAGGAGAGACAAGAAGGAAGAGAAGGAGGAGAGAGATCTGTAGAAGTGAGAGAAGGGTGAAGTCTACAATCAGAGTTCACAAACAGGAATACAATTCGTTCCAGGTAATTTCTTCATTGTCTCTCCCTTTTCCGTCATACTGTTTGAGGAGATGAGAAGCGTTGATAGCACGATCCAAGAATGTTTGGAGAGTGAATAAGTAGACTCGATCATGTGTTGTGAAGAAGCACCTAGAGATGAAGGACAATACCAACACTGACTGAGTAAGATGATGGATGAGAAGTAGAGCTGTTTCTATGTTTCCAGTGGATTCATCAATAGAAACACTCGACAATGAGAGTGATTGAAGAGGTTCAGGTTGACGTACAATAGAGAGGAGTTTCACTGCTCGTTGAGGAGGCTGGCAATTATAGAACAGAACACAAAGATGGAGGTGTGGAGGGAGATTTGTGAATACAATTCCAAAGGACTTGTTATTGATAGCTAGAGAAAGTGAGGCATTCGTTAGATCCAGAGTAAGAGTGATTGTATCTCCTGGATGAGCGCGATTAATCACTCGTTCCAACTTTTCTCCTTGGGAATACAGTTCTCCATTGTAGCAACGATATCTAGAATCAGAATAACTAGTCATTCCTACATCCACATTGACGAACTCTCTTCATAATTCATGGTGTCAAGAGGTAAGTTACAGACACCAAAACAGACCATTTCATCACCAACACGATCCTCTGCCAATCGAAATACACATTCTACACATCCTCGAGTAATAGCAGGAGAGAGGATTCCAATATTAAACTTGCGGTGATGAATATTGACATTGGTGATTGTTTGTTCCACTTCATCAATTACAATATCATCACTTGTCAGATCCTTATCAAAACCAAAGTGTTCTGATTCATGAGATTGCTTCACTCGATGCCATCGCAGTGTCTCTTGTCGAGGGATCCATCGATTAGCAAGTGTAGTCATCAAGAATTGATTCTCACAGACACTTCTCAGAAGATCTTCGTAGATCACCGTCTCACTCTTTGCAATACAGGAAGAGGAAACCTTCTGTGCTAGAAACAGCATAGCATTCACTTCATCACTTCCAGAGGCAAAGAGAACATCAAAATGAGTTGAGATGATTTGAAGAAGACGCGAATAGGAAGAATCATCATCATTCTTCGACTCCCAGGATTTGCTCTCGAGTTGATTCTCCTCACTTGAAGAGTGTTCTTCTCGATGTCGGTGATTGAATTCTCGGATAAGAGCTGATTGGAATTGAGGCAAAAGAGACTGCGATGGTTTATGCAGGAACAGTAATTGATCCAGGAGTGACAGAGATTTCATTGTCATTGGTTGAGACCCTAGTAATAACAGGATGTGTTGGGAATAGTCTTTCAATGAGCGAAACCCAGGAGTGTTAGTGGACTGTTCAGATTCCTCAGCAAGTCGTCGCATTCTATGAGTTAAGAGTTGGATCAAGCCAAACTTATCTAGCTTCTCGGCACATATTCCTAATAATTCGTCCCATGAAGAAGCAGGAGGAGATGGAAGAGAATGTGAAAGGAGTCGAGAATAAGTAGGGAAGGGAGTGTTTGTGAATAACCAGAAACAGTTCTGTGGATTGAGTTTGACGAGAGAGTCTTTATGCGCTAGAGTGATGACTTGATCATGAGAGCTTGTGAGTTGGTCTTGAGAATTATTGAGCTCGTCTTGAGAGTTGGTATTCTCGTCATTGTACTTGATGTATTGACCATTGGATACTGCATTCGAAGGGCTTAACATGAGAGAGGAAACTGAATGATACGGAAATAGAAGTTGGGTGTGGAGAGATTGGTTGATGAATTGATTAAAGACAAGAAGATCCATTGTTAGAGTTGAATCTCCTAAGGTGATAGATGTCGAAGAATTCAAATGAATACTTTTCTGGGTTTGATGAGAGGACTCATTGTCGGAAACAAGTAGTTCAATTCGATTGGAAAAAGAAGTGAGTGTGAGACTGATCCAAGTTCCTTCAGGAGTAAGCAGTGGGATAGAGAGAAGACTATCTCTAGCCTGACGGATTGTGAGGGAAGAGGTAGATATCAAAAGAGTCCATTGATCACAAGATATCAAAGGTGTTTCTGTTCCTGGATATGACCACAATCGGAAGATACAATGAATGGACCAATCTTGATCTGTGTTCGTAACTAAGGTTAAGCAACAAATAGAAAGATACGAGGAATGACAATTGTATCTCGCATCATATGAATACAAGTGTCACGCTGTATAAGAAGATGAGCCTGTGTGAAGGAAGATTCTGGGGCGTAAGTAAGAGTGAGATGAGAATCAGGTTGAATGAAAAGAACAAAAAGATTATCATGTCGTTGCTCACCAGGAATCGGATGCGATTGAATCTTTCCCTCTTCAGTAATGAATCTAGTATAAAAGAACATGCATATACTTACTGAATTTCACTTTCTTGCAAGTTTAGTTGGACATGGAGATCGTGTTTCGATTCCAGGTGGAACTTAGCAGTCACTTCATAATCTTCATTAACATGACTTAAGTCGTGAATGAATCCAACTGAACCCATAACGTTTGAAGTAGATGAGAGTGTAAAAGAGAGTCCTTCAGCGTCGAGAGAGAACGAGCTGAGCAAAAAGAAACCCGAATGACGCAAAGTGGTGATATCGAAGGTGGAATCATTTCGTTGTTGACAAGAACAGCCTGGAGACAATGAGTAGCATCGAGGAACGGCTGCAGGAGAGGAATCAAGAATGGGAGCATCATGACTACAAATCAAGTGGAAACGAAGAACAAACAGGAGAAGTGTATTGCATTGTCTAGTGATAATATTACTCAACTCTGTTCGTAGGTCGTTCTTTGAATCGTCATGCATAACGAGTAGAAGAGAATAGAGTGCTCTCCTTTCAGAGTCATCAAAGGACGGAGAGTCCCTAACTTCATGATTCTTAATGGTTTGAATCATTAATTCCTATGATAAACAACGCATCGTAGCATTACATCTCCAATATGTAATTGTTCCTCAATAAAACTCTCAATAAATCGATCCATTAGAGTACAGGTTGCTTCCTCATGTGCTGACAGTTCGCTAGAACTGCAATCAGCATCAGCAACAGAGTTTGCTTTAAAATCAATGTAATCTGAATTATCTACAAAACTCTACACATGGATAGAATCAAATATACGGACAGTTATTATTCTTTGGAGCATGTGTTGCGAAAACGAGAGAGATGGCTTCAAATTCTTGGCAGCACTTCCCATGGTCTCGAGAATGCTCTTGATTTGCACATTGTCGATTCTACTGCTTCTTGATAAGTAATCGTTGTCAGGATAGTAGTCACACTCTCCTTTCGTCTCACAAGTGTATTCAAGATCATTCATTCCAACAAAGTACCGAATAGGATATGAACGGTTTCTTCGTTTTGACAAGGATGCGTATCCCTAGATCCATGATCATGGGAGTTGTTTAAAGTTCGATTCCACGTGAAAATAAAGGATCAATAGAATGTTGAAGACAGGAATTGTAATCGTTGCTATATCTTCTGTTGCACTAATAATTTGGTATTCAATGTCTCGAAATCAAAATAGCAAGCAAGATAAGGTTTCTGTGATTCCAATCTCTTCGTTTGACCATCGTATGTTTTTTCTCCCATTCGAATGTAGGGTACCATGTCGACACAACTGGTGACAAATATCAACACATTCGAGAAGCTCTTGAACAATGTACTATACTGTCGTTCTGAAGATCATTTCTAGCTGCATCATATTCTAGAATCAAGTTATTGCATTCAGATGATGGTATGGAAGTTGTAGTAGATTGATGAGTAGAGAATTCCTATATAACAAAAGAACTTAAAATGCAAGAGTTTTCCATCAATATAGAGACAACAGAATCTCAGTAGGGATGATTACTAGGTGATAGGGATAGAGTCGTAGCAGTTATTGGAAGCCATGATGTCCATGACTTTGAAATCCCATTTTTAGTTTCGGTACCAACAGCTACTGTGTTTGTACAGTGTCTGTCTGCCAAAGTGACTTATAGTCTATCTGTTCTAACGAATGTGCTTCTTCTCTCTCATCATATGCTTCAGATCATTGGCACATCATTCCTGTTTTGGATGAGGCAGCAATAATCACAACAATTGAAGAGACTAATCAAAAGGCACAATCCAAAATATCTACATTTTTCGTTGACACTCGAAGTAATGGTTGGAGTGAGTTTATTCTCCCATATCTAGATTGGTCGTTCATCAAGGAGCTTGTTGCTCGATTTTGCTTGACTATCCGTCAATATGTGATAATTACAAATTCGAATGTAATAGAAGTTGTTGGGGGTGTACGTGAGATGAAGCAACTGTTTCGGGAATATGGATATACATATAGCCGAATTGGTTCGGACCCTAATGTTCGTGTTTTTCTGAAGGAATAGATGTAGTAATGAGTTGTTTGTTATCATTTGTCAATTCAATACATTTTCGCGGGAATTTTGCATTCAATTTGGAAGTCTATCAAACCGGTTCTTGCTTGGACCACTGCAGGAACATGGGAAACATCTTGAATCAGCCGATTAAAGAAAAGCAAATTGAATCATTTGAGTTTGAAGGGCACAAGGGAGTGGTAGTATCCATGCAAGGCTGGAGAACGAGTATGGAGGTGAGCACGATGAAATTGGTATCATAAAATAGGACACCCACATCTTTGAACCCAATCTCACTTGGCTTCCTCAATCTGGATTCTTTGGTGTATTTGATGGTCATGGAGGAGTGTCTACATCCTCATACTGGTAATTATTTGTCGATTTCTGAGATGAAGTGAATCTCATATCTTAAAGACGATTGAAAAGCAGTATTTAGATGATTCCGTGATTGTATTTCTTTCTTTGGCACTTTGATGTAGAATCCAACTGCGGATGAATTAGCAGCGACAATCAAGAGAGCTTTTATTCGATTTGATGACGAAATTCGCGAGTCACAGATTGTATTATCTGGGACGATAGATAACAAATAGACAAGAAGTGGCAGTACGGCGATTTGTGGGTTGATCACAACTTCTCATTATATTATATCAAATCTGGGTGATTCACGTTGTGTTTTGAGTCGAAGTGGAGAAGCGAATCCTCTTTCTGTTGATCACAAACCTGCATTAGTATAAATGAAGAAGTAGAATTATAAATAGGAAGTAGAGAAACGGAGGATATTCAACGCAGGTGGAGTGGTTGTAAATAATCGTGTAAATGGTGATTTGGCTGTTTCAAGAGCCTTTGGTGATTTTTCATATAAACAGAACAATGGTTTGTCTCCAATTGCTCAGGAAGTATCGTGTGAACCAGATGTTCGAGTGATCGCTCGGAGTAAAGAAGATAACTACTTGGTCTTTGCCTGTGATGGTGTGTGGGATGTGTATCCGAATCCAAGGGATTTGGTTTATGATCTCAATAATTTGCTCGAAAGTTACGAGAATGTGGAGGATGCAGTTTGTAAACTCCTGGATATATGTTTAGAGAAGGGTAGTAAAGACAACATCTCGCTGATGATCCTATTATTTGAGAAGGCTCCTCAGTTTGTGATTCGTTCTTAGTGATAATTAATAGACCTAATAGAGAACGAATTGAACAACGCTTGAAAGAGGAAGAGAAGCAAAAACAGATAAGTGAGGGGATGGTGGAGCAAATGGAGGATTGAAAGGATTATTCATGTTTGTTATATTACTCTTTGTTTGTAGTTGAAGCAGGTAGGTTCATTCCGAATAAGTGTAATTGGCGGCAATGCATGTTTTGTTACCCACGAATGCAATCTTCCCGAAATGGGAATACAAAGCTATCTCAAGTTCAATCTGGGGGTGATAGTAGTAGTATTACTCGAAATGAATTGAAATGGTTACAAAGCGTTTGAATCGTGATGTGTTGTAATAGCCTAGGTGCGGGGATCTTTAGAAAAGGAATTATGTTATCGAATGGACGTGAGTGATGGTTCACTTCAGACTAAGTACTTTCATGTTTAAAATTATTACTGATGTAGTGTTGTTAGTGGTGTGTCAATGAATTCGTATAATCAGTGGATCAATCAAGAACATAAGTTGTTTATTCCTTTACCTGCTCCTGTTGTTATTAATCGCTCTAAAGTAACTCAGCCATCTGTACAACCATTGTCACTTTCAAATCAGTCATCTCTACGTCAACAGGAATCCAGACCCCAGGTATCGTATCAACATCCTGAATTGCATGAGTTTTCCGATCATCCTGTGTCCTTAGCATCTCAATCTTTTTCTACATCATCCACTACTCCGCAATTTTCTGTATCTGTGCCTCAGCAAGTTGCTGTACCTAAGCCTGCTTCATCTGCTCCTCAGTTTGCTTCATCTGCTCCTCAGTTCTCCTCCACTCCTTCATTCTCTTCTTCTCCTTCACTTATCTCATCTGTACCCTATCAGTTTGGAAATTCCACAGATGATAGTTATCTCGATTCTCTTCTGGAACCAGACATTCTGGATGCTATCCAAGAATGTGAGAAGGATATGATGAATACAATCCCTCAGTCCATAAACACTCAGTCTAGAGAGTTAATCGAGTCAATAGAGTCTATAGAACCTGTGGAATTAGAGGAACCTGAGCCAATGGTAGTTCACTCCAATACTATCCAATTCGTTCCCTCTCAGGCAGAAGCCTCAAAAATGAAAGTGGCAGCAGATGGAGTAGGAAAGGTTATTGTTGGATCCTTTTTCGCCAAATTCGGTGATGATACTTTGATTCCCAATATCAACCGTCTTTTGAGTACGTGCCCCCGAACTATTCAGGATCTTCGTCGAGCCAATAAGAATGTGTTTGGTCATAATGATTTCAGGCCCGGCTGTCACATCCTATAGATCAGG
>JABLTK010073598.1_pt1 | contig 28473 bp, 19 predicted proteins | sample 7160131 | NCBI WGS metagenome assembly JABLTK01 (sample SAMN14651221, study PRJNA627086) | human gut metagenome | isolation source: feces | host: Homo sapiens
CTCTCAATACTTAAAGGAAAGTATGAGAGGGGTTAACAACCTAATTATCTAAAATTTTTTTGAGTTTTTTCAATATTTTCATCTTTCGCTTGTGAATAGCTTGCTGTGAAACATTGTAGTTTCTTGATATTTTTTGTTCTGAATAATGATTAAAATATATATCTTTAATAAGAAAGCGCTCATCATCTGTCAATGTTTCCAACGCTTTCATCAGCATTTCAAGCATTAAATTATCTTCCGCAATATCCTCCACAAGTTTTTGATTGTCAGAATATATATGCTCCATTCCGTTTTCAGTCATATATTCCAAAAAAATTCCCGCATTTGTCTGACTTTCTTTTGCTTTGCTTCACGCCACTGCGGACGTTTATATTCACGATATACCCCCTCCGTCACAGGCACAACCTGCCCATCATTAAGCTTTATGTAATATTCTTTTTTCATGTCCTTTCCTCCGAAATTTGACTAGTTTTTTAATCAAATTTCGGAGGCGGCGCACGAATTGGGTAATAAAAAAAGCTTGGTTTCAATATTTTCTATCGAAACCAAGCTTTCATAGTATTGTTTTATATTGTTCGAGGGTTCTTATATGCATCACTTCCCCATCAAATATCATGTTAAAATTGAAGCTTACTTCTCATACAAAAACTTTTCGTCAAAATTTAAGTTGAAATCTTGCTCAATTGCTTTGAAATCCGAGGGCGTTATCGTCTGACATTTTCCTCCGAGCTACATCACATTCACAAGCATTTCCGATGCTTTTTCTATTGTATGCATTACACCGAATGCCATATCAAGCGTTTCGCCGCTGCATACAAGTCCGTGATGCGCCCAGATTACCGCATCGTACTTTTCCATAAGCTTACCCGTTGCAATGCCTATTTCCTCACAACATGGCACTTTCCATTCCATAACTCCCACTCCGTTCGGGAATACAATGGAACACTCCGTCATCATTTCCCACAGCTCACGAGTGAACACCTCCGATTTAAGCGGCAATACATATGTTAAAATATTTGTATATTTCGGATGCGAATGATATACTACTCTGTATTTTCCTCCTGTCGCCTTTGATTTTATACTATGCGTCAAAAGATGTGCCGAAATCTCGCTTGTCGGTCTGCCGCCGTTTACCAATCCCCATACAACCTTATAGTTTTTGCCTGTTTCATCAACGGTAACTATACCGATTGAATCTTCGGGATTATCCTTAACATTCTGAAAATACTTTCCGCTTCCTGTTATAATAAAGTATTGTCCTTTAAAATCAGGTACGGAAACATCTTTTCCGATTTCTTTCCATTCTCCATCGAAATTAAAATTCTCCTCGTATAATATATTTGTGATTATTTTTTAAGAAAATCACATAAAAAACTTGTTATCTCATAAGCCATATGAGATAATAGGCTTAGTACAGATAGAGATCGTAGTAGTTCTCCTTGAAGTATTGTCTTCCTATGCAAGAAGATTTTTATGCCATATTTATAAAACTGTATGCCATCAATTTCATTTATTAAATTTTACACCATACTTCTTCCGTACTTTTCAGGTCGGATTACTGTTTTTCAATAACTATCATACCTGATAACGGAATATCAAACATTGCCACATTACCGTCAAACCTGGTTTTAGTCTCCGTAATAATATTCCCCATGCAATCATATACTTTATATCTGTATACACCTGATATTCCTTTTATGTACAAATGTCCGGTGCCGGTTCCGTTAATAAATACAATTTCCTTTTTGGAATTATCCGTTTCAAACATGGGGTTTGAATACGCTGTAACAATGCTTTTTTTATCATTTTCTGCCGACACAATACTGTAATTTGCATCCGGATTAAAAGGTTTAAGTTTTCCATCAAGCAGAATATCCCTGTTACGGCACCAGAAATCAAGATAAAATTTCACCATATCAAAATGGTCACGGGGAATTTTATCCAGAAGCACTGAAATCTGCGGTACACCATAAAGAACATTTATAAACTGCAAAGCCGCACTTTCAACCGAATCCTTCTCGTTCCACATAAGCATATCCGAATGAACGGCTGTTTTTCCCGCAAGCATGCGCAAATTTAGTATTCCGACGCGATTATTCATTGCCGCAATCGGACAATCGCCGACGCGCAGCATATTTCCGTATGTCTGCATCAAAGGCCCTGTATACCCCTGGCGAAATTCAATACATATATCAGGATTTACTTCACGAAGCTTTGTCATTATTTCACTAAGCAGAGCCTCTATCGCTTCTTCCAGAGAATCATAATCTCTTCCGTCATCCGGAGATGAAGAAGATTGCTTACTGAGAATAAAGCTGTCAATAAAATCAAGCTTAAATCCATCCAGTTTCCATTCCTTTGCAGCCTTTACATAGATTCCCGTAAGATAATCCCTCACTTCTTTAAATCTCGGATCAAGACAGCACCACTCTTTATCTTCATCATAATTAAGTAGTTTATCTCTGAACTTTCTCCATGCCTTTGAATATCTGCCCACAAACGGCACGGAATACCACAAAATAAATTTCATACCTATTTTATGGACATCTTCCACAAACTTTCGCATATCCGCTATTTTTCCCTGCCATACTTCCCAATCTCCGCAGTAAGCGTATCCTCCGTTACTGTCATTTGTCTGCCAGCCGTCATCTATAATAACCGACTCACACCCAAGCTGTTTGGCTATACGGCACTGAGCAAGAACCTTGTCCGGTATAATTTCCTGATGAAAGCTGTACCATACAGAATACACCGGCATACGCGCCGTTTCAGGCACATCAGCATTATCATATTTTTTTAACGATGACCACCACTCACGTACATCTGTAATACTGTCATAATAAAGAATTTTCCTTGTATCTATCCGTATAACCGCCGTGTAATAATCACGTTTACTTACAAGCATTGTGAAAAATTCTATTATACATTTCACTTTTGCGTCTTTTTCCTTTATCCCGAATTTTATATTTATCGGTGTTTCAGGGTCGGACACCGCAACGGTAAGACAGTTTTCATTATTCTTGCTTACAAGAGTCTGGACAGGAGAATCCATTACGGAACGTGACGCATTATTTACGGGATTCCAATCAGGCGAGAGCGTTTTTGCTGATTTAAATCCCGGATTCCATACTGTAAAGGCGTTGATATACGGCACCTCAAAGGTAAGCTTTACCTGCTTGGGAGTCATTTTTTTATCTGCCTTAAATATAAAGGTATATTCATCAATTTCGTCACAGATATGTTTAGATATTACCTTTGCTGTGGTTTTTTCATTATTATTCTCAATATCAAAATTTAAAAATTCCATCATATACCTCTTTCTGCTACCAATATAAATTCCAGTTCTTATAAATTCTCATCATTGCTTCCATATAGAAATAATCTCCCCACAAACAGCTTTCATCACAGCTCATCCCTTGGCTCTGGGGTTTTCCGTAAACGCCGTGCAGAAGAATTGAATTTGCTTCCGGCGTATTTCTTGTGCTGTATACGGAAGCCAGCGAATGAAGTATTGCATAAACAGCATTTTTATAGTATCCGGTAAATTCATCTTTTGTGTTTTTGATTATTTCAAGCATACCGCATACGGCTATAGCTGCTGCCGAAGAGTCCCGTTCTTCGCCGCTGCCGTCATTAAAAACCAAGTCCCAGTAGCATATATAATCCTCAGGAAGACAATTGAGGAAATAGTTTGCTGTTCTTTCCGATGTTATAAGCATATCGGAATCCTTTGTATAAATATAGCTTAAAATAAATCCATATATAGCCCATGCCTGTCCTCTTGCCCATGCCGAATTATCAGAATATCCCTGACAGGTTTTACCCATTAACGGTGCGCCTGTTTCATGGTCAAAGAAAAATGTATGATGGGTTGAAGCATCGCTTCTTACAGCAGTATTCATTGTTGTAACGGCATGATTATGCGCTATTTTATAGTATTTTCTGTCCCCGGTTGTTTCACTTGCCCAGTACAATAATGGAATATTAAGCATGCAATCGATTATCAGACGATATGATTTCACATCATCAAGCCTGCCCCACGCCTGAATAAAATTTCCCTTTTCCTTATATCTCTCCATAAGCAAATCGGCTGCCCGTAAAGCAGTATCCCTCATTGCTTCATTTCCTGTAAGCTTATATCCCGCCACACATGAAAGAGTATACAAAAAACCAAGATCGTGCGTATCGGTGTAAATGCGTTTATCAAGACGTTCAACAAAGCTTTCATATTGTATTTCAGCGATATTCCTGTATTTTTTATTGCCCGTATACTCATATGCCATCCACAGCATTGCTGTCCAGAATGCTCCTGTCCAGCAGATATTGTCAACAGGCTTGTATCTGTTTTCACGGCTTGATGCTTCAGGAAATTTATATGTAAATTCATGAAGATTCTGATTGATTTTAGAAACAATAAAATCCAGTTCTTTTTGTGCATCTTCCCTTGTAAAAGGGGAAATATCCCTGAATTTTAATGTATTATTTATTGTGTTATCTACTGCTTTCAATATGGTATCCTCCAATATAAAAAAGTTTATAATAAATCCTCGTCTGCGGATGCAGGAATAAATCAGCAATTTTGCCTATAGAATAAAAGGTAGATTTGTTGTCCTGCATAAGAACTGAACTCCGCAGATAATATATTCTGTCTTTAATACAAAGAGCTGACCTTAAGGTCAACTCTTTATATTAAATCACACTGCACATTAATTAATGATTGGTGTCATCGCACCCGAATCCCAGAGAAATACCTTTGCTGTGCAATCCGTCAAATCAGTCAAACCTTCTAATGAAACCACGAAATTTCTTGCATTGCCCGAAGACATGGCAACCTTCTGCAAAATACCTGCATTGTCATATACCGCAAGATATGCGTCACCTTTTCTTGGAATATTGAGTGATATTTTTGCCGTTACTGCCGTCCCCTCCGGTTTATCAACAACATCTCCGTCAGCATTATAGAATGTGATTGACGAAAGAATATCCGAATAAAGTGTATAAAGCTTTACAGATAATCCGTCGGCAGGATAAACGGCAAGCTTCATACCGTTGCCGATTTCAGACGCTTCTGTTTTTTCATCTGTATTATACACAACAGCCGACGCACCGTCGGGAAGCACAATATTATTTAAGAATCCGCTTACACTGCTTCCGTTGAAATCACCGACAACAACGCGATCTGTATTGCTGCATTCATATACCGAAGAATCAATATCTGATTTTGAAACATCATAATCATAATCAGAATACTTTTCATAATAACGTATATTATCAAAGCAAACTGACGCTGTCTGATCTTTCGTGTTTATAATCTTAAAGTTGACAGTCTTTAATGAAACGGGTTTTTGCACTGCTTCTGTACCGTTTATTTTAAGAACGTCATGATCGACTATAATATTACCGTCTTCATAAATACTATACTGATTAGTTCCCTTATGAAATACTACCGCCATATGATACCAGTTATTAGAATTAACTGTATTGTTCAGCTTGCCCCATCCAAACGAGAATCTCGCATTATCTGACCAGCCCGTATTTGTGCCGTCACTCAGTTTAAGACTAAACTGTACCGGCATTGAAGGATTGTCTGAACGTATATCAAATTCAACAACAAGATTATAGTCGTCATTCAGTGTATTAAGCTTTGAGAATTTATTATATTTTCCATCATTGGACTGTTTATTAAGTTCAATCATCTTTTTTGTATCGGAAACGTCCGCAAAGACCTTGATATATTTGTCATCTGCCTTCTTACCTGTACCTCCTGTCACGAGCTCAACATAATCACCGTTCGCAAGATATGATTTGTCTGCTTCATTATAACGTACAGCCATAACATAAGATTCGATTGCGTAATAATATGAATCCCATCTGCGCTTACTGTCTTTGTTTATTACCGAAAATGAATTTCCTTCTCCGTCTGTAATATTGCTGCAGTCTTCTTCATAAAGGTTAATTATATCTTCTGTTTTCTTGATATTGTATTCGCCTATTGTGATACCGTCCGCTGCTGTAACAAACAATTTATAATCAGTACCGATTATATCCGTTCCGGACAGCATTTCACTGCTGCCAAGCTTCTTCAATCCCACATTTGCCGAAGCTCCGTCAGGAATTGTTATTCCTCCGAGCAGCTCATTAACTGTAGTCCTGTTTACGGCAGGAACAGTTACGGTATTATTCTCAACCGTATATTGGGTTGATGAAACAGATGTGTTCTGTTCATTGCCGTACGGAGTATCTGTTTCATATACCGAAACATTGTCTATGTATGTCGTTACCATTCTGTTCTGTACCATATTGATTGAGTTAAACTTAGTAAATGCCGAAGCAAGCTCTGCTGAACCAATCTTTTTATCATTTATATACACATCATATGATGATTCTCCGCTTTTAAATACCACCGCAAAAGTATTCCATTTATTCAATTCAATTTCAGCATTTCCGGCAGCAGTTACCGCAGTAGTGCCTGTAATATCAAACGGCTGAGTTGAAAGCCAGCTGCCATTCACCTTTGCTCCAATCTGAAATCTTCCTGAATCATTATTGAAATATACCTGTGATACAAACACACAATAATTTCCCGCAGAAGCAGTTATATTAGGGTATCCTGCAAGATACGCTGCCTGCCATTTGCCGCTGCCCGTAAGTCCTATAAATCTGTCCTGACCGCCTTTGCCAAGACCTGAAACACCCGAGGTGCAGCTTGTATCTTCGCCTAATTTCCACTCGGTCAGTATGTTTAATCCATGAGGCCAGTATGTCTTATCGGCGGCTCCTTCATAAACTGATTCTTTCAAAGAAAAATCATCTGCTTTAGCCTGAATTACCTCTGCAGAAGCCATAGGCAGTACTGACACAAACATTGCTGCTACAGCAATTCCTGCTGCAATCTTTTTTAAACCTTTCATAATTTACCTCCATATTCCGCACTTTTACGCACAATTTAAAATAATTTATTTAAAAATCAGCTTGCAATAAATCGTCCTCTATCCCTCCCTTATATTAAAATGTGTTTTTTTAATTGCATGTTTTTATTTTGCTTTCTCCGCTGTGCAGCATAATAGTTATATAATTGCTGCCTTTTTCAACAATTTCAGCGTCGCTTCCATTGATTTCGGCATTTGATGCTCCATATAATTTAAGTTCTGTGTCAGATGCGCAATATATACTTCCGTTTTTGTTCTGCATACAAATTGAAATTTTATTATTTGCTTCAAAGCCTATTCCGTCTGCTGTAAGCTTTAGGGCATTTTCTGCTAAATACCCCTCCACTGCATTGTTTTTTACACGGTAAACCGCATTTTCTCCCGAAATACTTACGTTTTCGTCTGTATATCCACTTTCTGTCAGTTGAATTACCCTGTCTATTGTGCCGTCGCTGAAATTAATTTCCGCGCAGTCAGCATTATCTTTGCTGTATCTGGTTATTTCAGGTTTAGTATGACTGCTGTCTGAAGGAAATAGAATTGCCGCTGCACGGCTTATCCCGTTTTCATCTGCTTTGTATTTTGCCAGCAGACTTTTTATATTCAGCGATTTGTTCCAGCCGAAGACCGCACCGTCAATTATTTCGTTTGAATAAGGTTCATTTACTTCAAATACAGACAAATCAACATTATTTCCGCTGTTATTTATTTTCCAGCTGTATTCCGTATTGCTTCTTAATATTGTATAATCCGTGGACATCGGTCTGTGAACAACCGTTATGGTGTCTCCCGCTGACGCTTTTACACTGTCAAACAGAACAAAATAACCCTTGTCAGTCATAATAAAGCTTCTGTCATGATTGGCATTTAAAAGAGCCGCTCCCGAATTTCCCCGGGCATAGTCTATAAAATCAGAGGTAAATCCCTGTGTAATTCCTCCTCCGCTTTTAATCTGATGGTCATTTTCATCATTGGGATCTTTTAGGTCTCCGTAATCATAGTTCACAAGAACGGTATTTGCTGAAATTGCACTGTCATTAATATAATTCCATGTATACCCGTCATATCCCGAATACCAGCCTGTATATCCGGCATTAACCGTAAGCATTTCACCGTAAGCATAAATATTTACCGAATTGATTTCTTTGTGAGCATGCCCCTCCTCGGCGCTTCCCTCGCTGACATCGGCATTCCATAAAAATCCCGCTGTTGTGTCAGGATCGGACATATCCTCATAAAACCACGCTCCGCCGTCTTTAAAAATTCTGCTTACCGGCGCTTCCATTTCCGGTAAATCCTCGCTGAGAAGAAGATAATTCATCAGTCTGCCTCTCACCTTTTCACCATTCAGCAGCCATCTTGCCTGCTTTGCAGCTGTTTGACTGAATTTTGACGCTCTGAATGCAAGCCAGTTTTTTGAAGCGTCGCTTGACGCATCTACCGCACAGCTGTCACCTATACACCAATGCTTCTTTGCAGGCGTATAAATATATCCGAGCAGCCATTCGGCAAAATTTTTATACTTTTCATTACTGTAAAAACCGGAACCAATGCCGGTATATTCCATAACAAGCGGCAGCAGAATTTTCGAATCTCTGCCCTGCGCCGCAAACCGCGAGGAAGAATAATCCGTTCCCGCCTTTCCTGCACCGTCATCAGTAATGTAGCTACTATAATATTCCAGATATTCAGTCCATACTTTTTCTGCGTAATCAAGATCGTTTTTATATAACGCCCACAGACCGCGTATGCCCAAAACTCCTATATAATGCGCCTCATAATTGCCGATATAAATATCCGCGGCTGCCTGTAATATTTCTTCCGCTTCGGAAATTTCATTGTCTGTAAGCTCCGGATATACTATATCCAGCGCAAGTATCGTATTGGCAAGCGCAGAGGCAGGCGGAATTGTATTATCCCATGACACATCATTTAAAGCGTATAATTCATCGTAAAGATTTTTCTCTGTACCCGACTTCCACATTCTGATAAGAGCAAGAACCCTGTCTTTATATTCCTCCCTGCGTTCGGGATTGAGGATAAAAGAAAGTGCCGCTGCGCTCACCGAATATCCCACCTGATTGCAGCGGTCGGGATAATATGCTCCGTTTAGATTTAAGTTAACCGCATCATACTCGGCAGTTGATTTCATTTCAGCCCATGGTGTTTTCGCCGACAGGGTGCGAAGCTCATTATATTTATTTTCATCGGTCAGCATAAACGGATGCATCTGTGCATAATCCGTTGACGCAGCTTTTGATATAGGAAAAAGAGTACCTGATCTTTCCCAGACGAATACTTTTGCAGCATAGACTTCCTTTTTCTCCAAACCGCTTATCAGGACTTCCGCATTACCGTCGGAATCCGGAATAGCAAAGTTTATCGCTTTCAAAGTACCGTCATCGTTATAAACCGCCATAATAACTTTACTTTCCATATCATGATTGATAACTGCAGACGCTGTTATTTTATAAGCACCATTATCATCTGTATGCTTATCAAATTTTACCGTACATGCAGCAATAGAAAGCCTGTATATTCTGTAACCTGTCCCGTCAGTATTGAATATTGCGGCACGCATACCGTTACGTATATATCCTTCTGTAACCTCTCTTTCGCTGTCGGCTTCAAACACAATGGCTTCGGAAATATTATCAGCTGTTACATTCTTTTTAAATCTTCTTACCGATGTTCCGGCAGGTATATCATAAATTATACGTTCCGCATAGTCCGCGCCATAGACCTTGCCGGAAACCGGTGCCGCCTGTCCGGCAGGTGTGTAATCAGAATATTTTTCATACCACTCTATATTATCTACATACACTGTTGACGAATTGGTTTTATCATTCCATATCTTCAGACTGTATGCTGTAAATACCGTCGGCTTTGATGAAAAATCGGCTCCCAGCGAGGCACGGCTGACACACAGCGTATCATCTGCATAAACGCTGTATTCCGCTGAATTTTTATGAATGACAACCGCAATATGTATCCATTCATTTGCAGAAATCCCCTGAATCTTTCCCGCGCCCACAGTAAAGCTTGCATTTGTCCATATATTATTCATTTTCAGTGAAATAGCTATCGAAGAATTCCAATCCTCCGAACGGACGTCAAATTCCGTTACAAAATTATAGTCCGGATTAAGGTTCTGATACACATATGCGCCATTGATTTTACTCCAGTACGGCTGTGCATAAAGCTGGATATTTTTATTAGATACGCCGTTGCTTGCATCAGCATAAATCTTCAGACATGTATCCGCTTCCTTTTTTCCCGCGGCTGAAACTATTTCCGCATAATCTCCGTTCATAAGACTGCTGCCGCTGGATTCACAGTTAAGATTGACAGCCTTGCTTGCAAAACCCGTATAACTGCCGTTTAAAGCTGCTGAATCAACGGTCAGTCTGTTCATTGAAAAATCAAAGCATTCCTTAGTTTTGTTTATTATATCAGTAAGATTTTCCTCTGCATGTAATGCTTGTTGCGGCAGGCAAGCTGTCGCAACAAGCACTGTCATAAGTATGAATATATATTTTTTTATATGTTTTATCAACTTTCTTCTCCGCACACTCATTCAAATTCCGTATCTTCTGTTATGAATTTTACCTCAAGGATAGCATTCCATGAATTTAATGAATTTCCATGACAGTTTATTTTCACATATCTGCATTTACCCGGAGTAATGTTGACTTTTTCAAAGTCCATGGTAGTACCGGAGTTTCGGCCGCTGAATACGGTGTTCCATTCCCCGCCGTCTTCACTTACCAGCACATCAAAGGCTGTCGTACGTATATCACCGAGATTCCATGCTATTTCAAGTCCTGTAAGCTTTTTAATTCTGCCGAAATCGTACATAATCCAATTATCATTTTCCGACGTCCAGCGTGTCGTCATATCTCCGTCAAGTGTATTTTCAGGTATATTCTGGATTTCAGGAGTATCGCTTGCAGATACTATTATTCCATATTTGGGAGCAGAAACATTTATCAGATATCTGCTCTCGTTTTCGCCATCTCTTACCCTGATAACTATTTTTCCGGGCAAGGCTTCCGGTTTTTCAACGGTATATTCCATATCCGTTTTCACCGTTACCTCCATAGGATCTGTTTCAAACAATTCCATACTGTATTCATATAAATAAGGTCTGAATTTATTAAGCTCTTTCCCGTTTATTGATATACTGTCTACCGTTACGGGATTTGCAGGATGTATCGTTTCATAAAGCTCATTGAAAAGTCTGTATGCAAGACCGATAACAACTCTGTCCTTATTAACATCCAGACCGTTTTCCGCAGATGAAACAAATACCAGTCCCGGCGACTTCCATATAACATTCATTCCCAAAGCTTCGGCAAGGCTTCTCAGCGGAACATATTCCGTACCTTCAATGTCCCTGCTTTCAGCAGCCGTACTGCCGAATACAGATAATGCAGTGTCCTTTGCAATATATGATATTCCGTCAGCCATACGTATATCAACGTCCTGAATTTCATTTTTCAATACTGCTTTCTTTGATACAATATCAAATACCGAGATCCTGCTTAATATATTATTTGCAACCTGTGAATGAATTATCTGCACTGCGCGCGCATCATCATCAATAATAAGCTCTATTTTGCTTTCACCTGCGGGAACCGCAGCAGTAATGCTTCCGCTCTTAGCCTGTTTCGGCGTTATTTCTTCTCCGTTTATCTTTATGCCTGTAACACCGTATTCATAGAATGTCACATCTGTTTCCGACGAAGCCCATACTTCTCCCGAAAGATTTTTCATATGAATACAAATCCTGTTTGCCGCAGAAAATCCCTGCTGACCTGCCATAAAGCTTTTTCCGTTTTCCGTAAAGTAATATCCCAGCGCACCTTCATTTCTGCGAAGCATTGCGCTGTCAGCATCAAATCTTACTTTATCATAGCTATAGCCTTTATTATCTTCATTCGGTATATAATAAGTGTGTATTCCTTCTTTTTCAGATGTGAAAATATAATCCTTTATTCCGTTATTAAAGTCAATCTCCGCGCCCTGTATATCATCAGCTTCAATACGATTCATATCCGCTTTAGAATTAAGAGCATCTGACGGAAACAGAACTGTGGCAGCCTTTTTTGTACCGTCCTCGCCTGTTACATATTTTGCAAGAAGACTTTTAACGGCGAGATATGTAACGTTCCAGCCTGCGACAACTCCATCTATTATCTCTGTATTGTCAGGCTTTGTTACAAGGAATACGGAAAGATTTACATTATGCCCGCTGTCATTATTCACAATCCAGTTATATTCTTCATTTTCTCTGAGTTCACTGTAATTTGCCGACATAGGCTTATGCACTATAGTTACAACATTGCCGGAAGCCTCTGTTGTTATCTTATCCAAATACACAAAATATCCACCTGCATTATCCTGCGGTGCAACCATTACAAGACCGCGGTCATGCGTGCCGTTCGGAAGAGCATTTCCTGAATTGCCGTTTGCATAATCAAAGGTTTCGGAGGTAAATCCCTTTGTAATTCCCCCTCCGCTTTTTGATTGATGGTCATTTTTAGTACTCGGATTTTTTATATCGCCGTAATCATAATTAATCAGAACGGTATTTCCGGAGATTGCTCTGTCATTAATATAATTCCATGAAAAACCGCCTGATGATTTCTGCCAGCCGGCATATCCGCTGTTTGCCGTGAGTGTTTCTCCAAAACCCGCGATACTTACCGAATTTGTGTCCTTGTGTCCGTGACCGTCGGCCTCCGAGGACAGATTAAACATTGAGCAGGCTATTGAGTTCGGATTATCAATATTCTCATAAAAATACGCTCCCCCGTCAGGGAAAATCCTGCTTTTAGGCGGTTCCGGCTCTGCAAATTCTTCTTTAAGAAAGAGATAGTTAAACAACCGTCCTCTCGGCTGAACATCCTTCATCAGCCAGCTTGCCTGCTTTGCCGCCTGTTCACTGAAGCGGTCTGCCGCAAAAGCCATATAGTTGCTTGCACGGTCCTCGCCCGCGGATGTAGCATATCCTCGGGTATCACCAAAGCACCATTTTTTAAGTGCCGGTGTATACGGATACCCCATTGCCCATTCGGCAAACTGCTTATGTACTTCATTGTCAAAGAAATCATGATCCAAATCCAAATATTCCATGACATACGGTATAATTGCCTTACTGTCACGTCCTGCGACAACAAGCCTCTGCATGGTATAATCAGCACCCGGACGTCCTACTCCGTTTGTACTTATATAAGTATCATAAAGCGGTTTATACTCCTTCCATGCCGTTGTAAGCCGCCCCCAATTTCTACAATAAATCGCCCATAGACATCTTACTCCAAGCACACCGATATAATGAGGCTCATATGTTGCCCAGTAATGTTCGCTTACCTGCTCAACGGCGCTTTCACAGGTCATAAGCTGTGCCGGCGTAAGCTCATCATGAATAATATCGAGTGCAATTATCGTATTTGCCATTGCTGAGCCCGGCGGGATTGTATTGTCCCATGTATAATTACCGGCAGAATACAATTCGTCAAAAAAACCATCTGTATTCTGAGGATCCCAATATGCTATAAGGTCAACTATGTTCTGGACATAAAACTCCTTATTGCCCGGGTCAAGTATATATGAAAGGGCAGAAGCGCTTATTTTTGCACTTAACGCATTTGAACGCGTCTGCAAATTGTTTCTTGTTTTATCGGGATTAAATACAAGATTATGCGCATCCTCAATAGCTGTTTCTTTTAATTCCTTCCATGGAGATTTTTCTGCAAGCTGGCGCAGATGCTCATATTCCGATTTCTGAACCAGCATAAAAGGATGCTCGTTTTCAGCCATATCGTCTGCAAGTACGCTGCCGCAGGTAATTAACATTAATATAAACGCCAAAAATATTATTTTTATTTTCATATTAATCTCCATTCTGCCGCTAAAGCGTCAGCACAAATAGAAATGAAAGTGCAGACTTGCGGCTATTTTTTTTTGTTATACAGCCATTTACAATATGCTTTCAACAGGGGAAGTTTGGAATCCCTGCGACCTTTTCAAAATTGATATGCCTGATGAACTTAAAGCAAAACAAGAAGAAAAGGCTATTAAGCAAGCGGTAAAATTCCTCAAAAAAACGAGGTTATGCTGTAAGCTAACTACGAGTTGTTTTTTGCCTTGCAAATATATTCTATTGCAAGGTTTATTTGTCATGGATATTTTTCTTTGTTTTCAGTTTTTAATTCTTTCACGTTATTAGCCTCCGAACAGCAAGGTGCAAATTACCTTTGCCGCCTGCGCCCTTGTAAGCGCACTGTGCGGCATAAAATTTCCGTTTGTATCCCCGATCAAAATCCCGCTGCGGACAAGCTTCTCAATATCCTTCTTTGCATAATCGGAAATGCTGTCATTATCCGTGAATATTGCACTAGCGCTGTTTTCCGCAACAGTCATTCCTGCTGTATCTGCCGCGCGTGATAATATTACCGCCATATCCTGACGGGTTATTTCATTTCCTATTCCGAAAATACTGTCTGAAATACCATTGATAATGCCTTTTTCATTTGCTGATGATATATAGGGATAATACCATTCGTTTTTATCAACATCTTCAAAATCGGAATTACTTCCGTCTGTATTCAGATTAAGACATGATATAATCAGCTTCACAAAAGCCTCCCGTGTTATGCTGTTATCCGGTGCAAAATTATCATTTCCCACACCGTCTATCATGCCTTTTTCCGCTAGCTTATTTATGTATTTATATGCCCAGTGCGACTGTGGTACATCATTGAAAATCATAGTTTTTGACGCTGCGGCAGACGGATTGGATGCAGCTGAAGTCCGTAAGCCTATACTGGTCAATCCACCCGTGGTCTTTCCTGCCGAAGAACCCCCGCCGGATGTTCCTCCTCCGCCTGTGCTAATATTAGTATTTGCTTTTACTGTAACCGGAGGAAACGTAACGGAAAATTCCGCCGTTTTATACTTTACAGATGCGGTAAGTACTACCTCAGTATCCCTAAATGGTCTGACAACCGAACCGTTATTTCTGATAACTGATGTATCACTTGACGACCAGATTATCGAAGCGCCGTAAATTCCCGATGTTTTAAGAACAAGATCGGAAGTAATTGTTCCTCCTGCTCCAATGCTGATTTTTGATGCTTCAATCTTTGCAACGCTCTCATCGCTTGCATAGCTTTCTGCCTCACATATGCTTATTCCGACACCGTCTGCCGTATCAGCGCTGTCAATAGTAAATTTAAGCTGTTTTACTTCAACAGGTTCAAAGCGATATGTTGTTTCAAAGCCGTTTTTGCTTGCTTCAGCAAAAATCGTTTTCCATGTTGTACCGTCACCAGAATATGAAATTGAGCAATTCTTTATATTGTCATTATCTGCTATGATAACCATGCGGTCAATGACAGTAGTTTTATCATAAACGGCCATAAATGAGGAAAAAGTCTTATCTGCTCCCGGCTGCCATGAACTTATGTAATCTCCGTCGGCAAGATTTGACGTACCATGATTTTCCGTTTCACTGTCAGCCGTTATATCCGATTCATTAAATCGGTTATGCCCTTTTACAATAACTGTTCTGTATTTTGTTTCTGCCTTTGTACCGTCAGCAGCAGTGACATCATATCTGAGGGTATATGTTCCCGGAATATCGGCATTAAGATCACTGCTTATAACAACTTTTTCTGTGATAATGCCGTCAACTGCATCAAACGCGGTATATCCTGGATCTGTATATGTTTCACCCTCTGTCATATATATCGTACTGTCACCTTCAAGGGTAATTTGGGGACGTCCCGAGCACTTTACACTTATATCATCCACATATGTTACGGCATCAGGTGATTTTGAATTCTGAATCTGCATTCTGAAAGAAAGATTGCTGTAATCTATTGATGAGGACGACACAAGCAATGATGCCTCCTCGCAGATGACAGCCTCTTTATATTCGCCGTCCTCAGTATATATCAGCTTTATTGTTGCAGTGTTATTTTCTGTATCCATTATCATGTCAAATGTATACCATATATCCGGCTTCAGTGTCATTACACTTGACGGCACGTCTTTTTTCAGGCACTGTAATTTTCCGTTTCCCGGAGCATATAAAAGCGATGTGAACACACCCGATGTCAAATCCTTAAACATTATCTGATTACCTGTTGTCGTGTCGCTTGTACAGAATTTTATACTTAATTCAACTCTGCCGCTGTAACCTCTGTCCAGTACAATGCAACTGCCTGTCTTTTTGCCTGATGCGGACGGCACTCTGAGAGCAACAACCTTATTGTCATCCAGCTGCTCAACAAGACCTGTTGCGGGAGTTTCCGCGTATATAGCAACATTGTACGGATTTTTTCCGACTACATTATCCTCAAAATCATAATAAATCAGTTCTCTATTAAATTCTTCTGTTTCCAATTCTTTTATATCATCTGTATATGCGCAAACCGACAGAGGAATACTTGCGTAAGATGTAATAATAAAAAGGCTTAATACAAGAATTGCCGTAATACTTTTTTTATTCATTCCGTTGTCCTCCTATCTTTTTATAAGCACATATTCCTGCGGATCGTTATATCTGTAACGCACATATAACTCTGTTCCGGGTTCGGCGTCATTGCGGCTTGCGATTGCAACTTCCTTTTCATCGGCGTCATACTTATAGCCCGACATTCCGTTCAGCGGAACTACAAGCAGATTTGGCTCTGAATCCGTGCCTATGTTAACTATACATACTCCGCTTGTTTTATTCATATCGGTAATTTTTCCGTATACCGACACAAGAGCTTTATCGGTAACAATGCCATATGCGGTTTCTGTGCCGACAAGACGCTTTGCATTCTTGATTTCCGTACCCGAAGCAATGATCTGGATTACATCCCCCGGCTGAACAGGACCTCCGTCAAGCGTCGTCATGTTATCGTTATCTTTTCTATACCACATGGAATTGATTATACCTGACTTATATCCTCCGGAAAGTCCCGTTACTATTTCATCGTCACTGTCATTAACTACTCTTTCTATAACCGAGCTTACAACAAATATACTGGAATCAGTCTTTGCCTCTTCTGCGGCATATACTATAACCGCCTTTGCTGTAAGGCTGTTTTCCTCGTCAATATTATAAACAGCAATATCATAATCTGTGCCGCTTACAAGATTTCCCATTCTGGCAAGCATGAAATCGTTTGCATTGCCATCCAGCGTACTGCCAACCATAAATACCTTTGTCTGATTGTCAATCAGACACTTTCCGAAGCCGCCGTGGCTCGGATACAGCGTACCTGTGCTGTAATATCTGAGATTAGTTTTTTCAATACTCAAAGTCAGGCTGTCGCCATCTTCTTTTGATGTTCTGTCAACTGTATCAATAAAAGTTATTTCATTATCTGTATTGATTTTATATCTAATAAGCTGACGTATGACTGATTTCGTCGCATCAGGTCTGAGCTTTGCAAGAGTTTCCTTGGCTGTACATTTGTTACCGTCAAGTGTGATTTTATTTGCTGTCTTAAAAATTTCCTCCCTGTTGTCGGTGAATAACCTTACAAACAGCGTTGTATCATCTGCCACGTCTGTGCTCACTGCAATAAGAATCGCATATTTTACATCGGATGACGCACCGTCAATATCAGCATATATAAGCTTTCCGGTATTATTAAAGAAGAAGGTTCCGCTGCTGCCCGTTTTAAAATCATCTGTTATTGTATTTTTTACGGCATTATATCTTATTCCGTCAACCTCAACGGCATTTTCTTCAATGCTTGTAATCGTACCCTTAATTTTATCTGTTATGATATTTATAACATATACCGAACTATCCTTGCTTACTGCTATTTCAAGAACATCGTCTGTGTTTATGTTTTTCTCTGTGACTTCCCTGCCGTCTTTATATATACTGACTGCATTTATTCCTGATGCCTGCAGGTCATAAAATTCATTGTTTTTGCTGTAAATTTTGCCTTCCTCACTGTTGATATGATTTACCTGCATAAGTTTTATATCAGATATAAAAATCGTCTCATAAACACCGTCACCATCAGAATCTATCAGAATATCCGTGCCATAGTCCGGTTTAAATATTTCCTCTGATGTGTTATATGCCTTATCATAAAAAAGATTATTGTAAATAACATTTGCTGTCTGTGACATTTTCAATGTCACTGTTTTTGTTTTATCATAGTAGCTTATACTTGTACCGGGAACGACTGAACGTAAATCCTCCGCATCAATAACTACTGCATCTGTTTTCTTTGTATCCGCTGAAATATTTAATATAGTTTTCTCGCCGGAACCGGTCTCTTCCTTGGCATATATCTTTACTGAATATCCGAGATACCTTGCGGCATCTGTCGTGCCTGTATTATAAATTTCCACGCCTGCGGAGTCCTTCTCAATTTTTACTTTCTTCTCCCCGATACTGCTTGGTTCTATTATACCTGTATATTGATTTTCAATAACGCGTCCCTTTATAAAGTAAATATCAAGATACTCCGACAACACTGTTTTTCCTGCTTCTGTGAAATACTCATAACTGTTTCCGCTTATAACATATTTCTGTATATCCACATCTATCGTATTTGCAAGGAGGCGGATAAACTTTCCATATGTAAGCTCGGCATCATTTGTTATATCAATGCCCTTTGTAATTCCGACCTTACCTGCTGTTGTCAGATACCCGAGAGGATATCCACCGCTTGCTTCGGCATTAAAGCCGTAGCCTGTCGCCATAACAAGAATTTTTACGGTCTCCTGTTCCTTGATGACAGTTTCAGGTCTGAATTCATTATCAAATCCCTTCATAATATCCAGTCCATAAACATTTCCTATAGCGCCCGCACCGTTACTCATCGGGTGAACGTCCGTAAACGGTGTTGTAAAATTTACATCCTCTTCAGATAAACCGAGCATTCTGCTTATTGTTATTGCAACGTCGGCACGGGTAACCTTTTCATTAAGTTTTTCTTCTGTAGGCTCCGTGTTTATAATTCCTATATCATATAGTAAATTTGCTTTTTCAAGAATATCACCCATGCTCTCCTGTGCGGCATATGAACACACCACCGGCACGTTCAACAACATTATGCACAACAACATCATTATTGATTTTTTTTTAAATTTTTTCATACAATACCTGTTCCCCTTTCAAAATATCAGCCTTTTACAGCTCCAACCATAACACCGCCGACAAAATATTTCTGTAAAAACGGATATATAATCAGAATAGGCAAAGTTGCCACAACGATTGTTGAATATTTTATAATCTCACCGATAGCCATCTGTTCACCCGAATCAACTCCTATTGATACACTGCTTGTATCGCTGTTTATTATAATCTGCCGCAAAACAAGCTGCAGTGGGAATTTGCTCGTATCCTTAAGAAAGATTGAAGCGTTGAACCATGCATTCCAATATCCCACTCCGTAATAAAGGATAATAACCGCAACAGTCGGCATAATAAGAGGGAACATAATCTTAAATAAAATCCCCATATGTCCGCAGCCGTCAATGACAGCCGCCTCGGGTAATGCATCCGGTACTCCGAAAAATGCCGTACGCATCACCATTAAATTAAATGTATTGATACAGCCCGGCAATATCAGCGCCCACAGTGAATTATATAATCCCACTTCTTTAAATGATATATTCAACCCCCCATCAATATAATGAAATACAGGTATATTAAACGCTATATTTTTTACTACAAAATAAAATGGTATGAGTCCACCGGAGAAAAACATTGTAAATATTATGAATATTGATATTGGCTTTTGAAGCATGACATTTTTCCGCGACAGAAAATATGCTCCCAGAAGTGTCAGTATAAGGCTGATTGTTGTGCCAACAATAACGACGAACAATGTATTCACATATCCTGATAATATTAATTTGTGAGAAAATGTCCTTTTATAAGCTTCAAGTGTAAAACCTATCGGTCTCCATAGAGGCTTTGAATATCCGATAAAATCTACCGGATTACTGAACGAAGCAAATACAATATACATCATAGGATACAGTGTAACAAAAGACAACAGTATTAAGAACGTAACATTGCATATATCAAATATTCTTTTACTTATAGAAACTTTCATTTTTGTAATCATTGACTCCCTTCACAGAATCCTGAACCGTCTATACCGAAATATTCGGTTCAATATATAATTTATACGATAACCACTACCAAAGAGAGGTTTCATTTATTTTTCTGTTTATTGTGTTCGCAATGAATACAATAATACAGCCTATCGCCGAATTGAACAAGCCTACTGCTGTAGAGAATCCGTATCTGAAATCCTGCATACCTACACGATACACATATGAGGAGATAACATCGGATTTTTCATAATTGATAGGATTATATAAAAGTATAATTTTTTCATATCCTACATTCAATATTGATCCCATTCTGAGTATAAGCAATGTTACAATTGTAGGCACAAGTCCCGGCAAGGTAACATGAATAGTCTGCTGCAAACGGTTTGCACCGTCTACCTTTGCTGCTTCATAAAGCTCCTGGCTTATACCTGCAAGAGCAGCCATGTAAATTATACTGTTCCACCCTACCTGCTGCCATATATCCGAAATAACATATACCGGCACGAAGCAGTCAGGATTATTAAGCAGACTTGATCTTGTACCCCCGAATAGGGCAATTAAGTCATTAATAACACCTCTTTCGCTTGTAAACATCTGTATCATGCCGCAGATTACTATCAGTGATACAAAATGCGGCAGATACACTATTGTCTGAACGGTTTTCTTAAAATACCTGTTTGACAGCTCGTTCATCATAAGAGCAAGTATAATCGGTGCCGGAAATCCCCACAAAAGACTGGAAATACTAATATTCAGCGTATTAAATAGAGTTCTTTTAAAATATATCCCTGAAAAGAACTCTTTAAAATTTGCCAGTCCTATCCATTTACTGTCAAATAACCCCTGAGCGGGATTATAGTCCTCAAATGCCATAAGGATTCCGTACATAGGCAGATAACAGAATACAATATAAAACAATATTACAGGAATAATGGAAATATATAGTGTTTTATTGCGTTTTAAATCAATCTTCAGCCTTGTCCAAAAGCTTCTCTTTTTGCGGCAAGAACCGCTTCCTGCTTTTTCAATGTTACTCATATTTATTTGTTAACTCCCTTCCACAATGTCTTCTGAAATAACGCTTTAATTTTCTGTCTTTACTCTGTCATACGCTTTCTGTTTGATTTCAATCGCTCTTTCAATTCCCATTTGCTTAAGGTTGTTTATAAAGTCATCATAAAGGCTCATACCGTCCGGCTGAATAATCATTTTGAAGATTGTTTCCTGAGAATATGTTTTTATTTCTGTATTTATTTTTGCCAGTTCTGCCGATTCGTCAGCGGAAATGCTCATTGCCGGAACAAGATGGTTTGCCATGTTATTATTTTTCCACAGACTAAGTGCAGCCTTCTGCTCAGGATATGAATATGACTGTAAAATGTAATCCTTATGCTGTATAAACGGGCCATCATAGCATGCGCGCGCATATTTTGAAATAGCCTGAGCCACTGAAAGACCTCCGTTTACAGATGGGTCTGTTACTTTATCCGTATACGTATATGTGTAGTCGTTTCCGCCTTTTACATAGCTTTCACCCTCAACACCGAAATTATAGAATACACTGCCTTCTTCTGTGTAACCGTAATTAAGAAATTTTGCCGCCGCCTTGGGATTTTTACAGCTTGTTGTTATAGCAGCGCCCTGACCTGTCGCCGGTAAATCTCTTTGTGCAAATTCAACTTTATCACCTTTTCTGAGCACCGGATATTTCACCGGAGTGAGTTTATAATCAGGGTTTATATTCCTCAAGCCCGATATGCACTGACCGAATCCCGAACCGCAGAAGTTAAATGCCGCACCTGCTTCGCCGTTTATCATAAGTGATGTCAGACGCTTTGAATCCGAAATATTTGAAGGGAAATCCTTGTCAAACAAGCCGTTTTGATACCATCTGTTCATTGTGATAAGATACTCCTTGTATCCCTCCTCCATCGGTCCGTATTTAATTGTGTCTCCGTCACGGTAATATGTATTGGATACACCATATGCTCCCATGAATATCGGAGCCTGGTCAAGAAAGTTGCTGTCCATACTATAGCTTACGGGATACTTGACCCCTTTGTCACGAAATGCTGTCAATACCTGTTCCCACTCATCAATAGTTTCAGGGACCTCCATTCCCAGCTCGTCAAGCCAGTCCTGACGAATCATACCTCCTATACATGTCATAAGTATTTCATCTCCTCTTACAAACGGGAAACAAAACACCTGACCGCCCTGTGTTGTCACAGCAATCCTTACATCCTCATTGTTTTCAAGAAGCTTATTAAGATCCGATGCCTCATTTTTAAGATAGTCGTTTAAGCTGATAATCTTTTTGTCAGCAATAGCTTTATCAACGCCTCCCTGATATGACTGCCAGTTACTTTCAATTATGTCCGGCAAATCCTCTGATGCAATCATCAGCGCAAACGAATCCCCCCCCTGAGCCGTCGTCGGATGTTCAAACTTCACCTTCACTCCGGTTTTTTTCATAAGATTTTTTGCAAATTCTGTTTCATTCAAATCGCTCGAATGACTGGATACGTTAGGATTAAGAGCTACATAATATCTTAACTCCTCATTATCTCCGCCTTCAGGCGAATTGGTTGTGATGGTGACACATCCCGACATCATGAGTGACGCTCCAAGAAGGGCTGCTGCAATAAATTTCTTTTTCATAATATAACCTCCATTATTTTATTATTGTCCTTATGAAAACCTCTTAAAATGAAGAGGTTCATCATTGTATTAAGTATGGCAATCTGTTTTGTTGCCATAAACCTTTACTTTTCATTTTTGTCTGTAACGCTTATATGCTTTATCCTGAATCTCAATAGCACGGTCAATATTCATTGATTTTATATCCTCAACATATTTATCAAAATTATCAAGTGGCTCTGCTCCGAGAATAAATTTCAGGTCCATTTCATCGGTATATTTTTTTATTGATGCCATGATACCGTCAAACTCGTCATTTTCTCCGGGAGGATATGTCAGACACGGAAGAGTATGTCTGTCCTCATCTCCCGAGTTCCAAACAAATGTAGCTTCACGCTGCTCGGGCAATTCGTAATACTGGCTCAAATAACGCTTATCCTGTTCAAAAGGACCGAAATATGATGACCTTGCATACATTGCCAGTGCCTGACCAAAAGACAAATTATCCCCGTTATCGGTAATTGCGCCCGTATAGGTCGGCAAACCGTTTTTGAGCGTATAGCTTTCTCCTTCAATACCGAAATTATAAAGCAAATGACCTTCTGCGCTGTATCCGTAATCAAGATATTTTGCCGCAAGCTCCGGACTTTTACATTGACCGGTAATTGCTGTACCGCTTCTCAGAGTGCTTTCATTATTCATTCCAAACTCCGGAATTTTTCCCTTTTCAATAGTCGGGCATGGTGCGGCTGCCAGCCTGAATTTGCTGTTTTTTTCTACCATTATCTCTGTAATGCGTCTCATTCCGCTTCCTGCATATGCCGCTATCGCACCTGCCTGATTTGTACATACAAGCCTTTCAATAGACTGCGGGTTTATATTTCCGTAATCAGCGGTAAGAAGACCTTCATCATACCACTTATTCATCAGCGTAAGATACTCTTTATATCCCGGTTCTATTCTGCCGTATTTAATAGTATAATCATCTCTATAGAAATCATCAATAACGCCGAAAGCCCCCATAAATCCCTGGCAGCTCGTCTGTATACATAATGGTGCCGAAGCATTTTTTTCATTTTTAAAAAGCCGCAGCATTGTTTCCCATTCAGATATTGTTTCGGGAACTCCGATACCAAGCTCGTCAAGCCAGTCTTTTCGTACCATCAAACCGTATACATTTTCCAGTGATTTGTCAAGCTGCACAAACGGATAATTAAAACAACTGCCGTCATATGAAGATATTGATTCTTTCAGTCTCGGATTATTTGTAAGCAACTTTAAAAAATTCGGTGAATTTTTTTCAATCAATTCATTAAGACGTATTATGTATCCGTTGTCAATCATTTTCTGAGCACCGCCGAAATATAACATTCCCCAGCTCCAGTCCACTATATCAGGCATATTTGACGATGCAAGCATAAGCTCTAATCTGCTTTCCACATCCGAATCCTCTTGTATAATGTATTTTACATTTATGCCTGTCGCCATATTCAGTTTCTTAACAAAAGGAGTGTCATTAAAGTCCATATTCAGAGCAGTTATATTACTGTTATTTCTTATCCAGTATGTCAATTCTGTATTTTTATTTATGTTATTTTTTTTGCTGTTCAGCTTACATCCTATAATGCCCGCCACAGCAACCAGAACGATACCGAAACAGAAAAATGCTTTTTTCTTTATAGACAACTGCCGTCACTCCCTTCTGTACTTTGCGCTGATTTTATGTCTAAATTATATCACTGCATATCCGTTCTTTTCAAGTGTTAAAATCTATTCCCATATGTAAATCTCTACAATCCTTGTCTAATGCGTGAAACACGCACTGTTCAGACATTTTATCACCTTATGAGTCTGTTGTTAAATATGTATTTCGGAGAAATTAAATATGTATTTTGGAGAAATTATCTATTGCCAATTTGAATTGATTATGGTATACTTTTTATATAAAAAATGTTGTATGGAGGGAAGCATCTATGAATATTTACGGCTTTTTCAAACGTATGCACAAAAAAAGTATCTATATATCATGGATGTTTTCATATATGATAATTGCCCTCGTGTTTATAGCAGGAATTTTCTGTACATATTTCTCTGCCAAATCAATAATACTCAATGAAATAAATTCCAAAAGCACATATGTTCTTGGTCAGATTCAAAACAATATGAATAATATAATATCTGACATCTCAAATTTAGGAAATGAGTTTATGCTTAATGAAACAATAACAGTTTTTTCCAAAAATCATTCTCCGATAAACGGCGACCGGCGTTATGATGCTTCCGTTATATCAAAGCTTCTAAATCGATACAAATTATTACATTCTGGCACAAGCAGCATTCTTGATATATACATTTATATTCCGGAGCTGGATTTTGTACTTTCAACAAGAACAAGCACTGACACACGTTCTTTCTATAATATGTTCTTTAATAACGGTGATATATCTTTCGATAAATGGAAAAATATTGTAATGTCAGACAAGAGTATATATGAGCCGGTCACCTCCGTATCCGAAAGCGGAAATGAAGTTTCGACAATAATGTTTACAAAACCTCTTTCTTCACTCCAGCAGCAGACAAATTCATACCTTGTGATACTTGTAAACAGCCGTTCATTTATAGATGAATTTGAGCGTTCATACAACGGTAAAAGTGCACACTTTTATATTCTCGACAGCGACAACCGCCTTATATGCAGCAGCGAAAGCAACGACCTCGCTTATAACGAATTATATTATGATAAATTTCCGGATGACACCGGCATCTTCAAAAACCGGAAAAATGTTTTTGCATATACTACGGATAATTTATTGTCATGGAAATTTATTTCCTCAATACCGTCAAATGTACTTTTTCACAATGTTTCATTGCTGTTGAAAATACAGATTTTACTGTTATGTATTACACTTATCTGTATAATTTTGCTGAGTGTTTATTTTACCAAGCGTCATTATATGCCTATTTCAGATATAATCTGGATGATTCAACTTGAAGATAAAGCGTCTGCTGCGAAACCAACCGGAAACGAATATGAATATATTGAAAAAGTTCTTTCGCAGACGTTTTCAGAACAAAAAAGATCAAATAATCTCATAGAAAGACAGAATGCGATAATCCGCGATTCATATTTGCAGAAACTCCTTCATGGATATGACAAAGACCTCAGCAGCGGCGGCGGAATTTCAAGTTTGAATTTTATGTTAGACAACTTTGTTGTATGTATTTACTACATCGATAATTGTTCCGAACTTTTCTTTGAAGAGGGCAATGACAGTAATCTTAATTATAAACAGGCTCAATTTATTATTTCAAATGTTATTTTTGAGCTTATGAACAAAAATCATGCGGGCTATATATTGGAATGTGATGATATGCTTACAAGCATTTTTAATGCCAATTTACCTCACTCAGAGGACATAACGGCCGAAATGAATGAAATTATTGCAAAAGCACAGCAATTTGCCGCTGATAATTTCAATTTATATTTTTCCGTTGCATCTTCATCGCCCTATACGGGAATTGATTTATTGCATACAGCATATTCCGAAGCACTTTCGGTTATGGAATTTAAAATATTTACGGGCAATACCGATAATCTGTCGGCTTCAGATATACAGCAGGAGAAACAGAATGACTATGTATACTCAAACATTCTTGAGCAGCAGCTTATAAATTCAGTAAAATCAAGCAATGTGGCAGCTGCGGAGGAAATTATTAATGAAATAATTAATATAAGCTTTAAACAAACCACACCAACATTATCATTTATTCGATATTTAATTTTCGATATTACAAGTATAATAATAAAATCAATTAATGCGATCAGTACCATATATAAACAAGAATTTATCAATAATTACAATGTAATAAATGACCTTATGAATTGTAAAACAATTGATGAATTTAAAACCGAAATAAGAAAAACCCTTATAGCCGTATGCGGATTTATTGAGTCGAAAAATGAACTTCATGAAGACAAAATTGAGATTACGATTACCAATTATGTGAGTGAGCATTATAATGAATTTGACCTCAGTATAGGTAGTATTGCTGATTTTCTCAATCTGTCGCCAAATTATGTTTCATCCCGGTTTAAATCACAGACTGGAACAAATCTTCTCAGCTATATAAATAATGTGCGTATTGAAAAATCATTAGAACTATTACAGGATTGCGAATTGAAAATCAAAGATATTTCTGAACAGGTCGGATTTGCAAATGTCCGTACATTTCTGAGTGTGTTTAAAAAGAAAATGGGAATAACTCCTACACAATATCGCGAAAACAATATGTAAAAACCTTGTAAATGTTAAAATGAAAATGGGCTCTATAATAAATGTTGTGGTACAAAAAAGCAGAGCATAAATCTGAAATTTCCTGTATAATGGTTTTAGACAATCAATCGACAGGAGGTTTTCATATTATGCTCTATATTAATTATATTCAAGAACTGCTTAAATTGCAAGAGGTTTTGGTTAAAAATGTGTCCAATACTCATTTTTTCACCATAATTGACATCGAAATGCCCTTTTCCGTTCACACCTGCCCTCACTGTGGTTCACATACCTCATATATACACGACTACCGTCATCAGCTTATCAGGGCATTCCTGCTTTCGGACTGCCTGTTATCCTCAACTACAGACGCAGACGCTACCGCTGTCCTCACTGCGGCAAATGCTTCTCCGAGCATCATCCTTTTGTCCCTCGTTATCACCGCATGACAAGCCGTTTGGTTGCTCATATCATTGATAAACTCAGATGTGAATGCTCTTTTACCTCTGTTGCTAAATCTATGAATTTGTCGGTTTCTACCGTCATACGGGTTCTTGATATGCTAAGCTTTACTCCGCCCAAAAAGCTCCCTCGTGTATTCGCTATCGACAAATTTAAGGGCAATACCGGTAATATTAAATATCAGTGCATCATTACCGATCTCGCTTCTAAACGTGTTCTTGATATTCTTCCCGACAGAAGTCAGCAGCAGCTTATTAATTATCTGAAACAATGGCATTCAAAAAGCCGCAAACGTGTTCGATATTTCGTAAGTGATATGTGGTAGCAATACACTGATATTGCATCTGCTTTCTTCAAAAATGCCACACAAGTTATTGACCGTTACTATTTTATCAGACAGATAATATGGGTATTTGATAACGTACGAAAGCGTGTTCAGAAGCTGTATGGCGACAGAAACAGAAAACTGTTCAAACACTCCAAACGACTATTGATTAAACGTTCATCAAAGCTAAAAGACTATGAGAAAGAACGCATTAACGCTATGATGTACATATCCGATGAACTCAGACAAGCTTACTACCTCAAAGAGACATTCTATACCGTCATAGATGCACAAAGCCGTGAAGAAGCCAAAAAGCTTATGGCTGACTGGATACTATCGGCACAAAACAGTGGTATTCCCGAATATACCTCATGCTCAAACACGCTCATCAATTGGCAGACCGGAATATTGAACTCATTTGATGTTCCATACTCTAACGGTTTCACCGAAGGCTGCAACAACAAGATTAAGATGATTAAACGCAACGCTTACGGCTATCGTAACTTTGAGCGCTTCAGAAAGCGTATCCTTCACGCTTTCTTATACAAAAACGACCTTGCTTCACAAGGTTGTTAATTATCATTATTCGATTGTCTATTCCTTTGCGGATTTTCTTCACCACAACTATTGACAAAGAGCCAGAATTAATGCGTTCTTTCTCATAGTCTTTCAGCTTTGATGAACGCTTTAATCGGCTGTGGGTCAAAAACGCCACACAAGCGGCTTAATGCCCGAAGGGGGGCAACGCGCC
>JABLTK010009975.1_pt1 | contig 28471 bp, 20 predicted proteins | sample 7160131 | NCBI WGS metagenome assembly JABLTK01 (sample SAMN14651221, study PRJNA627086) | human gut metagenome | isolation source: feces | host: Homo sapiens
ACCTTGAACCCTGAACCCTGAACCAAATGAAAGCAAAGTAAAAAGGGGCTGTGAAGAAATGAGGATTCATTTCTTCACAGCCCCTTTTTCGTATCAGATGGCATCTTTTTTATAGTAGGGAGATGTCATCCAGTTTCCTGTTTGCATATCCGACAAAATAGAGCGAAGAAGATCATATTCGCCTTCCAGAATGCAGAGCGGATCGAAATTCTTCATCTGCGGAAGAGAGGTATAGATACGGAGAGCTTCTTTGTAGAGCATCAGTTCAGGCGCTTTGCCATCGATGTCGATCCCGGCATCCTTGAAGTAGGCTCTGTACTGAGCGAGCAGCTGCTCGAAGTCATGGATCATTTTCTCGCGCTTCATTGTGGTGTCATATAAACTGCCCATGATGGTATCCTCCTTTGCTGCGCTGGCAGCGGGATAGAAAGCAGAGACCTCATCAGGTGCTATGGCGTAAGCGATGGGAAGCGTAGTTCCGTCTGCTTACACATCGTTTTCCCACTTGCTGTATGAGTATCTGCTTTCAGAATTCTTATGGTTTCATTATAAAAGGTAAGAGGATCTTCGTCTATAGCATATGCCCATGTGTTATAACTTTCACTTTTGGGACAGGAAATATGCGAAACTGATCGATCCATGTTCCTCACCGATCTCGGATCACAGATCTTTGATCTTGATCATGCGTTCCGAATCACGGACATCGCTGTAAAACTGCAGGAACTTTTTCGCGACCACAGAGAGTGGGCGGCCCTTGACGCGGACGACGGTCTTGTACAGATCCGTATCGACCCCTGCGATGGGTTTGGCAATGAGCCCCTCTGGGAGCTTCTCTTTCGGCTCCATAGGGACGATGCTGACGCCGCAGTCATCCTCTGCCCAGCGCAGAGCGGTGGTACGCGTGGTACAGATGGAAAGGATCTGCGGGCGGATGGATTTCTCCGCGAAGATCTTCGACATCATGAGATGACAGCCGGTGGAGAGACAGAGCGGACATTCCGCAAGCTCCGGCAGCGTCGGTACGGTGATCCCTTTCAGAAACATAGAATTTTCTGCGGTCACACAGACGATCTTTTCTTTGCGGCGGAACAGGACGTCAAAGTTATTCTGGTGGATCGGGGGAACCGAAAGGATCCCGAGCTCTGCAATGCCGGAGAGAAGCTGCTGCGACTGCTCCGTAATGCCGCCTTCATGGATCTCATAATTGATGAGAGGGAAGAGGCGATGAAAAGGCTCGAGACATTCCTTGATGAAGACAGCCGCTCTGGAATTGGCAACCGTGAAGCGCAGCGTCCCCTTGCTGCCGTCGCTGACATCTCCTATCTCATTCTTGGCCATATCTTCCAGAGAGCAGATGTATTTCGCTTTGTGGTAGAGGATGCGGCCTGCATCGGTCAGGATGAGGTGCTTGCTGCCGCGTGTCGTGATGATGAGCTTCGTACCGAAATAATTCTCCAGTGACTTCACCTGCTTCGATAGTGCAGGCTGCGCGATATGGATATATTCTGAGGCGGCCGTCATGCTGCCCGCTTCGACGATGGCAAGAAAATTTCTGTAATTATCAATTTCCATATAAATCTCCTTTGCATTCAGATCATGTCTGCCAGGATAGGAAAAGAATGCACATAGGAATCATGGTTCTGTATATTATATAAGAAATAACTAATAAGTGCAATCATAAACGCCAATGAATAGCAAATGTGCGGAGGCGTGGTGTTATTTTCGGATTTGCATGACTTTCATTCCTATAAGTATCAATGATTTTCTTCGGATAACTAAAATGCCTATCAGATATTTTTAATTTTGCGATAAATTTTGTATCATATAGCCAAGTTAAATCCCATGTCTGCCAGGACAGGAAAACGCCGCAAGGCCAATTTTACAAAGGAGTGATGGAAAATGTTAGCAAAACACACAACCCCATTTGACAGAATTTTTACCCATCGGCTTGATGCAGCCAGCCAGTATCTTCATGATAAGGAACAGACTCGCCAGTTCACCGATACCATTCAGGGCAATGAGCTGACTCTGTCTCAGCTTGAAACATTGCACAGAAGAAAACTGAGCTTCATCGGTCACCTTCATTAAAATATACATGGGCGCAGGACAGATCGCCTACAGCCCATCATCTTCCCCTTGTTTGAAAGCTGTCTCACTATAATGTATTTCATCCTGTTACCTTCCTCAGCTTGAATGCAAGATGGCTTGCCTAAAGGACCCGTTCAGCGGCGGGTCCTTTTTTTATGGGATGGGGCATGGGAGATACCGCCTGGCAGCCGATGATCCCTCTCGTGTGGTCATGACAAAAGGAAAGCGAGAGATTTTTTCATTGGCGGAGAAACAAGGTTCGTCAGCGGAAAAGCCGCCCGGGGGCTCATTGGTCGGTGTCGCATCTGCGCAGCAAGAGCAATAACATATTCCGCGCAAGCATAAATGCGGCAGAAAGAAGAACTACCCAACCAACTGGAATGAGAAGATAAATAGGAGCACTTAAAATTCCTATCATATATTTTTAATTTACTCACATAAATGCTATGCTTTCCCTGTCAGTTGTTCTTGCTGATTTTTCAGAAAGGAGGTTCACGTGACAGAACAAAAAGGGAACACCGGATTGGACCTATTGCCACTCATGAAGGAATGGGATAAAAATTACTATTTCCGCTTCATAGAGACAGATCAATCAAATTTCGGACTCATCAGTACCTATGGTCACTATGAAGATTGGCAGCCGGTCAGCATCGTGTATCCCGAAAAAGAATCCCGCTTCATAAAAAAGGGGAAAACGTAATGAGAATTTTGAAGAGCAACTCTCCACATATATTTCTTAGAAGGATATAGATTCCTTCCTCAGATTCACACCCATAGGAGGATGTAAGAACGTTATGGATTTCTTAATCGCGATGGATCCAGCAGTGAAATGTCTGCTGCTTCTGCTTGTCGTCGCCATTCTTTTCGTTACCGAAAAGATTCCGCTGGCGGTCACCTCGATCGCTTCTGCTGTTTGCTGCTGGCTGCTCGGGCTGGTACCGCTCAAAGAGGTATTCCTCGGTCTCGCTGATTCTACTGTCGTGCTCTTCGGCGGCATGTTCGTCGTCGGTGCAGCGATGTTCTACACGGGCTTGGCCCAGGACATCGGCGCCCGTATCGTCAAGGTTTTCGGTACAAGTGAGACGAAGCTGATGATCGGCGTCATGATCATCGCAGCTGTCATGTCTGCCTTCCTCTCGAATACCGGCACCACGGCCTGCCTCATTCCAGTCATCATCGGCGTCTGCAAAGAAGCAAATCTTTCGCCATCCCGTATTCTCATGCCTCTGGCATTTGCTGCCGGCCTCGGCGGTACCTGCACACTGATCGGTACGCCGCCAAACATCATTGCAAACGTGGCTCTGAAAACCGCTGGTATGCCTGAGCTGCAGTTCTCCTTCTTTGAATATGCATATATCGGTATTCCGATCACCGTTTGCGGCATCATCTATATGCTGCTCATCGGTCGTCACATCCTTCCGGAAGTGAAGGTGGATGACTCCTTCGCAAAGACGGCAGAAGTCGAACAGGAGATCGAAGCGAACGAAACCACCAAGACCAAGAAGATCATCTGCGGTGTCATCATGCTCGGCGTCATCGTCACCATGGCGACGGATCTTGTTCCGCTGGAAATCGCAGCTGTCATCGGTGCGCTCCTTTGCGTCGTTACCGGCTGCCTTACAGAACGTCAGGCCTATGACTCCATTGACTGGGTCACCATTTTCCTCTTCGCCGGCATGATCCCGATGGCTACTGCCATGAATACCTCCGGTGCAGGCAAGATGATCGCGACCTTCACTGTCGCAGCTATGGGCGGTAACCCGTCTCCTTATCTCATCACTGCTGTTCTTTTCATCCTCGCAGTCATCCTGACCCAGTTCATGAGTAACACCGCCTCCAAGGCTCTGCTTTGCCCGGTAGGTATCGCTCTGGCTACCCAGGTCGGCGCTTCCCCAAGAGCAGTCCTCATGGCGATCCTCATCGCTTCCTCCTGCGCATTTGCGACCCCTGTCGGCACTCCGCCAAACACCCTTGTGCTTGGTCCTGGCAAGTACTCCTTCATGGACTATGTCAAATCCGGCTCCGGCCTCGTGGTGGTCTGCTTGATCGTATCTGTCATCGTCATCCCGATCGTATGGCCATTCTTCCCGAACTAATAGACATATATTAGTAAAATATAATAATAAGAAATAGGCTCCTCCTTTGATGCCTGCTGGATATGACTCATCCGGCGGGCTTTTTCTTTTTGGGGGAAGTTGGTTGGTCGTTGTCTTGGCACTAGTGACTGGTGACTGGGATTCTCTGGTATCGTCATCCCGAGCGTAGCCGAGGGATCTTTACTGCACTGTGGGAATCAGCGTGTATGCGCTGAGGGGAAACGATGTCCTGGTGCTGCCTCACATTAGGCGTTGAGCGTTCTGCAATAAAGATCGCGGGCTACGCTCGAAATGACGATGCACGCGAAGCGCTATCAAAATTGCGGCGAAGCCGCCACTGCCATTTCGTATTTCTAATTCAACTCGAAGTTTGAAAGCGGGGACAAGTAGCTAGGGATTGGGGATTAGGAGTGACTAGTGACTGGTGACTGGGATTCTCCAGCATCGTCATCCCGAGCGTAGCCGAGGGATCTTTACTGTACTGCAGGAAATCAGCGTGTATGCGCCAGGGAAAAACGATGTCCTGGTGCTGTCTCACATCAGGCAATGAACGTTCTGCAATATAGATTTCTCGGCTACGCTCGAAATGACGACGGCGCGAAGCGCTGTCAAAATTGCGGCGAAGCCGCCACCGCCATTTCGTATTTCCAATTTCTAATTCAACTCGAGCCCTGAACCCTGAACCCTGAACCCTAAATTCCCTTGCCTATTTTTCTTCCAGCTTTTATAATGAAAGAAATGGGTTGATGTATCCTACAGTCTTTCAAGGAGGCGTTTGAATGAATCGTCAATGGATGAAAGCAGGAGCTGCCCTTCTCACTTTGGCAGCATTGGGAGTCACGGCTGGCTGCGGGGGAGCGCCCGCAAAGAGCAGCCCGGAGAAAGCAGCGGCATCAGGAGCCGCGGAACGGACACTGAAGGTCGCCTGCATCGCGACATATCCGCCCTTTGTCTATAAGGATAAAGAAGATAAGATCATCGGCTTTGATGTGGATATCACGAATGCAGTCGCCAAAGAAATGGGAGCGAAGACCGAGTACAAGAGCATGCCTTTTGACCAGATCGTACAGGCCGTCGCAGACAATAAGGCTGATATCGCCGTTGCAGCCTGTGACATGACGCAGGACCGCGCAGATAAGGTGAATTTCTCCTCGATCTACTACAATAAGGAAAGCGTTTCCATCCTGTCTCGCAAGGATGATGAACGTATCCATGGCTCGCAGGACCTCTCCGGCAAGACGGTCGCCGTCGAGAAGGGCACTGTCTATGTGATGACGGCCAAGCAGATCGGCGCGACAGTGAAGGAGTATGACTATCATGACCAGCTCATTCAGGCCGTGGAAAGCAAGGAAGCTGATGCGCTTATCCTCGATAAGCCTGTCGCTCTCTTCTACATGACGCATGGGGCAGCGGACAAGCTCCGCTCCGCTGGCATCATTTCCGGCAGCGGCGGCTTCGTCATGCTTCTCAATAAGAAAGACCCTGCGCTCCAGAAAGAAGTGAATGAAGCACTGGGCAAGCTCATGAATAATGGAGAATATGATAAGATCTATGACAAATGGTTTGCCGATACGAATTTTGAAAAAGAACCGGATGTGAAGAAATAGGTAAGCGTGAAAAGGATTCTCTCATGACGAGGGAATCCTTTTTGGCTAGGGAAACACTGATTAAATCTGACTCCGCGATTTAATCAGCGTTTTCCTAGGTTCAGAGGTAGCCAGTGGGGCGGTGGGCCTTGATTGTGGATGAAAGACTCGCATGAATTAGAAATGAGAAATGCGAAATGGTGGTGCGGCGCATAAAAATATAGAAGCGCCGCGAAGTATAAATAATGGCGATGCTATGAGCTGGTATGCCAGTCACTAGTCACCAGTCACTTGAGACTACTAATCCCTAGCTACTCATCCCTGCTTTCAAATTTTTTAGGGCAGCCATTCCTCGTATCGTCATCCCGAGCGCAGCCGAGGGATCTTTCTTGCACTGCGATCAGTATCACATAAGCACTGGCAGGGAAACGATGCCTTGTTGCTACGTGTTTTTGCGTTCACATAGGCGTAGTTTGCCGGTCTGCAAGGAAGATTTCTCGCTGCGCTCGAAATGACAATGCGGGAGCCCGGGGTCTTCTAGCTATCAGGCACAAGTCCCTGGCGATTCATCCCTGCTTTCAAATTTTTGGGGTAGCCATTCCTTGTATCGTCATCCCGAGTGCAGCCGAGGGATCTTTCTTGCACTGCGGTCAGTATCACATAAGCACTGGCAGGGAAACGATGCCTTGTTGCTACGTGCTTTTGCGTTCACATAGGCGTCGTTTGTCGGTCTGCAAGGAAGATTTCTCGCTGCGCTCGAAATGACGATACGGGAGTCCGATGTCTTCTAGTCACCAGTCACTTGAGGCTCCTCATCCCTGCTTTTCAAATTGGCGGAGAAGCCGCCACCTTCCTCATTCCGCAGTCCTGATTTTCTGGAACCCCGAACCCTATTCATTTCCCCATTGTAATCCCTGCCTAAATCGAATATAATGAAATAAGTTATCAATTGTATACGAAAAAATGCGCATACAAGTTTACAATATATCATGAGGTGATCAAATGAGTGAATTACTTCGCGTGGAGAATCTCCACGTATCTGTAGGCGGGAAAGAGCTCCTTCACGGCATTAACCTCACCGTGAATCAGGGAGAAGTCCATGTCATTATGGGTGTCAATGGGGCAGGCAAGTCGACGCTGCTTCACGCCATCATGGGAAATCCTGTCTATCAGATCACTGAGGGTCATATATACTTCGAAGGAGAGGACATCACACAGCTTTCCGTCGATAAGAGAGCGAAGCTCGGTATCTTTCTGTCTTTCCAGAACCCGATCTCGGTCGCCGGCATCACGATGGAAAATTTCATCCGTACTGCGAAGACGACGATTTCCGGGAAGCAGCAGCGCCTTTTCCCGTTCAAGCGTCTCATGCGCCAGCGCATGGAAGACCTCGCCATGGATCCGTCCTACGCAGACCGCTACCTGAATGACGGCTTCTCCGGCGGGGAACGCAAGAAGAGCGAGATCCTGCAGCTTAGGATCCTCGATCCGAAGCTCGCGATGCTCGATGAAACAGACTCGGGACTCGATGTCGATGCTGTCCGCATCGTATCGAAGAATATTTCTGCGTATCATAATGAAGGGAATGCGATCCTTCTCATCACCCATCTGAACCAGATCCTGAAATTTATCCAGCCGGAATTCGTCCACGTCCTGATCGATGGCAGGATCGTGAAGGAAGGCGGACCGGAGCTCGTGGATGAGATCGAGACCAATGGCTTCGATGTCTATCGCAGCGAGGTGTGACTATGGCAGAAGAGAAAGTCAGAAGCCAGGTCGAAGATATCAATCGCAGCATCTATGACGTCAAGGACAAGGTGGAATTTTCCTATAAAGCAGAGACAGGTCTTACGGAAGAGATCATTCGCGAGATCTCTGCCAAAAAGGAAGAACCGGAATGGATGCTCGAGAAACGGTTAAAGGCTCTTGCGATTTACGATCAGCTGGACTTCCCGCCGTGGGGACCGGATATTTCCGAGCTGGATATGCAGCACATCGATACCTATGTGCGTCCGAAGACGGACATGAAAGCGAGCTGGGAGGATCTCCCCGAGAATATCCGTGACACCTTTGACCGTCTCGGCATCCCGGAAGCGGAGAAGAAATCGCTCGCCGGTGTCGGCGCGCAGTACGACTCGGAAGTGGTCTATCACAATATCCAGAAAGAGCTGGAAGAGCAGGGCGTCATCTACGTCGATTTTGAGACGGCTGTGAAGAAATACCCGGAGCTCATCAAGCCGTACTTCGGGAAGCTGATCACACCGAATTATCATAAATTTGCGGCACTGCACTATGCCGTCTGGTCCGGCGGCTCCTTCGTCTATGTGCCGAAGGGCGTCCATGTGAAGATGCCGCTCCAGAGTTATTTCCGTCTGAATGCACCGGGCGCAGGACAGTTCGAGCATACGCTCATCATCGTCGAAGAGGGGGCAGACTGCCACTTCATCGAAGGCTGCTCGGCCCCCCGTTACAATGTGGCCAATCTCCACGCCGGTGCTGTCGAGCTGTACGTGAAAAAAGGCGCGACGCTGCGCTACTCGACCATTGAAAACTGGTCGAAGAACATGTACAACCTGAACACGAAGAAGTCTCTCATCGATGAAGACGGACACATGATCTGGGTATCCGGTTCCTTCGGCTCCCATACCTCCTGCCTGTATCCGGATACGGTTCTCCGGGGCGACCGTGCGACCTGTGAATTTACCGGCATCACCTTTGCCGGAAAGGGACAGTATCTCGATACCGGCTCCAAAGTCGAAGCCCTCGGGAAGGATACCTCCCTCACCGTGAATTCAAAATCGATCTCCAAGGGCGGCGGCACGGCTATCTACCGAGGCGTCGTCTACATCGGGCCGAAAGCTACGGGGACGAAGGGCTCTATCAGCTGCGAATCCCTGATGCTCGACAATGAGTCCCGCTCGGATACAATCCCGGATATCATCATCGAGAATGATGATATCGATCTCGGGCATGAAGCCAAGATCGGGCGCATTCCGGATGAAGATATTTACTACCTCATGAGCCGCGGCCTCTCCGAAGAAGACGCCAAAGCCATGCTGGTCCGCGGCTTTGCAGAGCCGATTTCCAAAGAACTGCCGCTGGAATATGCGGTAGAAATGAACCGCCTCATCGATCTTGAATTCGAAGGCGCGATTGGTTAAGGAGGGCATCATGGAAGAAATCAGAGTCAACCGTCTGCCGCTTCTCACCTATCGGTATCTGCATACGAATGATACGCCGCTTTCCTTTGAAACGCCGAAAGGGAAAGGCAGCTTCACCTTCTCCGACATGACCCATGTCAAAGAAGGCGGCATGCTTCCCGAAGATTTCGATGGCGCATCGAAGGAGACGGTGCTCGCTGCAGAAAAAGGCAGTCACTATACCATCACCATCCCCCAAGGGGAGGATGCTCGTCTCGTCATCGATGTCCAGGCGGAAGAGGGCGCGTCGGCAGCCTTTCTTTTCCGGCTCGAAAAGGGTGCGTCCCTTTCCCTCACATGGAAGCTCACGGGCGGAGACAGGGAAGGGACCTGCGTCCTTGCTGCGTACTATGAGCTTGCGGAGGATGCAAGGCTTCACGTATCGCGCCTGGAAAGCGGCCTCACCAAGACCATCATCTATGACCAGCGTCACAGCGTACTCGCCGCTCGTGCCAGCGCCGACTTCTATGCGGCCGAGCTCGGCGGAGAGAAGATCATCGTTCACAGCTATGGAAAGCTCTCCGGCGATCATTCCGAGATGAATGAAAGAGCCATCTATGCCGGCCGCGGGAGGCAGCATCTCGACTTCTTCTACCACATCGATCATGTGGGGAAGAAGACGAAGGCTGAGATCGACCTCAAAGGCGCACTGGCGGATGAGTCGAAGAAGATTTTCCGCGGTACGCTCGACTTCAAGCGTGGCTGCGCCGGATCCGTGGGCGACGAAGGCGACTTCGCCATCCAGCTCGATCCGAAGACGAAAAACATTTCCCTCCCGCTCCTCCTCTGCACCGAGGACGATGTACAGGGAAATCACGCCTCCAGCGCCGGACAGCTTGACCAAAATACCATCTACTTCCTGATGAGCCGCGGCTTCACCTTGGAAGAAGCCCGCCGCATCGTGGTCGAAGCCCTGATCCGTCCCATCATCGACGGTATGGATGAGACACTTCGGGAAGAAGTGCTGAATGCGGTCAGAATGAAATTAGATAGAGAATAAAAGGTCGAACAGGTTCTATGGGTTCAAAAGGCTCAACGGGTTCCCCATGTTAGTAATGCTATTAAGTTAAGGAAATTGTTAGCTACGTAACGTCTTGCTTCCCCCTTCGGGGGAAGTGCCGAAGGCAATATGTGCAAGCGAACTGGATTTTTAGGAGCGTAGCGATGCTAAAATCCAGTGAGACGCCATTTCGAGCGCAGCGAGATGGGGCATGCTAGCGGTATAGCGTGCTATGTTGAATAGTCCGATGCTATCGATATTCCAACACTTTCATGTAATACCGCTACGTAGCCCCCTCACCCCTTCGGGGAGCTCCCCCGATGGGGAGCCAAGAACGTTCTGCCGCTTAGCTTAATAGCATTACCCATGTTGGGGGAGCAGCGTATTCTCATACATAAAAAATTTTTCGGCGCTTCCATTTTCTGATGCGCCGCACCATCCCCTTCAACCTGCTGAACCTATGGAACCTTTTGAACCCGCAACAGACAACTATACATTTGGAGGGATCATGAACAGCGAACTTATTCGAAATGATTTTCCTATTTTGAAAACCAAGGTCGGCGGCCATCAGATCGTCTACTTTGATAATGCTGCCACCACGCAGCGCCCGCTCCCCGTCGTCAATGCGGTGCTGGACTATACCACCCATGAAAATGGGAATCCGCACAGAGGCGCGCACATCTTTGCGATTTCCGCCTCGGAAGCCTACGACACCTCGAAGGAGGTCGTCCGTGACTTCATCCACGCCAGAAGCGAAAAGGAGATCATCTACACCCGAAATACCAGCGAATCCTTGAACCTCGTAGCCCGTTCCTATGGGGAGACTCATCTCAAGGCAGGTGACCATATCCTGATCACCATCGCAGAACATCATTCAAACCTTGTCACCTGGCAGCGCGTCGCCCAAAAGACAGGGGCGACGCTGGACTATATCTACGTCGACAAGGAAACCGGCCATTTCCCGGAAGAAGAGCTGAAAAAGATCGACGACCCGAGAGTGAAGCTCTTCGCCTTCGCCGAAGTCTCGAATGTCCTTGGCATCGACTTCGATCCGAAGCCACTCATCCAGAGAGCCCACGCACATGGGGCGATCGTCGTCCTAGACGGCGCGCAGTCCACGCCGCATAAGCCTGTCGACGTGCAGGACTTAGACTGCGATTTCTTCGCCTTCTCCGGGCACAAAATGTGCTCGATGGGCGGCATCGGCGTCCTCTATGGCAAGGAAGAACTGCTGAATGACATGGAGCCATTCCTGATGGGTGGCGACATGATCGAAGATGTCCATGAGCAGGAAACCACCTACGCCGAGCTTCCAGCCAAATTCGAAGCCGGAACACAGTATGTCGAAGGCGCTGTCAGTCTTGTCGCAGCCATCCGTTATATACAGGCCATCGGATTTGAAGAGATCCGCGCACAGGAAAAACGCCTCGTCACCCGCTGTCTGGAAGGCATGAAGAAGCTCCCCTTCATTCACATCATCGGACCGACGGATCCGGAAGAAAAAGAAGGGCTCGTCGCTTTCGAAGTCGAAGGCGTCCATCCGCATGACGTCGCACAGATCCTCTCTGCGGAAGGCATCTGCATCCGCACCGGACACCACTGCGCCCAGCCGCTCCACATCTACCTTGGCATCAATGCCTCCTGCCGTGCCAGCTTCTATTTCTACAACACGGAAGAAGAAGTGGACTACTTCCTCGAAAAACTCAAGGATGTCCGGAAAGTCATGGGGTATGACGACTGATGGAACTCAAACAGCTTTATACAGACCTCATCCTCGAATACAACAAGGATAAGAGCAACAAACGCAAGATCGAATGCCCGACTGTCCATGAGCACGGACATAACCCGAGCTGCGGCGATGACATCGATATCGAGGTCAAGATCAAGGACGGCGTCATCGAAGACCTCGCCTACACCGGCAGCGGCTGCGCCATCAGCCAGGCCTCGACCGCGATGATGGCGGAGCTCCTGCAGGGGAGAACTGTCCCCGATGCCCTTCGCCTCTGCCGCCTCTTCCTCGATATGATCCGCGGCAAAGTGACGGATGAAAGCGAGCTCGAAGAGCTCGAAGCCGTTATCACGCTGAAGGATATTTCCAAGATGCCCGTCCGCGTCAAGTGCGCGACCTTAGGCTGGCATACGCTTGAAATGGCGCTCGAAAAAATAGAAAAAGAACTCACGAAGTAAGACAGAGCCCCCGACCGCATAGCGGTGCGGGGGCTTTTTATGCCGAAAAGGAGTGGAAAGGGAAAAGATTTCTCATCCTATCATCTAAACTCATTATTGTCCTAAATCTAATATAGAAATTTGACAATACGAGATTTATGATTCATAATAAAACACATAAAAACAATAATAATACACTTCAGATAGTTTAATATAATGAGAACCTTGAGACCCGAAGCCGGACTTGTTTTCAGGTTCTCATTTTTATTTTCTAGCCTTGGTTTTTACGCAGTCGTCGATGGTCCGTTTCAGGACATCTGAAATCGTCTGCGTTATTTATAAGAGAGAAGGATATATATGAAAAAGGATGTCAAATGTTTGCTCTCAGCACTCGTCTTTGCCGGAATTTCATGGGGGGGGTACGGAATAGCGTCTGCTGCCGGTGAAGCAGTGTATGAACTGAATCCGGTCGTCGTGACGGCAACGAGAACGGAGAAGATGGATGTGGATGTGCCAGCCACTACGACGGTCATTACGGCGAAGGATATTCAGAAACGTGGCTACAAAACTGTTTCTGATGCATTGGAACAGAGTATTGGTATTACAAGTTATTCATATGCCAATGGTGGAGAATCTGTTGGCGGATCAGTTAGCCGAGTATCTATTCGCGGACTAGACAAGGGAACTTTAGTCCTTGTAAATGGTGCACCAGTTAATATTATGAATTATGCATCGGCGGATGTAATTCCAGTAAACGCTATTGAAAAAATTGAGATTATCAAAGGCGCGAATTCAGTACTTTATGGTGCAGAAGCAATGGCTGGCGTAGTCAATATTATAACTAAAGATGGAGGTAAACCAGAATCTTACGCGGAAGTCAAGTATGGTAACTATGACAAAGGTTATCAGATTGGGACAAGCACTAACAAATTTACTGCTTTTGTTGATAGAACATATCGTGATTCTGTTGATCGGACCAATGTGCTTACACCTAGCTCAAAGTATGGTTGGTCTGATGGGCAGGCTAATAAAACAAGCTTTTATATGTCGGGAAAATTGACCGATAAACTAAGTCTTGACTGGTCTTACTTAAACACAAATAAAACACGTTATGCAATGGAAGTCGTTAAAGGTGCGTACACTGGAAATATTAGGCCAGGAAGTCTGGGGTCTTCAAATGCTGGTGTATATCGATATGATGATGTGAGAAATAATGTGAATTTGATTTATAACGATCAAGATAGCAAATACCGTTCTGTGTTAGCTTATAATAATAGAAAACTTGATTCTCACAATATTTATTATGATAAAAAGCAGAATGTCCTTGGCACAATGCGTGGAACCAATTACAATGTACAGGGAATTACGTTCGATAATCAGAAAACTTGGGATTTTAATGACGGAAAAGATAAATTAATTGGCGGTATTACCTTTAAGCGAGAATTATATAAAGGAAAGGCATCGTTACCAGGAAAAGTATTTGGAAGCATTGGCCGAAATGCATATAGCGTTTATTCTTCGTATTCACATCAATTTAATGATAGGTTTTCTTCTATTGTAGGCGTGAGAGGAGAATTCACGCAGGATAATGGTTGGGACGATAAACACAATGTATTTTTGCCACAACTTCAGCTGCTTTACAAAATAAATGATGGATGGAGCCTTTATTCAAACGTCGGTAGATCGTTTGATATGCCAGCAATTAATTCTAGGTTCAATTCTGATAAGATTAATCGAAACATGGCAACAAAGCCACAGGATGGATGGAGCTATGAATTCGGGTCTAAATATATCAATGGAAAAGATAGTTTGAAATTGGCGATTTTCCATTTAGACATTGATAATAAATTCGATTGGGTATCAGAGAAGTATCTTGGAATAGGTACAGATGATAAAAATACTATTCAGATTAATGTAGGAAAGTATAAAAATACCGGCTTTGAATCGGAGTACCAGCATGTGATTAATTCCAATTGGAGCTACAATATTGGACTAACCATTGCAAATCCTAAAAATCAAGATAAAGGTGCCACAAAAGATGCGCTTGGCAAATGGAAACAAGCAGATGCAAGAGTACAAGGAAGCGCAGGAATTCAGTATACTGATCGTAAATGGACTGCTGGACTTAATTTGTTCGTGACGGCTGATCGTGAAGATGCATATTATAAATATGATGGCAAAACTATACACAAGACACCTGAACGAATTCAAATGAATTCTACCGTTTCTTATGCACCAAATGATAATCAGGCTATTACCTTAAATTTGTACAATTTGCTTGATCGTCGAGACAGTTTGAATAAATATGAAAACTGGGATCTCCCATTCAACTGGACACTGACTTACAAGCATTCTTTCTAATCGTATGAGTAAAAAGCGGCTGACAGCCAAAGGCTGCGGCCGCTTTTTCTGATACAAGTATTACCTTCTATTATTGTGGACTGCACACTTTCGTTTTTCTTCTCGAGAACCCACTATGCTGCAAAAAATTTTCACTCTCATTCTCGCTGTACTGGCAGCACTTCTCCTTCCCGCCTGCTCGGTCACGCCTGCGCCGCAAAGCGAGACGCGCACCGTCACGGACGATAGCGGGCGGCAGGTGTCTCTCCCCATGCAGCCGAAGCGCATCGTTTCGCTCACGTACGGGACGGATGAAATCCTGACGGCTCTTGTTTCTACCGATAGCATCGCCTCTTATTCGAAGTATGCGGGGGATGATGGGATCAGTTTCCTCACCAAGGACGAGGTCAGCCGGGTTGGGCGGACGGTCGATATGGAGCCGGAGCATATTTTGGCGCTTGCGCCGGATCTGGTGATCGCTTCGACGTCTACGCCCATGCAGACGGTCGAGGTACTCACACGCTCTGGTGTCCCTGTCTATGTTTCCGCCATCCCGACGACGGTAGAGGAAATGAAGGGGAAGGTGCGCGGCGTCGCGAAAGCAGTCCACGAAAAGGAGAAGGGGGAGGCGCTGGTTTCTGACATGGAGTCGAAGCTGTCCGCTCTTGCGTCCAAGCTCTCGGTGGTTTCACCGGATAAGGAGCGGGTGGCTCTCGGCATGTCATTTCGCGGGATCTTGGGCAAGAAGGGGACACTTTTTTCGGATGTCCTGCGTCTCGCGCATGTGAAGGATGGGGCAGCGGTGTATGAGGTGCCGAAGGGGGCGGATGCATACCTTTCTTTGGAGATCCTCCCGAAGATCGATCCGGATGTGATCCTTCTTCCCACCTGGCGGGTGAAGGCGGGGGATGATACGAAAGCCTTCGAGGAAGGGCTTCTGTCAAATCCTGCACTTCGTGAAGTGACGGCGATCAAAGAGAGGCGGCTCGTGCCTTTTTCGGAGAAGTACAAGTACGTCATGAGCCAGCATGTCGTGGACGCAGTGGAAGCGGCGGCGCGGGCGGTGTATCCGGAAGTGTTTGTGACTAGTGACTAGGGATTAGGGGCTAGGATATTTCACCCCTTCTCGCATTTCGCCCGTTTGCATTTTTGCTTGACTGATGAATGGGATGATTGAATGAGGCATAAGGAGACTCACCTATGACACCCAAAATCATTTATATGACGAATATTGATCGTCGCTATTTCATGATGCGCCGTGCGCTTGACGAATTGATCGCAGATGGAGAGATGCCCGCATCCTCACAGGTCGTAAAGACGGAGGATGGCTCTGTGTGGAGCGCATCGTGGGAAGAAAAACTACGCGGGAGCGCACTGGTCATGATCCGTTTCATGGGAAATACGATCCGTACGAAGTTTTGGACGGCGTGTATGCATTTTCTCTCGCGGGAAGGGATCCCGTATTACATGGATGCGGCGGGATCGGCAGAGGAGGAGTGCATAGAGCGGGTCGCGGCAAAGGACATCGAGGCTATGAAGGCGTACTCGTTCTATGGGGGTCTGACGAATTACAAGAATCTGTGGCTCTATGCGCGTTCCCTTTTTGATCAGGGGATGCCTGATGCGGAGCCGCCGTCGCCGATCTGCTGGGCGGGGATCTATCATCCGGGGATGGCGAAGAAATTCATGACGGATCTTTCCCTGTATGAGAAGATGTTTCTGCAGGCGGGGCGTCCGACGCTGGGCCTTCTCTTCTATCGGGATGAGTGGATCTGGGATGACCTGCATTACCAGAAGGCATTCATAGAGGAGGCGGAGCGGCAGGGGCTCAATGTCATCGCAGTCTTCACGAATGGTCTGCCGGATCCGAAGCTGGGGATGCCGACGATCCGTGAGGTGTTTGAGAAGTATTTCATGAAGGAGGGGAAGCCTCTCGTCGATGTCATCGTGAATGTGATGAAGTTCTCCTTTACGACGTCGGGGTCGATTTCCATCAAGGCGCTGGAAGAAATGGGCGTCCCTGTGCTGGAGGCCTACTCTCTGATCGCTCCGAAGGAGGAGTGGGAGGCATCGCCGGAGGGAATGAATGCGATGGAGATCTCCATATCGGTCACGATGCCGGAATTTGATGGGATCATCCACGGGATGCCGATCGCTGCGAAGCATGTGAAGGAGGATGGGGAGGTGGAGTACCTGCCCATCCCCGAGCGTATGCGTGCGATGGTCTCGCGGGCGGGGGCATGGGCGAGACTGCACAGGAAACCGAATGCGGAGAAGAAGATCGCGATCATTTTTCACAATTACCCGCCGAAGAATTCGAACATCGGGAGTGCGTATGGTCTGGACAGCATCGAGAGCGTGCGCCGTCTGCTCGGCTTCATGAAGGAGGCCGGCTATCAGGTCGATTTCATCCCGGAGGACACGCAGGCCTTCATGAAGCGGCTGACCGCGCAGGCGACGAATGACCGCTCGATGCTGACAGAGGAGCAGGAGGCGGCGTGTCAGAAGGTCCCGAAGAAGCTCTACTGTGATTTCTTTGCTACCTTCCCCGAAGAGACGCGGCGGCAGATGGAGAAGGACTGGGGAAAGGCGCCTGGCAGGGTCATGACGACGGAGTCGGGCGATATTCTGGTACCGGGGCTGATGGACGGGCATATTTTCCTCACGGTGCAGGCGCCGCGCGGGTATGGCTTTGATGCGTCGAAGATCTATCACGATCCTTTCATAGCGCCGACGCATCAGTATCTGGCATACTATCAGTGGATCCGTGATGTATGGGGAGCTGATGCCGTGCTCCATGTGGGGACGCATGGAAATCTGGAATGGCTTCCGGGGAAAAGTGCGGGGATGGATAGAGAAAGCTATCCTGATCTGGCGCTGGGAAGCCTGCCGAATATCTATCCCTACCATATGACGATCACGGGAGAGGGGATCCAGGCGAAGCGGCGCGGTGGCGCATGTCTTGTGGATCATTTGCCTGCACCGATGGAAGAGGCAGGGACGTATGAGGAGCTGGCTGAGCTGGAGCAGGCGATGGATGAGTACGCGCATTTTGAGAAATCGGAACCGGAAACGGCGAAGCGGCTGGTACCACGGATCCGTGAGCTTGCGGAGAAAGCAAGTCTGGACGGTGAGGTGCCGTATACGGAAGCGGATCTGGCAGGGTATCTTTCGCGCCTTCACTGCTATATCGAAGATCTCAAAAATAGCGAGTGCCATGTCGGACTGCACATTCTGGGAGAGATGCCGAAGGGGGAAACGCTCATCCATGAAATATTGGCTCTTCTTCGTCTGCCGAATGGTGACATCCCCTCGATCTGTGAGCTGCTGGCTGAGGAGGAGGGGACATCCGTGGATACGCTGTTGGGACAGGCACAGACACTGTATCCGAATGGTCTCACCGGGGGCGAGTGGATGGCGCGCCTACAGAAGAAGGCAGAGGGTCTGGTCCGCAAGCTGGCAGAAATGCATTTCGGCAAAGAGAAAGCGAAGGCACTGGGGACAGAGAGAGAGCAGCCGCTGCTTCGTTTCGTTTGTGAGGAGGTATATCCGCGTCTGGCAGAGACAAAAAAGGAAATGGAGCATACCCTTCGCGGGCTTTCTGCCCGTTACATTGTGCCGGGGATCTCCGGCTCTCCGCACGCGGGCGGTGTCTCTCTTCTGCCGGCAGGGGTGAATTTCTACGGCATCGATCCGCGGCGCTTGCCGACAAGGACGGCATGGGAGGTAGGGAAAGAGCTCGGAGATCAGGTCATCTCGCAATATATCGAGAGCGAAGGCCGGTATCCGGAAAGCGTCGGCATGGTTTTCTGGTCGGGCGCGAATATGCGAAGTCACGGGCAGTGCATCGCGGAATTTCTCTATCTCATGGGCATCCGTCCGATCTGGGAGCCGGGAAGCCTCTATGTGAAGCGTTTGGAGCCCATCCCCCTGTCGGAGCTGCAGCGTCCGCGCATCGATGTGACGGCGCGCATCAGTGGTCTTTTCCGTGATACCATGTCCTCTGTCGTCTCGCTCATGGACAGGGCGGTGCTGCTCGCCGCCTCTCTTGCGGAAAATGACGAGGATAATTACGTCAGGAAACATATTTCTGAGGACAGCCGGATCATGGAAGAGAAAGGCTCGCCCAAGGAAGAGGCGTGGCGGGAGGCTGCGTATCGCATCTTCGGGGATGCCCCGGGGACATATGGTGCAGGCGTTGCGGCGCTTCTGGAGGAGAAAAATTGGGACAGCCTCGATGACCTCGCGAATGTTTTCATCCGATGGGGCGGTCATGCCTATGGATCGAAGTCAAATGGCAGCTACAAGCCGGAGCTCTTCCGTGAGCGTCTTTCGCATATGGAAGTCACCATCAAGAATGAGGATAACCATGAGACCAATATGATGTCATCGGATGACTACAATGCTTACCACGGCGGCTTGATCGCAGCGGTCAGAAGCTGCTCGGGAAAGAAACCGCATGCCTACGAAGGGGACAGCAGCGATCGGAGCCGCATCAAGGTACGCACTGTCGAAGCGGCAGCGAAGCGCATCTTCCGCACGGAGACTGTGAATCCGAAATTCATCGAAGGCCTTATGCAGCATGGCTACAAAGGCGCGGCAGATCTTTCAAATCGCGTCGCCGTCAGTTTCCAGTGGGATGCGACGAGCGATGTCATGGAGGACTGGATGTATGAGAAGCTCTCCGCCGCCTATGCCCTGGATCCCAAGGTGCAGGACTGGATGAAGCGTGTGAATCCATGGGCGCTTAGCCGCATCACCGAGACGCTCCTTGAGGCAGCGCGGCGAGGTCTGTGGCAGGCCAAAGAAGAGACTGTGGATGCTCTCGAAAAGCTGTATCTTGAGGTCGAAGGCGAGATCGAGGAGGAATAAGAAAACGCTGATCTGATCGCAAAGCGATCGGATCAGCGTTTTTTTCACGGAATGGCGTTCTCTGTCCCATTGTCACAAAATATCCAGATCCTCATAAGCGGGGCGCATCACATATGTTCCCGTCTTATCAATGAGTCCCCATTTGCCTTTGACCTTGATGCCGGCGAGACCGGAGGAGAAGGGGGTGACGTCGGAAAAGGTGTCGTCATGAGGGAAGGCTTCATGACCCGCAGGCGTGAGGAAGCGCCAGCCGTTCTTTGTCTTGACGGGGAGGAGGCCTTCTCCTGCTTTCGATACGGCGAGGTAGAGGGGGGCGGTGAGGCGTGTCCCGTCTTTGTCTGCGATGCCCCACTTGTCCGCTTCCTTATAACCGAAAAGACCACTGCCCAAGGATCGGATCTCCTTATAGGAGAATGGCAGAAGCTCGTGACCGTCTTCCATGGAGAGGAGGCCCCATTTCTTGTTTTCGCCTTTGGCGAGAAGTACGCCGTCTTCCTCATCGGGGAGGAGACCGGTATAGATGGTATGAGCGATGTAGGTACCTTTGCGGTCGACCCAGCCATAGCGGCCGTCTTTCGAAAGGAGGATGCCTTTTCTTCCGGCGGGGAAGACGCGGTCATTGGCGGGGCTGGCGATGACTTTTCCGTTCTTGTCGATGTAGCCGCGCTTCTCCGTGACGGATGTGACAGGCTCATAGTCATACCGGCCAGGATACCAGATGGGCAGGCCGATGCCCCATCCCCAGCCCCATGGGTGATGGTGATGGCGGAAGGCAAGCCAGTCGCCCCGTCCCCAGCCGATGCCGATGGAGATAGGAGGAAGGCTGCGGACGGCGCGCGTCTCCACCTCGCCTTCTCTGACTTCGGCAAGGCCGTCCTTGAAGGGGAAAAGCTGGTCATAGTCTGCCATGAAGGCGATGGTGCCGTCAGGTCTGGCATAGCCGTTGCCGTCGATGGTCTTGACACCGGAGAGACCTTCGGAGAAGGGGGTCAGCACAGCCTTGAACTGCGGCTTTGCGGTGACGTTTCCTTCGGTATCAATGAATCCCCAGAGCTTGCTGTCGCCTTGGATAGCCGCATAGCCTTCGCTGAAGGCCGACGAGACGGCTTTGTAAGCGGTAGGGATGATTTCCTTGCCTTCTCTATCTATGTAGCCCCAGAGATTCTTCTGGTTTTTGACGGCGAGGCGTCCCTCTTGGAAGGCAGCACCGGTATCCTTGTAGGTCGGGGAGACGATATAGCGGCCCGTCATGTCGATAACGCCCCAGCGTCCTTTTTCTTTGACGGCGGCGAGACCGTCTTCGAAGAAGCGCGCTTCCTGATAGACAGGCTTCACTTCTTTTCCATCGAGCGACAGATAACCATAGGTCGCGCCCTGCTTTACGATCGCCATGCCGTTCTCGAAGTCGGAGACTTGATCGTAGGCGGCACGAGAGATCAGCGATCCATCCTTTTTATAGAAGGAGATCTTCTTGTCCTTCCCACGGACGGCGAGAGCGCCTTCTTTCCAGATGGAGCGGCTTTCATAGGAGATCGGGATGACTTCCTTTCCCGTGCGGGTGAAGAATCCGCGAAGTCCGCCTTTTTCTGCTTCGATGAGATCATCACGCCCCTCTTCAGAGAGAAGGTCCTCCTTCTGCTCGTTGGCCTCGGAGAGTGAGAGGCCGAGACGGTCATACGAGATCGGGATCACGACTTGGCCGGCACCATTCACTGCGCCCCACATGCCGTTTTCTTTGACTGCGGCCGTGAAGGGGAGCGTGGGTTCATTGGCAGAAATCGCAGTTACTGCCCAAAAGGCAGCAAGCGTCAGGAGCAGTGTACGTTTTTTCATAGAGAGCACCTCCGGAAAGATGATAGATTCTATCCTAAGGAAACACTGATTAAATCGTTGTCCGACTTGGCTCTTGCATTTTCATGCAAGGCGAGGAATAATCCGACGCGAATAGTGAGCTATTTAAGGAGGGTTATGACGAAGCATTGCATGAAAATACATGCCAAATCGGACTCTGCGATTTAATCAGCGTTTCCTTAATTATAGTCAAAGAACGAGGGGCTGTAAATTGAAAGCAAAAAAGCATTTTCCGCGGGGAAAATGCTTTTTGATGCTATGGGGACCTATGGGGCGGCACGACCTGGGGGATAAGTTTGAAAGCAGGGAAGAGTAGCTAGTGGCTAGGGATTAGGAGTGACTGGTGACTAGTGACTAGTCACTGGGATTCTCCGGCATCGTCATCCCGAGCGTAGCCGAGGGATCTTTACTGCACCGCAGGAAATCAGCGCGCATGCGCCGAGGGGAAACGATGTCTTGGTGCTGTCTCACAGCAGGTAATGAGCGTTCTGCCATAGAGATTTCTCGGCTACGCTCGAAATGACGACGGCGCGAAGCGCTATCAAAATTCCGCGGCGCTTCTGATTATGACGCGCCGCACCAATTCCTTTGAACCCCATGAACCTATAGAACCCGCTGAACCTTTATCATTTTACTTCGATGAGTTCATACTGTGGATTTCCCATCTTGAGCTCTTTCATCGCCTGCAGCTGATGGAGACCGTGGCGAGACTCGATGCGCTTGACGAGATCCTGATTCGAGGCAGTCTGATAGACGAGGTCGACCGATGCCTGATCGATAGCGAGAAGGTCGGTCGAGGCGAGGATGCCGATATCCGGGATCGTCGGCTCGGCAGCGATGAGACCGGCGCAGTCGCAGTCGACAGACATGCGGCGCAGGACATTCAGGTAGACGATGTGCTTGCCGAAGAAATCAATCGTGGCTTTGGCGGATTCTGCCATGTTTTCCATGAGAAGCTCCTTGCCCGGCCAGGCGTTCCAGTCTTCCGGCTGGTTGTTTACATCGACGCCATGGACCTGGCTCTTGCCGATGCGTCCGTCAGCGCAGCCGATGGCGAGATTCTTCATCGAGCCGCCGAAGCCGCCCATGGCATGTCCTTTGAAATGGGTGAGGACGATCATCGAGTCATAGTTCACGATATGGCCGCCCATGGAGACAGTCTTGAAATGCTTGCCGCCGCGGACCGGAAGGTCGATAGTCCCTTCTTCGTCCATGATATCGACGGGGCAGAAGGTCCAGCCATTCACCTGCAGGGTGTCGCGGTGCATGGCTGTCGTGTAGCGGTCTCCCTGGTAGAGCGTATTCGTTTCTACGATCGTGCTGTCCTTCACCTGCTTCTGAAAGGCGGCTACCATGTCACGCGGCAGGATATTCGGCCCATGCTTTTCACCGGTATGCAGCTTGATGGCTACCTTGCCATAGATGGCATCATTGATCCGTGTGTAGAGCGAGATCAGGTGCGCCGCATCGATCACGCGGGTGAAGTACACCTTTGCGCGGCTGCCTTCTGCGCTCTCGTCCACACGGCGCGAGCCGATGACGGGAGCCTGTTTGTATGTTTCCATATCGTATCCTCCTTTGATGGTTAGGGCTGCCTGTGGCAGCTCCGATCTACGTCATTAGTATAGTCTGTATGTTCTTCAATCACAAATGCTTTTGGCGAATGAGCATGGAAGCGGGAAAAGCATGGGAAAGCCCGGGCTGTGTTCTGCGCAGGAGAAGCGATGGAATGGAGATCACACAAAAAACGCCCATGCATACACATGGGCGTTCATATTCTGGAGCCGGCAACAGGATTTGAACCTGCGACCTACGCATTACGAATGCGCCGCTCTACCAGCTGAGCTATACCGGCATTGACATGAAATATTGTAACAAATGGAGTGGTGGTTTGTCAAATAAATTTTGCTATTTCAGAGAAGGCTGCGCGGTTTCCATGGATCCTGCCGAGCGTATGCGCCTGTAAGCAGGAAACAAGATATGCGTCATGGGCTTTTAAAAATGTATTGACAAATCTGAATTTCCGTGCTATACTTCTAAACATTGTCGGGGCATAGCGCAGTTTGGTAGCGCACTTGGTTCGGGACCAAGGGGTCGCAGGTTCAAATCCTGCTGCTCCGACCATTTTTATGCGGGTGTAGCTCAATGGTAGAGCGTCAGCCTTCCAAGCTGGTTACGAGGGTTCGATTCCCTTCACCCGCTCCAGAAACGATCCGCTCTTGGGGCGGGCTTTTTTATTGTCTGAAATGACCGGGGACTATTGACTCGTCGTGACTGGTGACTAAGAGACATCAGCCCCTCTCGCATTGTCATTTCGAGCGAAGCGAGATAGGGGTTGGCCGAGAGGGAGAAAAGTCCCAAGCCAACCTCCGCCCCTTCGAGGCACCTCCTTCCAAAGGAAGGAGGGAAAAGCAGAGATTGAGTATCGCCTCATATATATTCACGGTGCTTCTGATTGTTAGGCGCCGCACCAATCCCTTTGAACCTTCCGAACCTCTTGAACCTATAGAACCCGCTGCACCTTTTAGCACGATTTCCAAACAACAAACAACGAACAACCATCCACAAATGTGATAAGATAGTATCAATAGCAGTGGAGGTGGATCACGATGGCATACACAGAAGCGGAATTGATCGGTCAGCTGGAGAAGGATCTCGCGCGTCCGGGCGAGCTGTATGTAAAGGACTATATACAAGAGGATGGGGCGGCGAGTGATACAGGGCGCTCCTATGAGGACATCATCAGCACGTATCTCGTCTCTCACGCAGAAGCACTGAAAATGACGGATACGAATTGGGGCATGGTGCATACCGCTATCGGCAAGACTTCCGAGCGAGGGAGCCGCATGGCGCAGAAGCTGCTTTCGGAGAAGGACTTTTTCCATGCCATTCCGCTTGACGGAGATGTACGTCTGACAGATGGGACGATGGCGGAGATCGGATACTTTGATTTTATGACGCTCGATAAAGAAGGAAAGAGCCTCACACTCTTTGAGATCCGGCCATATCCGGAAAAAGAAAAGCCGCTTTCGCGTCTCCTTCGCTGCTGGAGTCTCAAGACCTCACTGAACAAAGCGCTTCTTTTGCAGAGGCTCGGCATGGAAAAGCTGCCGCGGATCTCCATCGTGACGCTCATCACCGGCGGAGGAAGTGATCACTTCATGCCTGCGGGGAGACAGCCGGTGCCTCTTCCTTTGAAGCAGCTGGGCGGGATGCTCGGTGTTTTTTGTCTGTATCTCTTCCACGGCCTGTACGGCGTCCCCGTGAGCGGAGCGCAGGCTCCGACGCAGATGACGCGCGCGGAGCTGCTCTCGCTTCTGGAAAAAGATGCCAAGCATCCGGAGCTTCTGTATCAGAAGGACTATATCAATCGATTCGGCCTCACGGCGGATACGAAGGAGCCGTACGCGGCTGTCGCAGCCGGCTGGCTCATCGGGCATCGGGATCTGTGGATGGGGGTGGCGCATGGTCTTTACCGATTGGTCGAAGGGAATCGCGTCAGCATCATGATGAAGGATCCCGATCTCCAAAGGATCCGCAAGCAGCGCGTCTTTCCGCCTTTTGGCGAAGTGCTGCCTGTCGCGCTCGTGCTTTTGGGAAATCGGTCGCAGGAGCTAGGACGCCCCTCCATGCTGCTCTATGATGGAAATCCGTCAGGGGTGGGGACGTACTCTCTCGTGAGAGCGCTTGAAAGGGTCGATCCGTCTGACAGTCTGCTTCGGAGCGTACTTCGCGCGTTCACGCATCTCGTGCTGGTCGATCGGAAGAAGCTGATGGCAGATCTTCGGCTGCCGGAGGAAACGACGCTCGAGGTACGTCTCATCGTAGGAAAGGGGATGCAGTACGACCTCTTTTTGCGGGATCTCCCCTTCGTAGAGCCGCTCATGAAGGCCATGGGCATCGGACTCATCACGATGGGGGAAGGATATGAGGCGATGTATTGAGGGAGATTTTAGTGACTAGTGACTGGACACAAGCTACCAGTCACAAGTCACTATTTTTTAAAACCTTGAACCTTCCCTTCGTTCCCTATATAATAAGAAGAAATAAAAATGTAAGGAGAGCAACCATCCATGGGATTTTTTGATAAAAAGCACGAATCCGACACCCCGATAGGAAACCTGAGAGCGCACATCGGTACCTACATGTACTTTGTCAAAGTGGGCAAGTCGAAGTTCAAGCACAAGGGACGCATTGGCGAGATCTTTGCGGATATGGACAACACCCAGTTCCTCTTCAATCAGGCGACAATGGGGACGATGTATGATTTCAAAAAGAAACTCGACTATGCACTTTGGGATGCAGCCGTTCATAAATACACCGAAGACATGGAAGCCCTGAAGGCAGAGCTGCTCAAGGTCGTCGATCAGGAAGAGGCAGCGCCGAAGGAAGAAGCACCGAAGGAAGAGGAAGCAGTGGAAGTCGCCCCAAAGGAAGAGGAGACAGGCGACTGGAAATCCTCCATCAAAGGACAGATGGCGGCTGCGGAAGAGAAGGCGAAGAAGGAAGCTGAGCGCAAGAAGCGCGAAGCTGAGGCGGAGGAAGGCTTTGAGGTCGATGCCAGCGAAGAAATGACCGAAGCCGACTGCCGCGAGCTCTGGCGCATCCTCCAGGGACTCGAAAGAGAATTCCAGGAAATGAAGAGCATTGCGGACGACTGGTTCACCGTACACGGTAAAGGCAATGGCTGCTTTGCCGCGCTCGCCATGATGGCTCTTATCCCTGTGGGCGCGATCTACGGGATCTGTCAGATGCTGTAAATGAGGAATGGATGTGCGGCACGCATACTAAGGAAGCCGGCCCTCATGCGCTTTGCTCTCCTTTGGATTCGCAGTACCTGCTGCGTCCCTTCACCATGACGGTAAAGGGAAAATGGACCGATGTGCCTGCCCGGCCCCCACTTCCTTATAATAACTTTTCTCGAGAGGGTGTACATTTACCCTCACCTATGGTATGATAATGCAAGAAATATTGGTTTCAGGGAGGTGACATCATGTCCAAACACATCGTTACAATCAACAAGTCTTCTCTGCAGGACTCCATCAAATTCGAAGGCTGCAGTGAATGTCAGACTTCCTGCCAGTCCGCTTGCAAAACAAGCTGCACCATTGGCAACCTGATCTGCACAGAACAGGAAGAAGCAGAAGCAAAGAGAGCATAAGCTGATGCACGGCCAAGCCCCCGGCCTTGAGACCGGGGGCTTTTCTTGTGAGAGAATGGATGAGGGTGGAAGGGAAATAGCATCAGAATTTTCGGCGCTTCCTGATCGGCTGCGCCGCACCATCCCTTTGAAGCCATAAAACTGTTGAGCCCTTCTAGACCATAAGCCTTATCTGATATACCAGCAAGCAATCAATAAAAGGAGAATAACATTTCATGGATTACAACGTTAAGCCAATGATCCACCGTTTCCAGCAGAACGGCATGAATATCGTCATGGATGTGAACAGCGGCATCGTACATGTCGTCGATGATGTGACGTACAAGGTCCTCGCGTATTACAATGGAACCAACCGGGGAATGGTTCTGGCGAATCTGGCCAAAGACTACGAAGAGGCCGAACTCAATGAAGTCATGGATGACCTTGATGAACTCATCGCCAAAGAAGTACTCTTTGCACCGATGGATAAGAATTACAAAATGGCGATCGAAGACCGTCCGATCATCAAAGCACTCTGCATCAATATCGCTCACGACTGCAATCTGCGCTGCCAGTACTGCTTCGCCGGGCAGGGCGGCTATGGCCAGTGGCGCATGCTGATGAGCTTCGATGTTGCCAGAAGAGCTGTCGATTTCCTCATCGCACACAGCGGTCCGCGTGAACACTGCGAGCTTGATTTCTTCGGCGGTGAACCGCTCATGAACTGGCATGTCGTACAGCAGACCATCGACTATGTACACAAGCAGGAAAAGAAGCACGGCAAGAAGATCAAGATGTCCCTCACCACGAATGGCCTTCTGCTCGACAAGGAAAAGGTCAAATATCTGACGGACAACCACATCAGTCTCATCCTGTCGCTTGACGGCCGCAAGGAAATGCACGACCGTATGCGTCCGGGTGTCCATGGCGAAGGCACCTATGATGAGATCGTGAAGAATCTCCAGTACTGCGTGGCGAACCGCAAGGGCGAGGAATACTATGTCCGCGGTACCTTCACCCGTTACAATATGGACTTTACGACCGACGTCATCGATATGATCGACAAGGGCTTCCCTGCTGTATCCATGGAACCGGTCGTCGGCGAAGACACTGCCGACTACTCCATCAAGGAAGAGGATCTGCCGCGCGTCAAAGCGGAATATGACCGCCTCGCCAAGCTCTTCATCGCAAGAGAAGAAGAAGGCCGTCCATTCTTCTTCTTCCATTTCAATATGGACCTCTGGAAGGGCCCCTGCCTCCCGAAGCGTCTTCGCGGCTGCGGTGCCGGTCACGAGTATCTCGCCGTCGTACCGAATGGCGATATTTACCCCTGCCACCAGTTCGTCGGACGAGAAGGCTACGTCATCGGCAACGTCTATGAAGGTCTCAAGAACTTCAAGATGATGCGTGACTTCCGCATGAACCACGTCTTCAGCAAGCCGGAATGTGTCGACTGCTGGGCGAAATTCTTCTGCTCCGGCGGCTGCCATGCGAATAACGAAGCATTTGCCGGCGACATTCATAAGCCGTTCCATATCACCTGTGAGATCCAGAAGAAACGCGTAGAATGTGCGATGATGATCCAGGCGTACAATGAAATGAAGAAACCAAAGGTCATGGCGCAGCCAGGCACCTACCAGGCAAAGAAAGAAGCCATGGAACAGGAATAAGAGCCTGTAACTGAGAAAGGCTTTGCAGGAAGAGTGATAGTCCCGCAGGATCTTTCAGGCATAGAGGGGCTGTGAAGAAATGAATCCTCATTTCTTCACAGCTCCTTTTTACTTTGCTTTCATTCGGTTCAGGGTTCAAGGTTCAGGGCTCTCGTGGCGGCTTTGCCGCCTTTTTTTAGAAGATGGTATTCTCGTATCGCAGCCTTCCCCTCTAGGTAATGCTATTACGTTAAGCGGAAGAACGTTCTTGGCTCCCCATCGGGGGAGCTGCCCGAAGGGCTTGTGCAAGCGAACTGGATTTTTAGGAGTGAAGCGACGCAAAAATCCAGTGAGACGCCATTTCGAACGAAGTGAGATGAGGGGGCTACGTAGAGGTATTGCCTGAAAGTGTTGGAATATCGATAGCATCGGACTATTCAACATAGCACGCTATACCGCTAGCATGCCCCTATTGCCTTCGGC
>JABLTK010067729.1_pt1 | contig 28435 bp, 34 predicted proteins | sample 7160131 | NCBI WGS metagenome assembly JABLTK01 (sample SAMN14651221, study PRJNA627086) | human gut metagenome | isolation source: feces | host: Homo sapiens
AAGGAGACTAACTATTAAAAGTCAATAGTAATTTTATAAATTTTAATAGTTTGTTATAAATTGGAAAGAAACCCACGCCAAAAAGATTTCACAAAAGTGAAATTTTGAAAAAAATCAGTTATTGATTATTTCAATAAAGACGGATCAAAATCAATGTTGTTTTTCTCAAGAGTATAAATAACTCTAATAAGCTTTTTACAAACATGAGATAAAGCAACTCTATGGCATTTACCCTCAGAGCGTTTCTTAAGGTAGAAGTCATAAAATGTAGGTGAATATCTTAAGATAGTCATTGAAATATTCATAATTGCATATCTAAGATGACCAGAACCATGTTTAACCATCTTGCCATTATGTTCTAATGTGCCAGACTGAATAATACTAGGTTCAAGTCCAGCAAAAGCAAGCAATTTATTTGGACTAGAGAAATTAGAAAAATCTCCATATTCAGATAAAATAATTGCCGCAGATATTTCACCTAATCCAGGAATGGTTAACATTCTAGGATTAAGATCTTTGATAATTGTAGAAATTTGTTTATTTATTGGAACAATTTTTTCATTAAAGTTATTGATGATAGAGACATAAGTAGAAATAAGTAAATCAGTATTTTCATCATGATGTCCAACTGAGTTTTTGGAAAGTTCTTTAAGTTGAGCAAACTTAGCATAAGTAAACTTACCATGAGAAATACATCTAATTGAATCATAATCTTTCATTAAGGAAATGTGTTCTACGTTCTTATATTTATCTAAAATAAATAGTAATGTAGTAGAAATCATATTGTTAAAGAAAGGTTTTAATTCAGGAAAAGATTTATCTAATTCGTTGGTTAATAAAACTTCAAATTTACTTCTTTCTTTAATTAACAGTTCTCTTGATCTACATAGTGACTTTAATGTGTAAATGTTATATAATAAATATGAATTTGGTTTGTATTGAATGGACATCAGATAACTAGCCATAGTAAAACTATCTGCTTTATCTGTTTTAGTCCTACGTAAGCTTCGAGCTTTTAAAAATTGATGTACGACAAGAGGATTCACTTTCATAAATGAATAATCTTGATTGGTTAAAAACAATTCCAAATTCAAAGAATAATGTCCAGTAGCTTCAAAAGCAATTTGGACGTCTTGTTTATTATAGGGTTTCAATTGTTCCAAAAATAATTGAAATCCTTTTTTGTTATTATCAAAAGATGAGTTTTCTACAATTACTTCGCCTGTATTTGAGATAATACAGAAATCGTGTTTGTACTTTGATATATCAATTCCGACATAATATATCATAGGTAAGCACCTCCTAAATTAGTTTTTGCACTGATATGTTTGACACAGAATTTCTAATCATGTAATCTCGTAACTTAATAAAACATCAATAGTAAACTATCGTGTTAACTAACTAATTAACAATTAAATTAAAAATCTGTGGTCTGAGTCTCCTTGAACCAGTCCATAAAGTGGCTGTAAGTATATAGGAACAAATCCACAGTGCGCGATTTATTATACAATTAGTTGTATAATAAATCAAAAATATAAATAGAAAGGGATCAATCAAATAGATTAATATTTCTATAAGATTGATTATACGAAAAAGTATATGAATTATCAAAAGTTGGACAAACATTAGCTAAACCTGATGACATTTTGAAAGAACCATATGTTTTTGAATTTTTAGATATTAAAGAGCCAAAACCTATTTTGGAGAAAGATTTAGAAAGAAAATTAGTTCATCATATGGAAGAATTTCTACTTGAATTAGGTAAAGGATTTATGTTTGTAGGAACACAGCAAAGAGTAACTTTAGGGAATACTCATTATTATGTAGATATGGTTTTCTATAATAAAATATTAAAATGTTATGTTTTAATAGATTTGAAAATTGGTACTATGAAACCAGAATACGCAGGACAAATGAATATGTATTTAAACTACTATAATGCTGAAGTAAATGATGAATATGATAATAAACCAATAGGAATTATTCTTTGTAAGAGTAAAAAAGAAGTAGCTATGGAATATGCTTTAGGTGGTTTATCTAATAATGTTTTTGCTTCAACTTATACTTATTATATTCCTAATAAAGAGCAATTAATTAATGAAGTTGAAAAAGTATTAAATGAAACAGAGGATAAATATTAAACATTCGGAATATGGTGACACAAATGACTATAGGAATAGATATATATACTTCTTATGAAACGACTACTAATAATCACAAAATAACAATGATAAATTACGTAGATGTAAACAAAGTCTATAGTGATTTATTTAAAAAGTTAGGAGAATAAAGTATGAAAATAACAAGTAAAGACGCAAAAGAATTATTATACAGTTTTAATTTAGAAAACAAAGACTGGATAACTCATTCAGTTTGTGTTGGCGAGAGTGCAGGAAAAATAGCAAAGGCACTAAATGAAAAAGGGTATAATGTAGATATTGATAAAGTCATTACTCTTGTATATTTACACGATATTGGTAAATACAACGGAGAATCTTACGGACATATCATGAGAGGTTATAATTATTTAAAAGATAAAGGTTATGATGAAGAATATTGTAATATATGTTTAACTCATTCTTACTTAAATAATGATATCATGTGTACTGCAGGAAAAGCTCCAAATCCAAAAGATAATCCTTTCTTAGTAGATTTTATAAAAAAACATGAATATAAGGTAGAAGAAAAGATAATAAATATATGTGATTTAATGTGTCCACAAGGTGGTAAAGTTTATACAATTGATAAAAGATTAATTGATATTATAATTAGAAAAGGTGCATACTCAAATACAGTGTATCATATAAAGGAAACATATAAGTTAAAAGAATACTTTGATAATTTATTAGGATATAATTTATATGATTTATTTCCTGAAATAAAAGAAAATTTATAAAAATACTTTTTTAATGCCCCTTTAGTTAAATGGTATAACAAGGCCATGGTAAGGCTTAATTGCTAGTTCGATTCTGGCAAGGGGCACCATTTTAAAATTGAACAATGTTTTTTTGTTTTTTATAATGGAATACAGAAAATAATAAAAAATAAAAAAATAGTTTATTTTTATTTACATTTTATCTCTTTTTTTCATAAATTATAATGAAGGAGGTATATAGTGAGTAAAAATTGTGAATATAATAAAGCAGAAGAAATAGTAAGAAACTTTGCAATTAATAATCCTGGATGTAATTGTTGCTGTATTGGACCAACCGGTGCGACTGGCCCAACAGGACCAGCAGGACCAGCAACTGTAGTAGTTGGTACAACTACAAGTGGAGAAGCTGGAACATCTGCACAAGTTATTAATGCAGGAACTTCAGATAATGCAATTTTAGACTTTGTAATACCAAGAGGAGCAACCGGACCTACTGGAGCAACCGGAGCAACTGGTGTTCAAGGACCAGCTGGTAGAACAGGAGATACTGGTGCAACTGGCCCAACAGGACCGACTGGTGCGACTGGTCCGACTGGTCCAACAGGTTCAACGGGTCCAACTGGAGTGACTGGTCCAACAGGGTCTCAAGGTATTCAAGGATTACAAGGAATAACTGGTCCTACAGGCCCAACTGGTGCAACTGGAAGTGGTTCAACAGGCCCTACAGGTTCAACAGGCCCGACAGGCCCAACAGGCCCAACAGGACCGACTGGTGCACAAGGTACGCAAGGATTACAAGGATTGCAAGGGGATACTGGCCCAACAGGACCGACTGGTGCTACTGGAGCTCAAGGTATACAAGGGTTACAAGGTACAGCAGGAGACACTGGTCCGACAGGCCCAACAGGCCCAACGGGTCCAACGGGACCAACTGGAGATACTGGAGCCCAAGGTACACAAGGATTGCAAGGACCGCAAGGAGATACAGGTCCAACAGGTCCAACTGGAGCGACTGGTCCAACCGGTGCGACTGGGGCTACTGTAACACTTACAATAGGTTCTGTAAATACTGGAGATCCAGGTGGTACTGCCGCAGCAGACATAACTGGAACTGCACCAAACTTTGTACTTAATTTAACAATACCACAAGGTCCAACAGGTCCATAATGAATAAATATAAAATTAATGTTTATGCAATAAGTAAAAATGAAGAAAAACATGTAAAAAGATGGGTAGAATCTATGAGTGAGGCAGATGGAATATATGTCTTAGATACTGGCTCAACAGATAATACAGTAGAAGAATTAAGGAAACTAGGGGTGAATGTAAAAACTAAAAATTTTGATGTTTTTAGGTTTGATGAAGCACGAAATGAAAGCCTTAAACTATTACCAGAAGACACAGATATATGTGTTTGTACAGATATAGATGAAGTCTTTGATGTTGGTTGGAGAAAAAAGATAGAAAGCGAATGGAGCGAAAATCAAACTTTAGGAAGATATATTTTAAACGCTAGTTTAGATGAAAACGGTAAACCATTAGTTTCATTTTATATAAATAAAATTCATACATTAAAAGATTATAAATGGATATACCCTGTTCATGAGGTATTAGAATTTGTTGGAGAAAAAGAAAAACCTGGGGAACTTAGTATAACATTAAACCACATTCCTGATAATAGTAAATCTAGAGGACAATATTTAAAACTTCTTGAACTTGCTTATAAAGAACAACCAGAAAATGATAGAGTTTTGCATTATTTAGGTAGAGAATATATGTATTACGAAAGATGGAATGATGCAATTGATATGTTAATAAAGCATCTTAATCTATCAAATTCTGTTTGGAAAGAAGAAAGATGTGCATCAATGAGATTTATCTCAAGATGTTATGTAAACTTAAAAAGAGTAGAAGAGGCAAGAATGTGGTTAAATAAAGCTATTTTAGAAGCACCACATTTAAGAGACCCTTATGTAGAATTATCATATCTAGAATATACAGAAAAAAATTATAATAAAGCTAAAGAATTAATGTTAAAAGCATTAAGTATAGAAAGTAATCCTAAAACTTATATAAATGAAAGTTTCAGTTATAATTATTTTGTATACGATATTTTGTCTATTTGTGAATACTATTTAGGAAATAAAAAGGATGCAATTACATATTTAAAAAAAGCTATTAAAATGGAACCTAATATAAAAAGATTAAAAGATAATTTAAAAATTATGGAATCTCAAGAAAATTCTTGAGATTTTTTCTTTTGAAAAAAAGAGTAATAAGAATTTATGTATAACAATATTAGTGAGGAGGCATAAATGAAAAAAATAATAATAATAACAATTTTAATGTTTATTTTACCAATAATGGTAACCGCAGCGGAGGTAACTTATGTTGAAGAAAACGAGTGTGATAAAACAATAGATAAAAATGATTTTAAGAAAGAAATAAAATTTATAAAGGATAAAAAAGATGATAGTTTATTAAAAAAATATCCAGAGTTGTTTTATGAAGTTGGAACTAGGGAAGAATATATAGATACAGATAAATTGATATATATATCATTTAGAAATATTGTATTAAAAAATAGTCCCCAAATAAAAATAAATTCTCTTATTCTTGAAGTAGATGGCAAAGAAGTTTTATTTAATACTGATGGATGTAAAAACTGTAGTAATAATGGGCATTGGATTTCTAATAAAAAAAATTTATATTTATATAATAATAGTGAATTTAAAATTGTTTCATATAAAGAATTCAAATATGATGAACTAAAAATAAAACTTGATATTGAGGGAGAAGAAAATATAGAGAGTTTTGAACTTGTTTATTCTCCGATAAGAAATTTTGATGCATATAAAATGCATGTTAACTCTAATAATAATTTAAATGAACTTATAATGGATAAATATTATTATTTTGATAATACTCAAGATGTAGAAGCCCACTACTACTATAAGAAACTTTATAAATGTTATGAAGAAGAAAATGACGAAACACCTACAACAGGAAATAGTTCAAATACTAGTTTTACTCCAATTTCTTTAAACAAAAAAGAAAGTAATATAGTTTTAAAAGAGAATAAAGAAAAAAACGAATTAGAAAATAAAGCAAAAGAAAAAACTAAAGTAAAAGAGAAATCTAAAGTTAAAGCTGTTAAACTAAAAAATGAAAATAGTCAAAAAATTGATCTTACTAGGCAAAATAAAAAAGGAATAAACTATACCTTGATTAAGGATAATAAATACTTATTATATTATTTAATTTCATTGTTGTTTTTTATTCCGCTATTTATTATTTTTGTAATAAATGTAAAAAAATGTCGAGCGAAATAATTGTAAGCTTTTGTCGAAAATGTATAATTTTTTTTAAAAGTGTTCTATATTTGGTATGGAGGAGAACATGAAAACTAACATTGAATTTAGAAAAGGTATTCTTTTTATTAGATTAAATGGTGCATTAATAAGAAGAAATATAAACAAATTTGAATCAGAAATATTACCTGTTATATTAAAACAAGGTTTGAAATATGTTGTAATAAATTTAGAAAATTTAGAATATTTAGATAAATATGGAATAGAATCTCTTTCTAATTTATATGAAATAATTAGAAGAAACAACGGAAGAACAAGCTTTTGCAATATGAGTGAAGAAATTAAAAATATGATAAAAAACACTAATATTTATGATAAATTTTTTAATACTAATAATGAACTAACTGCATTGGAGTTGTTTAAATTATGAGAGATGAAATAAAAAAAATAATTATAGAGAATGAAAATTTGATTAGAAGTATTGCACATAAATATGCAAAGTTTTCTAATTTTGAAGATCTTTTTCAAGCAGGAATTGTTGGAATAATAAAAGCATATAGAAACTATGATGCTAAAAGTGGAGCAAAGTTTAGTACTTATGCTTATAATTATATAAAAGGAGAATGTTTAAGTTTTTTAAAAATGGATAGAGCTATTAAAGTAAATAGTGATTATTTAAAACTTTATAAAGCATATGAAAAATCTAAAGAATTTTTAACTCAAAAACTATCTAGAGAACCAAGTTTAACTGAAATTTGTTCATTTATGAAAATTGATGAAAAGACTATAGAAGATATGTTTATTGCTTGCGAATTTGTATATAGTTTAGATAAAGAAATTAAAACTGAAGAAGGAAGTAGTATGTATGAAATAGTTGGAGATATAAAAGAAGAAAATTATGAAGAAAAAATTCTTGTAAGTGATGCATTAAATTTTCTTTCAGAAGAAGAAAGAAAAATAATAAAATTAAGATATTTTAAAGATTATACACAAAGTGAAGTAGCAAATGATTTAAATCTTTCTCAAGTTCAAGTATCAAGAATGGAGAAAAAAGCAAAAGAAAAAGTACGTACTAGAATTGCTTGTTAGTATGTATGTTTTCTTTTTTTTATTTCATAATAAAAATAGGTGAGATTATGAAATTAGAGGAATACAAAAAAATAGTAGAAGAGAAAAGTTATAAGGACGATAAAAGAAAAAATATGCTAGTTGCTTTTATATCTGGTGGTTTTATGGGTTTATTATCACAAATACTTTTTTTAATAATTTATAACTATTGTTCTTTTACAATAAATGAAGTGTATATGATTATATCACTAATATTTATTTTTATAGCATCTTTTTTAACTGGCTTTCATGTATTTGATAAAGTTGTAACAACTTTTAAAGCGGGAATAATTGTTCCTATTACTGGTTTTGCACATTCTCTTACGAGTGCGGCAATTGATTATAAAAATGAGGGATTAATAAATGGAATAGGCTCTAACATTTTTAAACTTGCTGGTAGTATTATTCTTTATGGAATAGTAAGTGGTGTAATAGTAGCACTTATAAAAGGGGTGATTTTATAAAGACTTTAAAATTTAATAAAACTTATATTAATTCTTATTCTACACTTCTTGCATCAACTGAAAAAAGTCCAAGCATAGTAAATAATGTAGATAAATGTATTAATGATTATTATTTTAAAAGTAAAAGTGTAGAAGAAGCAGAAAGTATGTACCAGCAAGAGGCAATAAATATAGTTTTAAATAAATATAAGATTTCAAAAGAAAAAATTGATTTACTTATTGGAAGTGATTTACAAAATCAAATTCTTGCTAGTAGTTTTGCGGCAAGTAAGATAAACTCTTCATTTTTAGGGGTATATAGTGCGTGCGCATCTTTTGTAGAAGAGTTAATTATAGCAAGTACGTTCGTTAATTCTAATATGTGTAAAAATGTTTTAATAACGACTAGTTCACATAATTTAGCTAGTGAAAGACAGTTTAGATTTCCAATAGAGTATGGAGCACTGAGAAAAAAAGTTAATACCTTTACAGTAACTGGAGCCACCTCAAGTATAATAAGTAAAAAAGAAAGCAATATAAAAGTAGAATCAGCAACCATCGGGAGTGTAATAGATATTGGTTATAAAGATTCAAACAATATGGGAGCAGTAATGGTTCCGTCCGCAGCTGAAGTAATATATGAACACTTAACTGCCCTGGATAGAAAGCCTAATTATTATGATATTATTTTAACTGGAGATTTAGGAGTTTATGGAGTAGAAATATTAAAAGAATATTTGTTAAAAAAATATAAATTAAAATTAAATAATATAAAAGATGCTGGAACAATTTTATATAATGCAAAAAAAGATGGAGAAATAGCTGGAGGAAGTGGCCCAGTGTGTCTTCCACTTGTGTTTTTCTCAAACATTTTAAAAACAAAAAAATATAGAAAAATTCTTTTAGTAGCAACAGGTTCACTTCATTCTTCTACTAGTACTAAATTAGGTTTATCTATTCCCTCAATTTCTCATGCAGTTAGTTTGGAGGTATTAAAATGACTTTTGTTTATGCATTTTTGTTTTGTGGAAGTCTTTGTTTAATAGGTCAAATAATCTTAGATAATACCAAACTTACTCCTGGACATGTCAATTCGATTTTTGTAGTTGTTGGCTCAGTATTAGGAGCACTTGGTGTATATGAAATATTTTATAAATATGCTGGGGCAGGGGCAAGCCTACCAATTACTAATTTTGGTAATATTATATATCAAGGTGCAATAACTGGGTTTAAAGAGGGTGGTGTTCTTGGTATTTTTGAAAATATTTTAGTACCAGTAAGCGCAGGACTTTCTCTTGCAATATTTATGGCTTTTATTGTTTCTATTTTTACAAAACCAAAGAACTAAAGTATATTTCTATACTTTTTTTTGATTTTATAGTATAATTTCTTTAGGTAAAAATAGGTGATTAGTATGCAAAATGTTACAATTTTAGATTTTGAGGGTCCACTTGATTTACTTTTACACTTAGTAAAAAAATCAAAAATGGACATAAATGAAATAAAAATAGTTCCAATAACGGAACAATATATAAAATTCATAGAAGAACAAGAAAAATTAAATTTAAATGTAGCTAGTGAATATTTGCTTATGGCATCAGAATTAATTGAAATCAAAAGCAAACATTTGCTTCCAACTGTAGAAGAAGAAATAGAGGAAGAAGAAGTAGATGCTGAAGAAGAACTTAAAAGACGATTGATTGAATATAAAAAATATAAAGAAAGTACACCTATATTTAAAGAACTTGAACAAAAAAGAAGTGATTATCATACTAAATTACCAGAAAATTTAACAAATATTACAAATATAAAAATTAATAATGATGGTAGCGTAACATTAAATGATTTAGTAAAAGCTTTTGAAAATATATTACAAAGACAAAAGTATAATAAACCAGTTAATACTAAAATAACTAGAAAAGAATTATCAGTAAGAGAAAGAGTGCATGCGATAAGGGATGTATTAAAGAAAAAGAAAAAAGTTGAGTTCGAGGAATTGTTTAAAGATTTTTCAAAACCTTATGTTGTTGTAACATTTTTAGGTATTTTAGAAATGGCTAAAAATAATGAAATACTAATTACACAAAATCATAACTTTGATAAAATATATTTAGAAACGGTGATATAATGAAAGCAGTTTTAGAGGGATTATTGTTTGTTGTAGGAGATGAAGGGACCTCTTTAGAAAAAATAACTAATATATTAGATATTAATGAAGAGGAAGCAAAAGAATTATTGCTTGAATTAAAAAAAGATTATGAATCAAATGATAGAGGAATAAGAATTTCCTTTTTAGGTAATTCATTTAAATTAACAACAAAGAGTGAACACAAAGAATACTATAATAAATTAATTACTGGTAGCGATAACTTTATATTAAGTAATGCAGCTTTAGAAACCCTTGCAGTAGTGGCATATAATGAACCAATTACAAAGGGTGAAATAGAAGAGATAAGGGGAGTGAATAGTGATCATATTGTAAGAAAATTAGTCGCAAGAAATTTCTTAAAAGAAGCTGGTAAAGCTGATTCTATAGGAAGACCAACGCTTTTTAAAATAACAAATGAATTTTTAGATTATTTTGGTCTTGCAACTAAGGAAGACTTACCAAAACTAAACACTGAAATAGATGATGATAATGAAAAAGAACTTTATAAATCCAATTATAAAGAAAACATTTAAATATAAAAAAAATTATGTTATAATTTTTTTAATGCTCGTGTGATGGAATTGGTAGACGTGACAGACTCAAAATCTGTTGGGCTTGCCCGTGTCGGTTCGAGTCCGACCACGAGCACCACTTTAGAAATCTGTTCAAACTATGAACTTTTTATATATATTTTATTGTAGGACTACATCAGTTCTACATTTTATTTGTATATTTGATATTTCGTCAAAATATATAGGGAGGTTAGAAATTTTGTGCTTAAAAACAGTGCTTATAAATTTAGGTTTTGTTATTTAAAAACAGTTACAAAAAAATGTCAAAAATTTACATTTTTATTAAATAATATTTTTTGGGAATGATGTGTTATAATGTTATTGGAAGACTAATTATGAAGTTAATATAAAGAACTGATTATTTAGAAAAATTAATAAATACAATGATGCAGCAGATATAAAAGCTATAATTGGTGTTCGTCACACTGGCAAATCAAAACTCTTAGAAGAATTAAAATATATTATAAAAAACGATAAAAATCATAATGTAATACATATTAATTACAATTTAGCTAAATATGAAAATATTAATGAATATTATAAATTAACAGATTATGTTGGAAATAATTATAAAAATGATAAACAAAATTATTTATTAATAGATGATTATGTGTGATGATTTTGAATAAGGAGGTATTAGTTTATGTGGGGGGCAATAATTGGAGATTTAGCTGGTTCTATATATGAATTTGAACAAGTTAAAAAAATATCAAATATAAAATTAGAAAATTTAAACATAGAAAATAGTTTTTTTAGTGATGATACAATTTTAACAATTGCGATTTTAGATGCAATTTTAAACGATAAAAAGTATGAATATTATTTAAAAAAATATGTTAATGATTATAAAGACTATAAACCTAATTTCAAACCATATTTTAAAGGAACTTTTTCGCCAACCTTTATTAAATGGGCAAGTAGTGATGAAGTTGGTAATAGTATCGGAAACGGTGCTATGATGAGAATTTCTCCTGTTGGATATTTATTTAATTCAAAAAAAGATGTAATTAAAAATGCTAAGTTAGCAACAATTCCATCTCATAATTCAAAAGAGGCAATTAACTCTGCAACTATTATCGCAGAAATAATTTATTTAGCAAGAAAAGGCTATCAAAAAAAAGAAATAATTAAACAATTAAACTTAAATTATTCATATTCACCTTTTCAAAAATTCAATAGTACTTGTTATAAAACAATAGATAATTGTTTATATGCACTTTTTACATCAGACAGTTATGAAGAGGCAGTTATCAAAGTAATTACATTTGGTGGAGATACTGATACTAACGCTTGCATTGTTGGTTCAATGGCTGAAGCCTTATTTGGAATTGATGACATGATAATTGAGCAGGCAAAAGAAAAAATTCCCAAAAATTTTGTACAAAAATTAGAACAAGGGTATTCTAGGGTACGAAATTTAAAATAAACAAAACACCCTCAACAGAAAAAATGGAACGATTAAGAAACGGTAAACTAAATCTTAATTTCTGTTTGAAAAATATAATGTAAATGATATAATATTTTTATAAGAGTGAGCTTTCTAATTTTAACTTAGGGGGGATTTGAGTGTGTAATGTAGAGAACATAATTTTAAAATTTATTTATGAAATGGAATATTTAGAAAATAAACATGTTCTAGGTGCATTTTTTTATGGGAGTTTTTTAACAGGTTTTAATGAAAAACATTCTGATATTGATTTGTCTATAATTTTTGATAATGAAAAACCAGATAGATTAGTAAGAGGTAATAAATACATTGATGGTATAAGAATAGAATATTTTGAAAAACCAATTGAAGATGTTTATTTATCAATTGACAATGATTTTTCTACTCAAAGTAATGCATCCTTATCGATAATTGGAACTTCAAAAATATTGTTTGATAAAGATGGTAGTTTAAAAAAATTACAAAATTACGCTTTGGATAAATTTGCAAACCCTTTACCCAAACTCGAAGAAGAAGAGGCAAAAGAACAAATATCTATATTAAATAATAGAATGGAAAAATTAAAAAAAGCAGCTTTTGAAAATAGTCCTAATTTTATACATTTATATCATTTGACAATAGAAAAAATAAGAAAATTTTATCATAGATTAAATGGACTACCAGCTATACAAACATCAAAAGTACTTAGAGTTTACCTTGATGAAGAATATAGAAAAAGTTTTTATAAAGAAAATATTCCTGAAAAAGAATTTGTAGATATGTATATTGATGCTATTTGTGATACAACCTCAGATATTAATGATAAACTTAGGAAAGTAGAGAAATTATATGAGTATTCAAAACGTAATGTACAGTTAAACGAAGATGAATATAGGATTTTCATAAAAAGTAGAAACAGAAAAATGTTTTAAAGGAGGTTTTTATGACAAAGGGCGATATTTATACAAAAGAAATAATAGAAAGAATATTAAAAGAAGGCAGTTGGGATAAAAATCCAAGACCAAAATATAGTGATGGAACACCTGCATATACACTTAGTGTTAATCATGGAATGTGTACTTATGATTTAAATAAGGGAGAGACACCACTAATTACATTAAGACCAATCGCAATTAAAAGTAGTATTGGAGAATTATTATGGATTTATCAAAAGGAATCTAATGATATTAAACTATTAAAAGAAAAATATGGTGTTTCTTGGTGGAATGAATGGGATATTGGAAATGGTACGATTGGTTCGGTTTATGGTGAGACAGTTAGAAGACATAATCTAGTAAAAAATTTGATTAATGGGCTGAAAAATGATCCAGATGGAAGAAGACATATAATCTGTTTATGGCAAGAAGACGATTTTTTAGATAAACATGGATTAAAACCTTGTGCATTTATGACGCAATGGAATATTAGACATGATAAAGATGGTAATGATTATTTAGATATGTGTCTAACTCAAAGAAGTAGTGATTTTTTAACTGCTGGGTGCATTAATCAAGTTCAATATGTTGTTTTTCAATATATGATTGCAAAACATCTAGGAATAAAACCAGGAAGATTTACATGGTTTTATAACAATATTCAAATATATGATAGACATTTAGCACAAGCAAAAGAAATGTTAGAAAGAGAAAGTGTAGATTGTAATCCAAAAATAGTTTTAAATGAGGATAAAAATAATTTTTATGATTTTGAAGTAGAGGATGTAAAAATTGTTGATTATCCAAGGGAATTAATAAAAACTAAAAATCCAAATATGAAGTTTGATATAGGAATATAAAAATAAGTGTTTCTTAAAAAATTATTTCTACAAAATGTAGAGAATATATGCTTCAAAGTTATGTTATAATTTTTTTAGGAGTGAAATATGGAAGATTTAAAAAAAGAATACGATGATATAATTTTTTTAAGAAAAAAAATTATTAGAGAACTAAAAGCACTAGAAGAAAATAAAATAGTTATGAGATATAAAAAATTAAAATCAGAAAATAATTTTTTATTTAATAAAGAACTTCAATTACACGAAGAATTGAAGAAAAAAGAGTACGAATCATGTAATCATATTTGGATAATCGCTGAAGAAATTTGTGATGGTTATGATTTTAAATCCCATAAATATTTTGGATGTATAAAATGTGGTTTAGATTATAGTGTTTTAAAATGTGGTTTAGATTATAATCTTAATTGGTTACCATTTTCTGAAAGAATAATGTATGAATATCTGATAAGTCTTAAAGGGGTGGAACGTGAAAGACTTTTAGAAAAAGGAAACCGCATAAATATTCTGTGTGATTTAGAATTAGCTCAGGCAATATATTGTAATATAAAAAGTGATTATCCAGAAATTGAAGAAGCCCAAGCTATTAAATATTTTTTAGAAGAAATAAATGATATGAGAAATGTTAAAATAAGTCATGAAAGAAAAAAAGATAGAGATAAAGGATAATCATTATATATATAAATTTTTTTAAATAGTAAATTAAAAGAATATAAAAAAAGTATTATATTGGAGGTTAAAATGGTTGAAATAGAAAAAAACGATAATGAATTATACAAAGCTACTTATGGAATACCTACTCTTGGAGATAAAAATAAGATATGGGGCAAAATTAAAGAAAATAAAGAAATCCTTACTGATGCAATAAAAATTGTAAGGGATAAGTTTAATGAACATAATACATTAAAGGGAAATACAATTGTAGATGCAATGTTAAAAAATTATGATGATATTGATGAGGAAATATATAATAAATTAATTAATATAATTTATAGTGATTTAGATATTGCAAGAACTGTGCTTGATGGTTATTCAAATGGAGGGTGTTCGTTTTTGTTAATGAGCCTCTGGAATAAAAAGTTAAAATTAACAGATAAACAAAAAGTTTTCGCAGTAAATGAAGCAATGAATAAAATTGGAACAAAAAGAGATTATACACTTAGAGAAAAAAGAGAAAAAGAACTAGAAAAAAGTGGAATAACAGATGATGAAATAGTTTATATGGATTTTGGTGGTTCGGTAAATCCGATTGGTAAAAAAACAGCTAGTAAATATATGGATTATATATTTAAATCTATAAGTAATTCTCAAGCTCATGGAGTAGGTGCATTTGATATTAGATATCAAATATTAAAAAATTCAAACTGGACTGAAAAAGAAAAGGAAAAACTTGTTTTTGGTTTTTACTATGATGACAAAGTTTATGATGAATATTTAGAAGAGTGGGAATGGAATATTATAAATGAAGCAGTTAGTATTGAAGTAAATTTAGAAATAAGTGACTTATATTACTATACATACGATGAAATACTTGAGTTTTGTAAGAATAAAAAAAATGCAGATTATCTTTGGAATGAAATACAATTTTGCAAATTGATGCATAAATTAAGACCACAGCAATGGGAATTAAAGTATAAAAAAACATTTGTTAAAAAAAGAAAAAATGGAAATCAAATTTAACTTAAATTTGATTTTTTAATTGATTTAATTTTTTCTTTTAATTTACATATTTACATGTTAAAATAATTTTCAGGGTGAAGTAGTATGAAAACAGAAAGTAATATATTAAAAGCATTTTTATTAAATTTTGCTTTTTCTATTTTTGAACTTTTTGGTGGACTTTTTACAAATAGTGTTGCAATAATTAGTGATGCAGTTCATGATTTTGGAGATGCTGTTAGTATTGGTTTTTCATATATTTTAGAACGTATTAGTAAAAAGAAACCAGATAAAAAATATACATATGGTTATTTAAGATTTTCTAATTTAGGAGCAATTATAACTACTTTGATTTTAATTATTGCTTCAATATTTATAATTTATAGTTCAATAATTAGATTATTTAATCCAGTATCAATAAATTATGATGGTATGCTTATTTTTGCAATATTTGGGATTGTTGTGAATTTAATTGCTGTTTATTTTACGAAAGAGGGTAATTCTTTAAATCAAAAATCAGTTAATCTTCATATGTTAGAGGATGTACTTGGTTGGGTAGTAGTTCTTGTTGGTGCTTTAGTTATAAGGTTTACTGGTTTAGTTATAATTGACCCTATAATGTCAATTGGACTTTCTGTTTTCATACTTATAACTGCTTTAGGAAATGCTAAAGAAATAATGGAAGTGTTTTTAGAGAAAACTCCAAAAGGAATAAACTTAGATGAAGTAAAAAAATCTTTACTTAAAATTCCTCATGTAAAAGATATACATCATGTGCATATTTGGAGTATTGATGGAAACATAAATTCAGCTACTTTACATGCGGTAGTTGATATAAAATCGACTAAAAGAATAAAAGATAATATAAAAAAAGAACTTAAGAATTTTAATATTTTACATGTTACAATTGAAACAGAATCTTTAAATGAATTATGTATAGATAAAAAATAAGTATTAAGCTGTTGACGAATTTAGTCAACAGTCTTTTTAAAAATATATTAAAATATAACAAAAATGTTGTGTTTATACTTAAAAAAAAGACAAACAAGTAATTTCACTTATTTGTCAACGACTTCATACAATTTTGAAACATCATTTTACATTTGTTTTTCTTTTCTTATAACACTATTAGTTACTGGAATGTGGGTGCTACCTAAAGGAACGTTCTGTCTACATTCCCCTAAAATTTCTGCTTGATTTAAATTTGTTATTGCATCTGTCAGCATATCTAAAGCATTAGGATTTTTATTAATTTCTTCTAAAGTTTTATATTCCTCAGTATTAATATCTATACCAAACTCAAAAGAAATACCTAATTCTGGAATATCTTTAACCTCTTGATTAGCGGTTATCGATGCAAAAGAAGAGCTAGTTATATTATCCTCTGGTCTTGGTGCAAAGACACTATATTCTTCGATTTCAACTGTTCTCTCATATGGATAGAATTTAAATCTTAAACTAACACCTCCAGATTGTGGAAAACCATATTGAACATGATATAAATAACTATCTTCATCATCATCAACAATCTGAAAAATACTAAAATGATAATTAGATGGTAAAGCTATTTCTTTAAACATAAATTTTACTGATGTCTTAAGAAATGATTGTAATTTTTCTTCTGCTACTGTAATGCTTTTATTTTTCATTATTTTCCCCCCTTTTCGTTAATGGGTACTATATTACCATTTTTGTATATTTTTGTCAATATTATACTATATTTGTAGATTTTTTAAAAAAATATAGTTAAAAATAGCCGCTGGGCTATTTTATTTTTATAATATCATCTTGTTTAATTTTATAATTTTCTTTTAACTTATTAATTCCTAATAATCTTTCTTTTCTTATATTAAACATTTTTGAAATACTTTCTATTGTATCACCTTTTTTAGCAACATAAAATTCTGTTGTATTTAAATCTTTTAAATATTCGTTTACTGGAACTTTTATTATTTCATTTGGATAAATTAAATTTGGATTTTTAATTTTATTTAATCTTAAAATGTTAGAAATAGTAGTGTCGTATCGTTTAGAAATATTATATAAAGTATTTCCTTTTACTACCTTATAATCTAGAATATCTAAGTGTTCATTTCCTTTAATTATTACTTCTTCACCTGGCTTTAATAAGATGTCACTTCTTATACCATTTAATGCTTTTAATTTATTTTTATTTATATTATTTTTAGAGGCAATGCTTTTAATTGTATCCCCTTGTTTTACTGTATAAGTTTTTTCATTTGTAGTAGGAATTCTGTCAATATCACTTTTAATTCTTAAAACCTCACCAACATAGATTTTGTTTATATTTCTAATATTATTTTCACTAGCTATATTATTTACTGTTGTACCATATTCTTTTGCAATCTTACTTAAAGTGTCTTTAGGTTTTACTTTATAATAATAGTATTTATAAGTAGGTTTTGTATTTATTTTTGTTTTAATTGGAGAATTATCATTAAGTAATATCTCTTTTGTAAAATAATCTTTATCTACATACCCTGTTATTCCATTGATTCTTCCCTCGTCATTATATTGCCATCCTACGTAGTTATTCCACTTTCCATTACTTCTAGGAGTATTTACTCCATATTCTGCGACCCAAAGGGGAGCAATTCTAGCAATTTCAGTTGAAAAAACATTTTTTGCATTTGATGAATCACTATAAATAACCATTTCTTTATTAGTTAGTTTTTTTACTTCGTTTAAGAATGTTTTTGAAATTTCATTTATTTCATTATTATTTAAATTTCCAAATGTTTCAAAATCCATTGCTAACTTTGCATCAATTTTCTTATCTTTTATAACTGATGCAAAAAATCTTGCTTCATTTATAGCTTCACTTGTGCTTCTAGCGGTAACATAGTGATATACTCCAACTTTTAAGTTATTCTTTTTAGCTTCACTATAATTTCTATTAAAATATGGGTCAATGTAGTTACTTCCTAAACTAGAACGTATATAAACTATTTCTATACCACTATTTTTAACTTTAGTAAAATTAATATTTCTTTGCCACTCACTTACATCTATTCCTCTATATATTGGTCTAGACGCTGGTTCAAGTGCTTTAGCATTTAAATTAAAAGAAAAGAATAAAAATATACTAAAAGCTGATAATAATAATGTATTTATTTTTTTCATTATATTTCCTTTCTATTTTATTATATAAACTTAATTTTTTAAGGACTCTGCATTAATCACAAAAAACTTTATAAAATAATTAAATTTTGATATAATTTTTTAAAAGGAGAGAGGAAAATGACTGAGAAAATTGAAAGCGTTTTAAAAAAAGTATTTAAAAAATTAGGTTTTGGAGAAGAAAATGCTAAAATAAGTGTTTCTAAATTAGAAGAATTTGATTATCAAATAAACAGTATATTTAAATTAGTTAAAGAATTAAAAACTACGCCTAATGTAGTTGGAAGTAGAATAATAAGCGAAATAAAAAGTTTAGAAGATTATAGTGATTATTTTAAAGATGTAATATATACAGACCCTGGTTTTATTAATATTGTAGTAAGTGATAAATTAATAAATGAAGAGTTAAAAAAACTAAAGGAAGAGGGAAACTTTGGTATTAAAAAAGACGGGGCAGGAAAAACTGTCGTACTTGATTATGGTGGACCCAATGTAGCTAAACCACTTCATGTAGGACACTTAAGAAGTCCTATTATTGGTGAGAGTATAAAAAGAATTTTAAATACTAAAGGATATAAAACAATCTCAGATGTTCATTTAGGAGATTATGGTTTACCGCTTGGACAAGTTATTTATGGATTAGAAAAAGAACATATTGGTTTAAATGATATAACTTTAGAGATTTTAGAAGAAATTTATCCTAAAATGAGCAAACTTTGTAAAGAAGATGAAGAAGTTTATAAAAAGTGCGCTAAAATAACTAAGGACTTACAAGATGGAAAAGATGAATATAGAGAACTATGGAAAAAAATATGTGAAATATCTGTTTCTGACATTAGGAGAATATATGATTATTTAGATGTATCTTTTGATTTATGGTATGGTGAAAGTGATTCATATAAATATATCCCTTTATTAATAAAATTTTTAGAAGAAAAAAACATGGTTACAGTAGATGATGGAGCAAAGATTGTAAGACTTGAAGAAGAAAATGATAAAAAGGCAATGCCACCTTTAATTTTGCAAAAAAGTGATGGAGCATATCTTTATCAAACAACAGATTTAGCAACAATTTATCAAAGAATAGAAGATTTTAATCCTGATAACATTATATATGTGGTTGATGAAAGACAAAGACTTCATTTTGAACAAGTATTTAGAACATGTTATAAATCTGGGTTAGTTACTAAAGCTAGATTGGAACATAGATATAATGGTACTGTAAATGGTCCAGGTGGTAAGCCATTTAAAACAAGAAGCGGAAATCTTTTAAAATTAAGCGATTTAATTATGGATGTAAAAGAAAATTTTCTTTCTAAAAAAGAAGAAAACAAAAATATGAACGAAGAAGACATCAACGTTATTACAAATGCAATTATAAAATTTGCTGAACTATCAAATAATAGAGAAAAAAATTACATTTTTGACATTGATAAATTTTCAGATGTTTTAGGTAAAACTGGACCATATATTTTATATACAGCTCTTAGAATAAAAAAACTTATTAGAGATACTAATACTACAAATAATGAAGTATCAAACATAATATATAATAAGATAGATAAAGATTTAAGAATGAAATTATTAGATGTAAGCAATGTAGTAGATAAGGCCGCAGAAGAAAGAATGCCTCATTTTATTGCTGACTATCTTTATGATTTATCTGTTATAATTAATTCATTTTACCAAAATAATAATTTTGCAAGTTGTACTGATAAAGTAAAATTAAATGATTGGAAAGAACTTTTAAGTTTAAGTTATGAAGTAATTGAATTCCTTTGTAATTTACTTGTTATGAAAATACCAAGTAAAATGTAAATTTTTTTAAAAATCTTTGATAATTTTATCAGAAAGTGATATAATGTAACAGCGAGGTGCGAAGCGTACATGGAAAAAATAAAAAAACTCAAAGAAGAGTATTTTGATATATATAGCGAATTTAATAAAGTTGAAAAATATAGAGAACTTAGTAGTTCTGTTCATCATGGAATTAGTAGAAAAGACCATATACATAGAGTAGGTTATATTAGTTTTCTAATATCTAAGCTATTTAGACTTGATACTATTTCTACTACAAGAGGAGCACTTTTACATGATTTTTTTACTGATATAGATGTTAGTAATTATACTAAAAGATGGTGGCACAAAATGCACCCTTATCTAGCACTTAATAATTCATTAAATTATTTTGAACTAAATGATAAAGAAAAAAATATTATTACTTCACATATGTTTCCACTTACTTTTGATTTACCAAAATATAAGGAAAGTGTAATTGTAGGTATTGTAGATAAATTAGTTTCAATTTATGAATTTTCAAGATTTAATGTTAAAGCATACGCATATTTTGTATTATTATTTGTTAGTACAAGATAATAAAAAATTCTAGTTTTTCTAGATTTTTTTTTATATAGTGGTTTTCCAATAAAGCAAGGCTTTTTTGCTTAATTTTGACTGAATTTTTCCGTTGTGGTATAATTTTAATGAAGAGGAGCTTTAGCTCTATCTTCTGATGTTTTTGGTAACTTTTTGTTTTCTACAAATTTGAAAGCTTAAAGTTACTTTTATTTATATTAATCACTATATTAGTCGTTTTTTTACTCATTTTTAGTATAATATAACTAGGGGAGGTTTTTTGTTGTATTAAAGTAGTCTTAAAATTAAAGATAACAGATTGTTATATATAATTACTAAAATCAAAAATGTGAAGACCAGGTAACGCTCTGTGTTCTTAAGAATACAGACTTTATTTTTTTATTAAAAGTTACAATATAGTAGCAAAAATAAAAAAATTAATTATTTATAAAAAAGTGTGTTTAAAAATTATTACACAAAAAAACAACGTAGTTACGTTATTTATTTTCATACTGGCGTCCCCAAGAGGATTTGAACCTCCGACCTATTGCTTAGGAGGCAATTGCTCTATCCAGCTGAGCTATGGGGACACACATAAAATATAACATAAAATAAATTAAATGTAAATTGCATAAAAAATTAACAGGAGTTAGAATTATAGTTGTAAAATAAAAAACGGAGGGAAAACATGAAAGAAAATGATAGCTATTTAGAATTTGCAAAAGATATTGCATTATATGCTGGAAAAGTAATGTTAGAAAATTATGAAGAAAATAAAAAAATTGCCTTTAAAGATGATAGAACTGTTGTAACAAATATTGATAAAGATATAAATAAATATCTAATAAATAAAGTTAAGGAAAAATATCCTCATCATTCAGTAAAAGGAGAAGAAGAAAATTATATTAGTGGAGAAGAATATATTTGGGTTTGTGATCCACTAGATGGCACTGGTATGTTTGTTAACCATATACCCGTTTTTGTTTTTTTCTTTAGCACTTATAAAAAACAAGGAAGTTATAGTAGGTGTAGTGTATAACCCTAATGAAGATAAAATGTATACTGCGATTAAAGGTGAGGGTGCGTACTGTAATGATAAAAAAATTCATGTAAATAATTTAAAGTTAGGTGAACTTGGGTTTACAACAAATGTTGAAATATTTGAAAATAATCTTATAGATGAAGTAAGTTTTATAAATGAAATAAAAAATATTTCAAAAATTTCTTCTATTGGAAGTGTAGCGAGAGCATCTATGGCAATTGCAACAGGAGACTTTTCGTGTGATATTTTTCCTGGAAGTGAACATGGGAACTGTGATATTGCAGCTTCATATTTAATAGTTACAGAAGCTGGAGGTAAAGTAACAGATTTACAAGGCAAAGAACAAAGTTATGTTTCTTCTATAAATGGAGCAATCATTAGTAATGGCATTTCACATGAAAAAATAGTAAGTTTAGTGAGTAAGTATTTAAAATAGTTAAATAACTTGTTGTTAAACTTTTGCATTAATATATATATAACAATTTTGTAAAAAAAATAAAAAAAAGTAAGGAAATATAGGGTTTTTGTTAATACCTTATTTTTTTTATATCATAACTTATAGTATGAAAGGGGGTTAACCATTGGTTGAAAATAACAATTCAAACGATGTGTACTACAACGAAGAGTCAAACTGCATGATAATTAAATGTTGTAAACCTAATTGTGTTACTGGCCCAACAGGACCTACAGGGGCAACAGGACAAAGAGGTGTAACTGGTTCTATAGGAAAAACTGGTCCGACTGGTCCAACTGGAGAAAGAGGTCCAACTGGTCCAACTGGCCCTACAGGAAACACAGGTTCAACTGGAGCGACTGGTGAAAGAGGAGTAACTGGTCCAACTGGCCCAACAGGTCCAACAGGAGCAACTGGAGAAGCTGGAGGTTCATTTAATGCTGCGGCTATGGTTCACGAAGAAAGCAATTTAGTTGTACCAAATAATGGTGTATTAAAATTTAACTTAACTAATTTAAGTAATGGTATAACATATAATCCACTTACTGGTGAATTTTTACTTCCACAAGATGGACAATATTTAGTGCATTGGTGGGTTAATGTTAGAAATAGAAATAGAATAAACAATATGCCATACACAGAAAATGATGAATGTAGTCCAGTAGCTTTAGGAATTGAACTTCATAAATATTGGCCAAATGATGAACTTATCGCACACTCATCAACTCATAATAGATTAAGTTGTTGTGATACTGGTACAATAACAGGTAATGCAATATTTGATGGTAATGAGGGAGCTTCATATAGATTTGTAAATTCTTCGCCTGTTGATTTTGAAATGGTACCAAATGACTTATATTCAGCTTCTGTTACAATAACTCGTATTAATTAGTAGGATTAATTCCTACTTTTTTTATAATAAAAACTTTAGTATAATTTACATATGAATAAGATAATAGATGAAAAATTAAAAAGCCTTAATAATAGTAAGTTTAGAAGTTCTTTTCATTTAAGTGTTAAAGACAAAGAATATATAGATGAAAAAGGAATTAATACTATAATAAATCATGCATATGATTTCATTTCAAAAAGACTTGCTCCTAGAGAAATAAAAAACGATGGAAAACAAACTCCAATGAAAGGACACCCTGTTTTTATTGCACAACATGCTACTGGTACATGCTGTAGAAGTTGTTTATATAAATGGCATAAAATAGAAAAAAATAAAGAACTTTCTAAAAATGAAATAAATTATATAGTAACAATTATCATATCGTGGATAAATAAAGAATATAAAAGCTTGAAATAGAATAAAAATTTGATATAATTTAAGTATAATAGAAAGAAGGATAAAATGGATAAAAAAAATAAATTAATTATTGCTATTTCACTAGTCGCAGTTATAATTGTTTTGATTTTTACTTTACTTACTTATTCAAATAATAATCTGACTAATATTAAAGTAACTAGTAAGTTAGAATTTACTGTTGGAGTAAATAGTAGTGGTAAAGTAAAAACTTTGGAAAATAAAAATGAATATGCAGAAAGTATTAAATTAGAAGATATTAAAAATAAGAATATAAATGATGCAATTAAGTTTTTACTTGACACAGGAATTAAAGAAGAAAATTTAAATGAAAAAGCAATAAGCTACAATGTCTATATAAATATAGATAGTGATAATGAAAAAACTATTGATAAATATGAAGAAATGATAAAAAATGATAAAGAAAAATATTTACCTGAAAATGAAGCTGGCATTGAACTATATTTTGAAAATGAATAAATAGAAAAGGGTGTTTATAATGACAAAGAAAAAAAAGGGTTTAGGTTTAACGAAAACAAATATTAGTTATATTATTTTAAGTGTTTTCTTAATTTGTTTGGGAATATTTAATTTAGTATATCCTTATATTGGAATGGAAGATTTATTATTCTTTACTTCAATGATATTTTTATTGTTTGCTTTTGTAACACTTCTCTGTTACTTATGGTCTAGAAAAGACGGTGATTACGAATTATTACTTCTTACAATTACAAATATAATAGTTGGAGTATTTTTGTATTTATGTAGAGAGAAAAATATTCAAGTTATTCTTGGAACTGCGGTGCTTGCATTTTTTGTACAAGCAATTGCGATTAAAGTTAGACAGATTTTATATTTGAAAAAGAAAGAAGACGATTTATTTTTCCCAAAACTTACAATTGCTGTTTTACTTAGTATATTAACACTACTTGTTGTATTTAATTTATATACTGGAACTACTGTACAAACAATGCTTTTTGGATATTATTTTATAGTTTATGGTATACTTTGGTTATTAGATTGTACTTTAGGTTTACTTGTAAAAACAAAAAAGGTAAAAAAATTCTTAAATTCTAAAAAATAGAATTTTTTTTATGGTATAATTTCAAGGGGAGATAATATGATTAGTGTAAATGATTTTAAAGAATATAAAATAATTGATATGAATAATTTTGAAAAGTTAGAAGATTGGAATGGAGTAATACTTAGAAGACCAGATCCTCAAATAATTTGGAAAAAAGAAGTTAATAAAGAACTTTGGGAAAATGTTGATGCGAAATATAATAGGAGTAATACTGGTGGAGGACATTGGGAAATAAAAAGAAATATTAAAAATTCATGGATAATTAATTATAAAGATATGGCTTTTAATTTAAAATTAATGAACTTCAAGCATACAGGTCTTTTTCCAGAGCAAGCAGCAAATTGGAACTTCATAAGAGAAAAACTTCATGGAACTAAAAATAAAAAAGTACTAAATCTTTTTGCATACACAGGAGCCGCAACAATCGCAGCTTTAAAAGAAGGAGCAAGTGTTGTACATGTAGATTCCTCAAAAGGAATGGTTACGTGGGCAAAAGAAAATATAGTACTTAATAACTTACAAGATAAAAATGTAAGATATATAGTTGATGATGTTATAAAATTTGTTAAAAGAGAAATAAGAAGAGGAAATAAATACGATGGGATAATAATGGATCCTCCTAGTTTTGGGAAAGGTAGTAGTGGAGAGGTATGGAAATTTGAAAAGAATTTCTTTCTACTATTAGAACTTACTAGTAAACTTTTAACAGATGATGCATTATTTGTACTTATAAGCTCTTATACCACAGGTTTTTCAAAAACTATAATAAAAAATTGTGTAATAAATTCAATAATAAAAGAACATGGTGGTAAAGTAACTAGTGATGAAATTGGGGTTACCTCTGAAATAGGCGAAGAATTACCTTGTGGAATTAGTACAAGATGGGAGAGATGTTGATGGCCTCTGCATTAATACATTTATGTGTAGCAAAAGAAGTTAATAAAACTTTAAGAGTTAAAGATGAAAAAAACTTTATGCTTGGTAGTATTGCTCCAGATATTTCTAAAATTGTCAACCGCTTAAAAGCAGAAAGCCACTTTGCAACTCTTACGAACTCTGATATTCCAGATATTAATTTATTTTTAGAAAAATATAAAGAGGAATTAAATAAAGAATTTATGCTTGGTTATTTAATACATCTTTTAACCGATAAACTTTGGTATAGAAAATTTATAAATGAAATAATTGATGGTAATTCTTTAAAACTTTTAGATGGTACAACTTTAACAAATGTTTCTCCAGAAGAAATTAAAAAAATTCTTTATGAAGATTATACTAATATAAATATTGATTTAATTGACTTGTATAACATAGATTTATCAATTTTTTATGAAAAGTTTCCAGTTCAAAAAGTTTCAATAACAGAAATTCCAATGGATGATATACAACTTTTAATAGATAAAATGGGTGTTATTATAGAAAATAGTAAAAAAGAAAACGAGTATATTTTTGAAATTAATACTATAAAAGCATTTATAACTGATGCAACAAATTACACTTTAAAAAAGTTAATGGAGCTAAACATTATATAAGCATAAAGAAAAGTTATATTCATATAAATTAATGGAGGACGTGATAATATATGGATATAATAAAAGTATCAAGCAAAAGTGCACCACAAAAAATAGCCGGTGCTATCGCAAACATTTTTAGAGAAAATGATTCAGTAGAAGTTCAAGCAGTAGGAGCAGGAGCATTAAATCAAGCGATAAAAGGAATAATAATCGCTAGAGGATTTGTCGCACCAAGTGGAAAAAACTTGGTTTGTACACCAGCATTTAGTGACATAATGATTGGTGGAGATGCAAGAACAGCAATTAAACTTCTTGTTGAAGATAAACAATAGTAAAAAGCACATGTAAATCTTGTGTTTTTTTTTGTTGAAAAACAGAAAAATTAATAATAAAATATAATCAAGAATAGAGGTATAGATATGAAAAGATTAAAAGAGTACTATAATAGACAAATAGAAAAAATGGGTAAAAAACAAAAAGTAACATTTTATACAGCAGCAGTAGTATTAGCTTTATTAGTCTTACTAAATATAGGAGGACTAGCTTATGCATTCTTTACAGCAACCGTAACAGGAAATGATACTGCAAAGGGGGACGTAGTAGAAACAGGTTCGCTTTCTATTGTCTATACAAACGGACAAGAACTAAGAGGAGAAGATATTCTACCAGGATGGAGCTTATCAAAAACATTTACAGTAGAAAACACAGGGACAGTAGAGGCAACATATAACATAAACTGGGAAAACCTAACAAATACATTTGTAAATAAAGGAGATTTAGTATACACACTAACAAGCACAAATTCTGGAGGAACACTAACTGAAACACAAATGCCAGATAGCGGAGAACATGTATCAATATTAAGTAATATAAAAATTGCTCCAGAAGTAACACAAACATATACATTAACAGTAACATACAAAAATAGAGATGCAGACCAAAGTAGTGATATGGGAAAAAGCCTAATAGGAAAAATAGAAGTAGTAGATGTTAATGGCAACAATACAAAAACAGGCGCCGAAACATTAATTGCTAAAGCAACAGAAGATAACACAGATGGCTTAATCAAATTAGAACAACCAAAAACTACCCAAACAGAAGCACTAACAGAATATAGATATAGTGGAAGTAATAATAGTGTTAAAAATTATGTTACATTTAATGATGAAGAATGGAGGATAATCGGAGTTTCACCAGTAGATGATGGAACAGGAAAAGTTGAAAATAGAATTAAATTAATAAAATCTAGTGAATTAGGCAAATACGTGTGGGATGCTAGTAGCTCTTCAGTAAATTATGGAGGCGGAATAAATCAGTGGGGTGCAAGTGGCTCATATGCAGGTGCTGATTTAATGCAAACTTTAAACGGAATTTATTATAACAGCACAAGCGGAAACTGTTATATATATGATAATAATAATTACACTGCAATTAGTTCTACATGTAATTTTACTAATACAGGACTTTCCGAAGAAGCAAGAAATATGATAGGCAATGCAAAATGGTATACTGCGGCTAGTGAATTTGAAGTAACAACCGCTCAAGCATATTCTTCTGAAAGGGGAAGTACAGTTGGAACAGCAAATACTGGACAAACTGTAACAAAAACAACAAGTTGGACAGGTAAAGTAGGGTTAATGTATGCAAGTGACTATGGTTATGCATCAAGTTCTTGTTATTCCACAACAAACTTATTTGACTATGAAGAAGCATGTTATAACTCAGATTGGTTATATGATGGAAACAAATCAGCAACTATTACTCCGCTTGTAGGATTTAATAATATGAATTTAACAATATTACCTGGAGGATTTATAAATTCAACAACTGCTTCCGCAGAACACAGTGTAAGACCATCAGTATATTTAACTAGTAATGTAAAAATAACTAATGGTGATGGTAGCAAATCTAATCCGTACCAATTATCACTATAGTTAGACCAGCCAAGAAAAGGTAAATCACGTGTCAATTGCGGGGGGGGTAGACTTATATAAAATAAACTACAGGAAACTGTAGTTTTAATTTGGTGATTTTATGAAGAAAGTAATAATAATTTTAATAATTTTTAGTTTAGTATTTGTTTCTCTTTTTTCATTAAAAAAAGAAGAAGAAAAGGCAAATAAAAATATAAGTGTAATACTTGAGACAGAAGAAGGAAATTTAAAAAGCAAAACATTTCCAAGTAAAGATGAGTATGTTTATAAT
>JABLTK010002937.1_pt1 | contig 28399 bp, 23 predicted proteins | sample 7160131 | NCBI WGS metagenome assembly JABLTK01 (sample SAMN14651221, study PRJNA627086) | human gut metagenome | isolation source: feces | host: Homo sapiens
TTATCATATTACTTATTAGGTGTTTATACATAATGCATGAATTTTTGTAGTTACACCTGTCCTCCTCTTTAGTTTTCTATAGTTTAATTTTAATATAAAAAGATACTTTTTTCAAGTACCTTTTGTTTTTTATCTTCCTCTTCCTGATTTTGCCACTTCTTCTTGTAATTCTTTTAGTTGTTTCATATCTTCATCATCTCTGTATGATTTTATATTTTCTTTATGCATTTCTTTGTCTTTACTTGCTACTAAGTCTTCGATAACTGTATCTGGTGGTAATTTTCCATTTTTTTTGCCATAGTAAATGTATCTTTCAGCTGGTGACATTTTACTTATTAGAATTACTTCACGCATAGCTTCTTTTTGTTTCATTTCTTGTTCTTTTGGTGATAATCCTGAAATATCGCCGACTAAATAACTTGCCATTTTTTGGACTTGTCTATCTCTTGCTTCTTCTGGAGTTAATTGATATTTTCTTTCTTCATATTGTTTTTTTATGTATTCTTTATCTGCTTCTTTTTGAAATTTTTCATTTTCGATATCTTGATGTGCTTGGTCTTTTAAATGCATTTGTTCAATATCATTTATATTATTTTTGGCTGCAATTTCATTTAATTGTCTTTTTAGCTCTTGTATTTGTTTTAAATCATTAGGATCTGTTTTTTGTAGTTCTTCTAATTGTTTAGCTACAATTTGGTAGCTTTCTTTTCCTAGTTGTTCACTATATTCTTTATTTTGTTCTTTTCTATATTGCTCTACTTGGGATTCTAGGTAAGGAATGTTTGCTTTCTCTAATATTTTTCCTAGTTGTGCTGATTGCTTGGCTTTAGCTTTAGAAATTGTTTCTAATTCTTTTATTAATCCTTGATAGTCTACTCCTACTTGATTGTGTAGTTTTTGTTTTAATTCAAACATTGCTTGAATTGCTTTATCACTTTTTGATTTTTCGATGTAAGCTCTTTTTATATTACTGAAATCTGATCTTATTTGTTTTGTTTTGTCATTTTGCTCTAATTTGCCATTTTTTATCATTTTTTCAATTTCGTCAAATAGTTCTGTTTCTTTTTCTTGATTTTGATTTTGATCTTTTATCATTAATAAATCTTGTTCATTTTGTTTTCTATTTACAAGTTCATGTAAAGCACTTTGGTAAGATGTTTGTTGTTTTGTTCTTCCAAAATTATCTTTTACAGCTAAAGTGGATACTCCTAACTGTTTTAGAGTTTTTTCTATTTCTTTTTTTTGTTGTTCCATTTTTTGGTCTACTTCTTTATTTTTACCTCTTACGCTTGTCTTTACTTGGTCTTTTATCCTTCTAGCTTCTTCTGGAGTCGTATATTGAAGTAAATTTTCTACTTCTGATTTTAGTTCTTCTGGTAGTTTAAAGTATTCATTTTCATTAAAATATAAATCATTAAACTGTCTTCTTAAAAGGCTTAATCCTCGAATAGCTTTTCTGCAATCTTCTTGGGTTTTTTTGATTGCTTGTTTTTCGAAAAATTTTGCATTTTTTTCTTGATCTTTTTTGCTTTTTATTGTTTCTTCGTAATTTTTTATTTTTTCTGATATATTGTCCTCGATAGATTGAATTATTTCTTGTTCTGTTATGTTACTATGCATATTATCACCTCTTAGTTTCATTGTATCTATTTGCTTTTTTATTGTCAACCTTCTTTACTTTATTTTACACTTCTTTCGGTTTTTATTTACACTTTTTCTGTTGCTTCGACAATGTTCTTTTTTGGTTTTATTGTTTTTGAAACTTATAATTGTTTTCTTATTCTTTGAAGAGCATTTTTTTCTAGTCTGGATATTTGTGCTTGGGATATGTTTAAATCAGTTGCTATTTCCATTTGAGTTTTTCCTATTATAAATCTTTGATCTATTATGTATTGTTCTCTTTCTGAGAGATTTTTAATGGCTTTGTCTACAGCGAGTCTAATGTTTAGATCGTTGTTATTTTTTTTATCTTCGATTTGATCAAAGAGATAGATTGTATCTCCCCCATCGTTATAAATTGGTTCAAATAGGCTTACTGGTTGTCTTAATGAATCTAGGGCAATTGCCAGTTCTTGCTCTTCAATTTCTAGTATTTTGGCTAATTCTTCATTTGTTGGTTCTTTTCCATTTTTAGTGGTTAATTCATCTTTTAATTTTAGTATTTTATAGGCTGTGTCTTTAATGCTACGGCTTACTCTTATGCTATTGTTGTCTCTTAGGTATCTTCTTACTTCTCCCATTACCATTGGAACACAGTATGTTGAAAATTTTACTTGGTATGATAGATCAAAGTTGTCTATGGCTTTGATTAGACCAATGCAGCCTATTTGGAAGAGATCATCCATGTTTTCGTCCTTTTTATTAAATCTTTTAAGTATTGATAATACTAGTTTTAAATTGCCATTTATTAGTTCATTTCTTGCATTTTGATCTCCTTCTTGCATTTTTTGAAATAGATTTTCCATTTCTTCTTGGGTTAATACTTTTATGTCATTTGTGTTTAGTCCTGTTATATCTACTTTATATTTACTCATTTTTATCACCTATTTATGTAATGATATTTTTTTGTTATTTTTATTCATTTTTGTTATAATATCTTTTGGTGAGATGTATGGATTATTTTTCTTGTTGTAGTTTATGTCCTAGGAATTGTATGGTTGATAGGAGAAAAACTACTGGATTTTGCGGAGCAAATGATAAGATTAGGATTGGAAGGGCTGCTCTTCATTTTTTTGAGGAACCTTGTATTTCTGGGAATGCTGGTAGTGGTGCAGTTTTTTTTAGTGGTTGTAATTTAAAGTGTGTCTTTTGTCAAAATTATGAGATTAGTGAGTCTAATATAGGAAAAGAGATTAGTGTAGAAAAGTTTTGTGATATTCTTCTTGTTTTACAAAATCAAGGGGCTTTAAATATTAATTTGGTTACTCCGACTCATTTTGTGCCTTTGATACGAGATGTACTTATTATGGCTAAAAATAAAGGGCTTAATATTCCTATCGTTTATAACACTAGTGGTTATGAGAGTGTTTCAACTTTAAAAATGTTGGATGGACTTGTTGATATTTATCTTCCTGATTTAAAGTATTTTAATGATGAAATTGCTTTGTTGTATTCAAAGTGTCCTGATTATTTTTATTATGCAAGTTGTGCTATTGATGAAATGTACCGACAAGTTGGCAATCCTTTGTTTGATGATGATGGTATTATGAAAAAAGGCATTATTGTAAGACATTTGATGTTGCCTGGTAATTTGGATGATTCTAAGAAGGTTATTTCTTATTTGTATGATCGTTATCATGATAATATTTTTATTAGTATAATGAATCAATATACTCCGATTAGAGAGTTGGAGTTCTCAGAGCTTAATTCTTGTCTGTCTCGTGATGATTATTACAAAATGATTGACTATGCTTATGATTTGGGTATTAGAAATTGTTTTGTTCAAGATGATGGGACACAAAAAAAGAGTTTTATTCCTGATTTTAATACTCAGGAATTTTGACTCTTTTTAGTTTGTCTTTTTGTTTTTTTAGATTCAATAATTCAAGTATCATTTCTTCTTCTAGAGTTTCTTTTAGTTCTTTTTCTAGTTTGTCTTTTTCTTCTCTGTTTAAAGCAAACATTAACATATCGTGTTCTTTTTCTAGACATTTATCTATTGTGTTTGATAGCTTTTCATAGTTTTCTTCTTTGTCGTATATTTTTCTTAATGCGTCATCTTTTAGGATTTCGTCTTCGGTCATAAGTTCTTTTAGGTCGATCTTTTCTTTTATGTATTTTATGATTAGTTTTAAGTAGTTGTATTGGTGAGTGTTATATTTGTCCTTTAAAATTATGCTTTCTATTTGTTCAGTATCATATAAAAGGGAACCAATGTGGATTCCTATTTCTTTTTCTTCTTGGATGCTTAGTGTTATTTTCTCTTCATCTTTTAGTATCTGTTTTATTGTTTTGGATAGGCCTTCTTTATGAATTAGAGTATTTCCATCGATTTGGTATTCTTCATTATAGCTTTTGATTAGACGACATATATTTAATATTAAGACTTCTAGTCCTTTTGGTGAATCTAAGTTGAAAGTGTGAGAGATTATTATTTTTCTATTTAATTTTATTATTTCATATTTATTTTGTAGTTCGTTGTATATTACTTTTATGTTTGATAGGTATATGCCATCATTTTCTATTTTTTTAATTTCACTAGTTCCGATGGTTGGGGTTAGTTTATCTTTTTCTTTAATACTTGATATAGTTTGATAAGAGTTGCAACAGATGATTTCTGTTTCTTTTAAAGCTAATAGAATTATTTCTTCATATTCTATGGAATAGTATTTTATTAAAGCAGGCACTACTTTAGCTAGAGCATTTATTATTTTGTCATCATAGTTGTATTGCTGTTTTAATTGTTCAAGGTATTTTTGCATTTTTAACCACCCTACTTTATATGTCTATATTTATTATATAATATTTTGCAAAAAAAAGGAATAACATTTTTTGTTATTCTACTTTTTTAGTTTAAAGCACTTGCATCTATGTCATTTTTGTTGTTTTTCATTTTTGTTATTAAAATGTATACTATTACGGCGATTAGAATTACTACTAATGCAAGAATTATTATTAGTGATAAGTTACTTTTTGTTTTTTCTAATTCTACATTTATTTTATATGTTGTTGTTGATTGGTCTTCAGCAGTTACGATGATTTGAATTGTGCTGTTTTCTGTTATGTTGTTGTTGCCTGTTATTGTTACATTTGCTTTAGAATCTACTGGAGTTGCTTTTACATCAATATTTTTTTCTTTTGTTTTATATGTATAGGTTAGGTTGTTTTCATCTAGTTTTATTTCTTCACCGTTTAAGAATAATGTTGTTAGTTTACTATTGTTTGAAAGGGCTTGTCCTTCTTCTTTTCTTGTTACATTAATAGTATAGTTTTTAGTGCTTTTATTTTCTGCTTCAACTTTTATTATTATTTTGTTTTCTCCGACTTTTAGAGTGTTTTCTTTTTGATATGTTACTTTGGATTTAGAGTCTTCTGGAGTTGCTGTTATATTTATTTTGTCGATTTTATTTTCTACAGTTACATTATAGTTTAAATTGTTTTTATCAAATGTTATTGTCCCTTCACTTAATTTTATTTCTTTTAAATTGTTGTTTTCACTTTTGCCGTCTTCTCTGGTTATATTTATTGTGTAGATTCTTATTTTTCCTTTTTCGTTTTTAATTCTTATTTGGAATGTGTTGAATCCAGGGTTTAGGTTTACTGTTCTTGGACCATATCCTTTTACAAAGCTTGCTTTGGTATCTTGTAATGATGCTGTTATATCTGAGGTTGTTGTGTCTTTGGTTACTTTTATGTTATAGGTTGTTTTGTCTTTGTTAAATTTTATTTTTCCATTTGATATTTTTAAACTTGATAGATAGTTATTGTTTGACCTATTGTCTTTTCTGGTTATGTTTAAAGTATAAGTATTGGTTGTACCTTTTTCACTTTTTACGGTTACCTTTACAACGTTTAATCCATATTTTAGTTTTACTGTTCTTGGACCATATCCTTTTGCAAAGGTTGCTTTTATGTTGTATGGAGTGGCTGTTATTTTTGTTCTTGTTACGTTTTTTGGTACGGATATGTTGTATGTTTTGGTATCAGGGCTAAATTTTAGATTAGCATTTTCTGCATCTATGTTTAATGATAGTAGTCTATTTTCTGTTGATCTTGTGTCTTTTCTAGTTATGTTTAGTGTGTATGTTCTGGTAGTTTTTGCTTCAGATGTTACTACTATTTTGAATTTGTTTAGTCCATATTTTAGTGTTTTTTTCCCGGTTCCTGTAACTGTTGCTTTACTGTCTTCTGGAGTTGCTGTTATGGTTGTTTTACTTTGATTTATAGTTATGTTATAGTTTGATATATTTTTTTGGAAGTTGAATGTTCCTGATGAGGCTTTTAATGACGATAAGTAGTTGTTTGATGATTTTATTCTTACAGTGGTGCTTACGTTTTCTGCTGTTAAGTCTTCATATTCTGTTGTTGATACTTGGATTCCTTTTAAGCCTATTTTATGGGTTGAACCACTGGTTGCGCTTGATGATATTTTTACGTTTAGCTTACCAACTGTGGTTGTTGCTGGGATACCTCCAGTTCCGTTTAGGACGAACCCTGATGAGTTAGATGTAAAAGCTGATAGTTTGTCAGTTGATAGAACTAGGCTTTTGTATGATACAGAACTTCCAAAGTCATAGTTTGCTTTTATACCATTTGCTATTTTTCCGGTTGTTGTTATTTTTATAGTACAAGTGATAGTGCTTGATGCTGTTGTTGTTTTTGGGCAAGTAATTGATAGATTACTGCTTGCAGCGTTTACACTTAGGGGTATTAAGCATATGGCTAAGAATATCAAATATTTTATTGTTTTTTTCATTGAAGGTCACCTCCATTTAGGATATAGTCTGCTAATTTCATAACATCGGCCATGGTTACGGTATTGGTTCCGTTTACGTCTCCGGCTTTTAGGTTATAATCTTCGGTTATTTTTGATTCATCTAGAAGATAGTCTGCTAATTTCATGACATCGGCCATTGTTACAGTTCCGGTTTTATTGACGTCTCCTTTTACGATGTTTATGTATTCTTTTATGACTGTTTCATTATTCATTGCTTTGATTCTTGAACCTGTAAATACAATGTTGTTTGTTATTTGTTTATTATTTTCATCGTATAGTTTTAGTTCATAGTTGAATGTTTTATCATATTTTAGTTTTTCAATATAGCTTGTAAATTGATTACTTTTTTCTGTTAAGTATATGTTATTGTCTTTAATGGTAAAACTATCTGAAGTTATTTCAAATTCTTTTTCTGGTTCTTTTGCTTCCCATTTAGCATACAGAGTTAGGTCTTTTTCTGGGGTGTATTCATTATTGTCATTTCCTACTTTGTTTTCTAGTGTGCTTTCGGTGTACCATCCTTTGAATTCATATCCGTCTTTAATTGGAGTTGGTAGTTTTATTTTTTTGTTGCTATACTTTTCTGTCAAAGTGTGTGGTGTTTCTTGTAATAGTTTGGTTTGTTCTGTTACTTTTGTATCGCCTTTGTACCAACCATCAAAGATATCGTCTACTGTTGTTTGTTTTGGATAGTCTTCGCTTACTGTAGTGTTATATTCATATGCTACAGTGTATTTCTTTTCGATTATTGGAAGGTTTTTATATGTTCCGTTTTTTGGTACGATTAAAGGGTTTAATCCTTCTTTCGTTTTTAGGGTTACGGTTGTTGCATAATATCTTGTTGGCCTTAGGACTGCGAATAGATCTTTAGCGTATGTTGAATCAAATAGTTGTTGAGCTTTTTGTCCCGATATTGATTCAATTTTATTGTCTGTTGATAATCTTACAAAGGTTGGATAATCATCTTGTTGTCCTAGGTAAACATATATTTTTATTAATGTAACATTGGTGGTTAATTGCACTAGAATATCTCCGAATTCTAAATCAGTTGCTACCATGTTTCTTGTTCGATCATTGTTGTCGTTTCCAAGTAGTAATCTTCCTCCGTATAATCCTGGCACTAGCATCTTTGATATTTCATCTGTTGATGTTGTTTTTTTTGTGTATAGATTGTTTGATGTATTGAACAGTGATGTTTTTATGTTGTCTTTGTTTAGAGTATTTAAATCTATTCCGTAAATGTTGTAGTATAAGAATTTAACAAAGTCTACTGATGATAAAGCTATTTTGTTATTTTCGTTTATACTGTTTATGTCTGTTTTATAGGCTTGGTCGCTTGTACTAGTTGATGAATATGTTAGATAGCCACTTTTGTTTAGAGTATTGCTTAGAGTAAGCATACTTGTCATAGTGTTTTTACTTAGTTTATTGTTAATGGTTGGGTTTGCTTGGGTTTCTAGAACCCCCATATCAAGTGTACTTCCATTGTTTACTTTTATTTTGAAGCCACTGTTTTTTATTGTTCCTTCTTTGTTTATTGTCACTGTATAACTATAGGTATTGTTTGTAATAGTGCTGTCTTCTTTTAGAACCCATTTTATTTCATTTGTTTTATCATCGTATGTACAGTCATTATTACAGCTTACATAGCTTGTGTTTGTTGGCGTTGTAGCAGTTATGGTTAAGTTTTTAATGGTTTCATTTTTAATATTTTGAAGACTTAAGTTGTAGGTAATGTTTTCATTTATATTTACACTGTTGTATTTTCCTATGTCTTTGGTATCTGTTTTTACATATTGTTCTATTTTTAGGTCTGTTAGGGCTGGTCTTACAACGGCATTGTTGGTTACTTGAACAGTACAGCTATTGTTTGATGAACAGTAGTAATTTATTGGTCTTAGAATCATATATGATGTTGTGGCGTCGCTTGGGTCTGTTTTCTTGATGATTTTGTCTACTTTGTTTTCTATAGTTGCTGTTATTACTGCCGCTTTGTCTCTATTCATTGTTTCAGTGGTGAAGTTATAGCTTGTTCCAGTTGAATGGATGAAACCATTTATTTTTGCACCATCATTGTTGTAAAAATCTCCGGCGTAAATCATGACATGGCCTTTGCTTGCGCCGTGTCTATAGACTACTACGTCTCCTGGTTGGAGTCTTGATTTAACGCTTTCTATTACAGTGTCTAGTGTTTCTTCAGTTTCATTTCCAGTGTACTCATAGTAGTAGTTTACTACTCCAGAGTCATTTTTGTATTCAGTTCCTGCACTTACGTTTGCTGTTTGTTTGGCTAGGTTGTTGAAGAAGTATGTTGAAATGGACTTTCCTGTTTTTTTGTAGCCTTCGATAAAGCTACTTTTTGATGATTGACTTTTGGTATAGTTAAAGTTATTGAAGACATAAAATAAATTGCTTGTATATTTATAGTATTCAGAAAAGTCATAGTTTATTGAGCTTAATAGGACTTCCCCAGTGAAGCTACTGCAGTCGTTATGATAGGTGTTAGTCCTGCTTACCATTTCTGGAGTAATGTTGAAGTCTCTCCAGTTGAAAGTGTCTATACTTGTACCATTATAAGTGTGTTTTTGATCCATTGCATGTTGGTCATAATCTGAGTATGTGTTGTTTCTTAAGTAACTTGTTGCTGTTGCTATGACCATGTCTTGTAATTCTTTTCTTGTGAATTCTTTAGTTGTTGTGTCAGCATATGAGGAGTTTATTTTTGAAAAAGCTAATAGTGAAAAGGCCATGATGAAAGTAACAATTGTTATTTTTTTGTAATTTTCTCTTATAAATTTCATAATCATTACCATCCTTTTATTTATAATAATTTTATCATATTATTGTTAATTAAACAATTGTAAATAGAAAAATTTTTGAGTTTGTTTTTGAACTTCGAATAAATTTTTAAATTAAAAAAACTTCGTGATGAAGTTTTTAGTTTTTATTATTTTATGAATTTAAAACTACTTACATATGGTAATTCTTTAGCTTTTCCGTTTAAAACGTTTATAACTCCTGCCAAAGAAAGTAGAATAAATAATAAGTATGCAACATAAATTATTGCTCTTGCTACCCACCATGGAGTGAATAGACTTATTACGCTTACTATTACCATTGTTATTACTTCTAAGATGAATAGATTTACGCCTTGTTTAGCATTGAACATAGCAAATTTACTGTCTTTACATAGGAAGTATGGAATTAGACTAAATATTCCAATGTATGCTATTATTGAGACTGCAGTATTTTTATTAATATCTTCTTGTTTAAATTTGTTTGTTGTGTCTTTTGTGTCCATAATGTTTTCTACAACGTCCATTGCTTCTTCAACAAAGTCTTTTTTGTCTTCAACTTTTTTTGGTTCTTCTTTTATTGTTTCTTTTTTTGTGCTTGTTGTTTTGGTTGCAGGTGTTTTTGTTGGAGTTTTCTTTGGAGTTGTTGCTTTCTTTGTTGGTTTTGATGTTGTTTTTTTTGGTTCTTCCTTTTTAGTTGCTGTTTTAGTTGTTTTGGTTGCATCTTTTTTTACTGGTGTTGTTTTTGTTGTTGACGTTTTTTTAGTTGTAGCAGTTTTTTTAGCTGGTGTTGTTTTTGCTGTTGATGCTTTTTTAGTTGTAGCAGTTTTTTTAGCTGGCGCTTTTTTTTCAGTAGTTTTTGTTTTTGTTGTTTCTTCGTTTTTTGTTGGCATAATGTTTCTCTCCCTTCTATTCTATTTTTAAATTAACATATTTGTTTTTAATTGTCAATTTTTTTCTTCTGGTTTATAGGTTGTTTACAATGTTCTTGAATTCGTCTCCCCTATCTTCACATTGTTTATATTGGTCCCATGAGGCGCTTGCTGGGCTTAAGAGGATTATATCGTTTTCGTCTGATATTTCGTATGCTTTTTTAGTGGCGTCCTTTAAATGTTCATATTCATAGACTTGTTTGTTATTTTTTTTGGCGAATTCTACGACTCTTTTTCTGCATTCTCCAATTGCTAAGATTGCTTTAACATTTTTGATGTACGGTTTTAAATCGTCAAAGTTTTGGCCTCTTTCTAAGCCTCCCAAAATAATGATGGTTGGCTCTTTGAATGAGGATAATGCTATTTGGGTGCATTTGATGTTTGTAGCTTCGGTGTCGTTATAGAACGTTCTTTTGTTTACAGTGTTTACATATTCTAGGCGATGTTCTACTCCCATAAATGTTGTTAATACTTTTTTTATTTCTTCGTTGGTTGATTTTAGTTCTTTGGTAGCCATGATTGCTGCCATAATGTTTTCATAGTTGTGAGCTCCACGAAGTTTTATATCTTTTAAGTCAATTATTTTTTCATCATAGTAGTAAATGGCATCTTCTTTTATATAGCATCCTTTTATTATTTGATTTTTGGAATAATATTTCTTTGTTGATTTTGCATTTTGTGTTATTTCTAAGAGATCTTTTGATTCTTTATTTATGATTGCTATGTCTTCTTTGGTTTGATTTTGTAGGAGTTTACTTTTTACGTACTTATAGTGTTCATAGGTTTTCATAAAGTCAATATGGGCTTCGGTTATGTTGGTCATTACAGCAATGTCTGGTTTAAATTCTGTTAAGTTTTCTAGTTGTTGACATGATATTTCCATAACTAAAATGTCATTTTCTTTTATTTTGTCTATGAATCCTGATAATGGATAGCCAATGTTTCCTGCTAGATGAACATTATTTTTTTGCTGTTTTAAGATATTGTATATCAAAGTAGTCGTGGTTGTTTTGCCATTGCTTCCGGTTACTGCGATTAATTTTATTTTATGTTTTTCTCTTATTAAGCGATAGGCCATTTCTACTTCATTTATTACCTCAATTCCTAGTTTTTTAGCTTTTAGGACGTATTCATGGTCTATAGGTACTCCAGGGCTTTTTATTAGGTAATCGATTGATTCATTTAATAGTTCTTCTTTTGTGTTTCCCATTTCGAATTTTACTCCGAGTTGTTTTAATTCTTCGTATTTTTTGTTATATATTTCTTTTTGATCTGTTACTATAACTTCGTTGTTTCTTTTTATTAAAAACTTTGCTGCATCATACCCGCTTCTGGCAAAGCCTAGTATTAGAATTTTTTTGTTTTCAAACATTTTATCTCTCCTTGTTAACATTTTATTAAGTATACTCCAACGCATGCACATAGGACTAATAGTATTATTACTACTGTATTAACCATATTTCCACCTCTTTATCTTATTTATATATTTAGTATAATCTTTTTTTTTGTTTTTGACAATATATTTTATGTACTTAGGTTTGTTTTTATTTTGTTGATTTATCATCGCTAATTGGCTTCTTGCTTTATATTTTTTATTTTTAGTCTATTTTATCTAAAATAACATTATCATTTATTTCCAGAAGGCATACGCATTCAACGTGACTAGTTTTTGGGAACATGTTTACTGGGGTTATTTCTATTATTTTGTAGTTTGCTTCTAATAGTTTTATGTCTCTATTTAAAGTATTAGGATTGCATGATGTATATATTATTTTTTCTGGTTTTATTTCTAATAACTTTTTTATCACTTGTTTTGATAGACCATTTCTTGGAGGGTCTACTAGTACTGTGTCATATTTATCATATATATTTTTGGCATCAGTACAAATAAAATCTATATTGTTTATGTTGTTTAGTTTTTTGTTTAATTTGGCATTTTTTATGGAATCTTTATTTATTTCGATACCTAGTATTTCTTGGTAAAGGTCGTGCAAATATAGTCCAATTGTTCCAGTTCCACAGTATAGATCTAGTAGTTTTTGGCCTTTTTTGGCATAGTTTCTATTTAGGTCATATATTTTTATCATGCCTTCTTTGTTTACTTGAAAAAAGGCGTTTGGGTATATTGTATATTTTAGATTGTTTATTGTTTCTTCTAGGTATGGATTTTTATATATTAGTTTATCATTTTGGTACAGACTTTGTAAGTTATCTATTTTTAATATTTTTAGGATATCTTGTTTTTCTATGGTTCCGGTTATTTTTATCATTATTTCTTTTTTAGTGTTGGTTCTTATCATTATTTCTTTGATGTTTTTTAAGTTTATTTTATTTAGTTTTTTTATGGTTTCATTTATTTCTTCTTTTAGAAGATGGCAGGTTTTTATTTCAATTAGGTTGTTGGTGTTTTTTTCATAGAATCCTATTTTATTGTCTTTTACATGGAGGGTTACTTTATTTCTATAGTTGTATTCATTTGTTGGTATAATTTTATTTATTTTGTAATTTTTAAATAGTTTTTCGATGTATTTTTGTTTTATTTCTAGTTCTTCTTTGTTTGTAGCATGAAGAAAAGAGCATCCTCCACATTTGTCGTAGTATTTGCATATTGGTTTTATTCTTTCTTCGTTTTTGATTATTATTTCTTTGATGGTTGCTATTTTATATTTTTTTTTGGTTTCTGTTATTTCTATTTTTATGGTTTCGTTGGGAAGTGCTTTTTCTATAAATATTACTTGGTTGTTTATTTTAGCTATAGCGTTCCCTAAATTATTTGTTTCTATTGTTGTTACTGTTTCTTTCATGGTTACCTCCATTTTTTATTATTTAAAAAAAAGACAATTAATGTCTTATATGTAAAAGAAGTTCATAAAGATTAGGAAGCCTATGTACATTAGGGTTAAGATTATACCATTTATTCTGTCGTTTTGTTTGTTTTTGGTTGTTATTCCTAAGGCCATAGTTATTAAGAAGCCTCCGACTAATCCTCCGATATGGGCAAAGTTGTCTACTCCAGAAATAGTGAATCCTAAAATTAAGTTTAGCACTATTACTGGTAGTATTTCTTTTATTAGAGTGTTACCTAAATATACTCTGTAGTTTAGGCCGAAGTATAGTAGTGAGCCTAAAAGTCCAAAGATGGCTCCACTTGCACCGATTGATGCAGTGTCCATGTTTAGTAGGATTGATAATAGTGAGCCAGTTATGGCACTTATGATATATATTACTAAGTATTTTGTTTTGCCAAAGAAGCTTTCAGCTTGTGAACCTATAATGTATAAAGCATACATATTAAATAGGATGTGAAAAAGGTTTACATGGACGAAGGCACTTGTTAGTAGTCTGTATAGTTGACCTTGTCTAATGTATGGTCCATAGTTTGAGAATGTTTCTACTAGATATTCACTTGCGTTGAATAGTAGTGCGAATAGAAAGACAAAGATGTTTATTGCTATTAGAATATATGTTATTATTGGCTTTTTAGGAGTGAATATTTTATCTATCATTTGAGCTTCTTTTAAATTTTTTTGGTTTATGTCGTCTGTTATTTTCATAAATAAATCAATTCCTTTTTCTTCAAATTTTAGTTTTTTTTCTATACTTGGAAAATGTTTTAGTAGAATGTTTGATTTTTTTATGTCTTTTTCGTCTTCTAATTTTATGCAGTCTAAATGTTTATTGTTTTTTAATTTTACATTTTCTCCAAGGTCTGTGTAGATACTTAGGACATTCATATTTAAATTTAGAGTTTTTCTTTGGATGTTTTTGGTTATTTTTTTAGTTTTGAAGATGTCAAAGTCTAGTTGTTCGTTGTTATGAATGTAGTTTGATACAAGTCTTACTATCTCGTAGTCATTGTCCATGTTTTCAAGCCATATTTCATTTTCAGCACCGTGTAAAACTACAGGATTATAGTTTTGCTCAGTAATGAAATAGTGTAATAGTTTCATCATTAATGTGTCTTTTTTACTAGTTGTTACATTCACTTGTATCACCTCTTTTTTAATACTTACATTATTATAAAGCATTTTTTGTCTTTTTGAAAGGGTTAAGTGCAATTTTTCTTGACTTTTACGTATAATTTTTATATAATTGTTACTGCATATACATTGAACAGCGTTATTTTATGTTTTGTAATGTGTTTTTTTGAGATTATTAGTAGCTTTTGCTGTTAAGTGAAGGTATAGATTAAACACCCTGCAAAGTAGTAAAATATGATTTCAATGTTTATTGTAAATAAACTTTGAAAGGAGAAAGAGTTATGTCAAGATATACAGGTTCTACTTATAAACAAGCTCGTCGTACTGGTTTTTCTATCTTAGAAAATGGTAAAGAACTTGCTAAGCGTCCTTATGGTCCTGGTCAACATGGTCAAGATCGTAAGAGAAAGCCTTCTAACTACAGTGTTCAATTAAAAGAAAAACAAAAAGTTAGATTTATGTATGGACTAAATGAAAGACAATTTAAGAAAACTTTTAATGAAGCTGGCAAGTTAGCTGGTCTTCATGGGGAAAATTTCTTAAAGCTTCTTGAATCTAGATTAGATAATTTAGTTTATCGTATGGGCTTTGCTCCAACAAGAAGAGCTGCTAGACAATTAGTTAATCATGGTCATATTACTGTAAATGGTAAAAAAGTAGATATTCCTTCATTTAGAGTTAAGGTAGGTTCTACTATTGCTCTTAAGGAAGAGTCTAAGGATCATAAAGCTGTTAAGGAAGCTTTGGCAAGAGAAGTTAAAAGAGTTGAGTTTGTAACTTTTGATGATTCTAAATCAGAAGGTACTTATGTTAGACTTCCTGAAAGAAGTGAACTTAATCCAGAAATTAATGAGTCATTAATAGTTGAATACTATAATAGATAGTATATTAAAAGAACTTTCTAGATGTTACTGTTGGTTTCATCGAAAAAGTTCTTTTTTTGTTGTTATTTTTATTTTATATTTGGTAGTCGTCTTCTAGTGAGAATTCAACATTTTCTTCAATCCATTCTTTTCTTGGCTCTACTTTGTCTCCCATTAAGACACTTACTCTTTTTTCCGCTAATGAGGCATCATCGATGTTTACTTTTACTAGGGTTCTGGTTAAGGGGTTCATTGTTGTTTCCCATAGTTGTTCGGCATTCATTTCCCCTAGTCCTTTGTATCTTTGAATTTCGCATTTTTTATCTTTTGTTTTTTCTCTTAGTTCTTCGTTTGAGTATGCATAGTCAATGTTTTTTCCTGAGGTTATCTTGAATAGCGGAGGCATTGCTATGTATAGTTTTCCTAATTCTATTAGTGGTTTCATATATCTATAGAAGAATGTTAGAAGAAGACATTGGATGTGGGCTCCATCGTCGTCGGCATCGGTCATGATGATTACTTTGTCGTATTCGATGTCTTTTTCAACAAAGTTTGAACCGGAACCTGCACCGATTGTGTATATCATTGTGTTTAGCTCTTCGTTTTTTAGAATGTCTTCGAATTTGGCTTTTTCAGTGTTTAATACTTTCCCTCTTAAAGGGAGGATTGCTTGGAATTTTCTGTCTCTTCCTTGTTTTGCGGAGCCTCCGGCTGAGTCACCTTCGACTAGGAATAGTTCGTTTTTATTTTTGTCTTTTTTGCTTGCTGGTGTTAGTTTTCCGGACATTAGTTTTTCTTTCGCGCCTTTATTTTTGCCTTTTCTTACTTCCTCCCTAGCCTTTCGTGCCGCTTCACGGGCTTGTTTACTTTTTAATGATTTTTCTATTATGTCAGTGGCAACTTTTTTGTTTTCTTCTAGAAAGAATGATAGTTTTTCGGTTGCTACTTGTTCTACTGCTGTTCTGGCGGCGGGACTTCCTAGTTTTGATTTTGTTTGGCCTTCGAATTGTAATAATGCTTCTGGTATTTTTAGTGATATAATAGCTGTTAGGCCTTCACGAACATCGGAACCATCAAAAGCTTTGTCTTTAGCTTTTAAAAAGTTGTTTGTTTTGGCATAGTCATTGAATACTTTGGTTAAGGCTGTTTTAAAACCTACTTCATGGGTTCCACCGTCTGTGGTTTTGACATTGTTTACAAACGAAATTATGTTTTCACTGTAAGAGTCTGTGTATTGGAAAGCAATGTTTACTTCAATGTCATTTTTTGTGCCAACGATTGTGTGAACTTTGTGAAGGGCTTTTTTGTTTTCGTTTATCATTTCTACGAAAGCTGATAGACCGTCTTCATAGAAGAATTTATCGTGTTTTTTGTCTTCGATGTCTATTAATTCGATGGTTAGTCCTTTTAGAAGAAAGGCAGATTCTTGCATTCTTTCGGCGATTGTAGTGTAAGAAAAGTTTATGCTTTGAAATATTTCTTTGTCTGGCAAGAATCTTACGGTTGTTCCTGTTTTATTAGTTGTTCCTACTTTAGTAAGTGGTTTGGCTACTCTTCCTCCATTTTCAAAGCGCATATTGTATTCATAGCCATCTCTTTTTATAGTTAGTTCTAACCATTTTGATAGGGCGTTGACTACTGATGAACCTACTCCATGAAGTCCTCCGGATACTTTGTAACCGCTTGTTTCAAATTTTCCTCCGGCATGAAGAATGGTAAATATTACTTCAGGGGTTGATTTGCCACTTTCATGTATACCGGTTGGTAGTCCTCGTCCATGGTCTTCGATTTCAACGCTTCCATCTGGATGAAGAGTTATTTTTATATAGTTTCCAAAACCGTTTATTACTTCGTCTATTGAATTATCTACAATTTCCCAAACTAGGTGATGTAGTCCTCTTTTGTCAGTGGAGCCTATGTACATACCTGGTCTTTTTCTTACGGCGTCTAATCCTTCCAAAATTTTTATACTATTTTCATCATATTTAAGTGCCATGTCATCATCTCCTTTTTTATTATATCATTAAAAGTGGGGATTTCAAAAGGAAAATAATGAAGTTGACATTTTTTAGATATTAAAACTATACGTGATTGTTTTATCTTAATACATTATAAATAAATGAAATGATTTTATGAGAAAGTATTTTCAATACTTCGATTATTTTTTAGTCACTAGCTTTTTTATAAGAATAAATATACATATTCAAGTGTACAAAATGTAAAAAGATGGATCCAGTACCTGAATTTATAGGTGGAAAATAAATGTATCTTTTAAAAAAAATTAAATAAAAAAAGAAACATTTACTATGGAACGTCCTTATTGTAATGGTATAATGTTGCTTATTGAAAAATTTGAGTGATTTTATATTTTAATAATGTAGAAATTTTCTAAATATCTATATTTTTTGGTTAAGAACGAACTTTCCTTATATAAAAAACGAACTAAAAAGTTCGAATATTATCACTATGGTGCCTGTGGTGGGACTCGAACCCACACGATATTGCTACCACTGGATTTTGAGTCCAGCGCGTCTACCAATTCCGCCACACAGGCATTAAGAACTATAATTGTTCTATTTCTTCTTCTTTGTATTTTGAATTATATAATTCAATATCATCTTCTGGTTGTATTTCTTCTATTTCAGGTAATTCACTTAGTGATGATAAGCCAAAGTAGTCTAAAAAGTTGTTGGTTACTCCATATAGTCTTGGTCTTCCAGCTGTTTCTTGTCTTCCTACTTCTTTTACTAAGTCTCTCGACATTAAATTTCTTATCATTTGACTTGATTGAATTCCTCTTAACTCGTCTATTTGTAAACGGGTTATAGGTTGATTATACGCTATTATGGCCAAAGTTTCAAGTGCTGATTGCGAAAGAGTTTTAATGTTTGACAATTCTGATAGTTTTTCATAGTAATTTTTGTGTTCTTTTTTGGTTGTTAGCTTATATTTTTCACCATATTTTTTTATGGTTATTCCTCTTTCAGCTTGTTCGTAGTCTTGTTTTAATTCTGTTAATAGTTGATATACTTGTTCTTTTTCTAGTTCTAGGACTTCTTTAATTTCTTCGATGTTTAGACCTTCGTCTCCAGTTATGAATAGGAGTCCTTCTAAGACTGCTTTCATTGTGCCACCTCACAGTATATTTTGTCAAAGTTATTTTCTTGAGTTATTTTTATTTCATTATTTTTGGCCATTTCTAAAATTGATAGAAATGTTACTACTACATATGGTTTTGATATGTCTTCGAAGAGGTCGAAAAATTCTATTTTTTTTCTTTTTGTTAGAATGTTTTTTATTGTTTTTGTTCTTTCTTCAACAGATATTTCTTTGGTTGTTATTTTAGTAGTAATTGGTCTTTTTTGTTCTTGTCTCTTCAGATAGTTTTGAAATGCTTGTAGTAAGTCTTGAAGTGTGATATCTTCGGATAGTTGTACTTTAGGGTCGATGTATTCTTTTAAGTTTGATGGAGATTTTGTATAGAATTCATGTCTTTGTTCTTCTAATGTTTTAAAGTCTTTGGTTACTTTTTTGTATTGTTCGTATTCTAGTAGTCTATTTATTAAGTTTTCTTTTAACTCGGTTAATTCTTCTTGTTCTTCTTCGTCTTTGATGTTAGGTAGTAAGCATTTTGATTTTATGTACATTAGTTCTGATGCTAGTATCAAGTATTCTGAGGCGATATTTAAATTTTTTTCTTTCATGTTGTCTATGAATTCTAGATATTGATTGGTTAACTTGACTATTTCAATATTCATGATGTCCATGTCTTGGGTTTTTATTAGGTGTAATAGTACGTCAAGTGGACCTTCAAAATCATTTATTTTAAAATTATACTCCATATAATCACCTTTTATACATTAACATTATATCATAATTTTACTTTATTACAAAGAAAAAATAACTTTCGTTATTTAGTTTCTTGGTTTAAATATAAGGGCAAAGACAAAGCTAAAGATGATTGCACTGGTTATTCCAGTTGCGGTGAGGTCAAACATTCCCATTAGAATACCAGTTGCTCCGGATTCATTTGTTCTTTCTAGGGCTCCATGGATTAGGAGGTGTCCAAAGCTTGTTATTGGTACAAGTGCTCCTCCGCCGACAAAATTTATTATTTTATCGTATATACTGAAGCTGTCTAAGAATGCTCCGATTACTACAAAGAGGCTTGTTATGTGCCCTGCAGATAGTTTGGTATTGTCTAGAATTATTTGTGCTATCATACAGAGTATTCCAGTGAATAGAAATGAATATATATAGGTCATTTTTGCACCTCCATAGCTATAGCGTGGGCAATTGATAGAATGTTTTCTTTTTGATATATGAATGTTGGTGAGAACAGAGCTCCGGTTGCCACTAATAGGACTTTGTTTAGGTTTTGTTTTTTCATTTCGTCATAGATGTATCCATATGTTACGAGGGCACTGCAGACTGGTCCTGAACCACCTGCTGTGATTTCATTTTGTTTTTTTAAGTCATATAGCATTTCACCACAATCTTTGTAGTTTTCTCCTAATTTAATGTTATATTTTTCATTTATGTATTCTTTTAAAATTTTTTTTCCATATATTCCTAGGTCTCCAGTTAGAATTAGGTCATAGTCGTTTGGGGTTTCGTTGTTGTTTTTTAAATGATTATATATGGTATCTGCTGCTGCTGGGGCCATTACTGCTCCCATGTGATCAGGGTCTTTTTGGTTTAAATCTATTATTTTTCCTATTGTTCCTGATGCTATTTTGATATTTGTTTTTTCATTTGTAAGGAGTATTGAGGCTCCTCCGGTTGCAGTAAAGGTTTTTGTTTTAGGACTTGGAGCTCCGTATTCTACTGGATTTCTAAATTGTTTTTCTGATACTAGGTTATTTGAACTTGTGGTACAGATTATGTTTTTGGCATTGTTGCTTTCAATCATAGTGGATGCTAGAATTATTTCTTCGGTTGATGTGGCACAAGCCGAGTATACTCCTAAAAATGGTATTTCATAGTCTTTGGCAGCATAACAAGAGGCTGTTATTTGATTTTGAAGGTCTCCAGATATTAGGAGGTCAATTTTTTCTTTTTCAATATTTGTTTTGTCTATTAGAGTATTAATGCTTTCTTTCTGAAGGTTTACTTCTGACTTTTCTAATGATTTACTGTTTATGTAAAAGTCGTTGTGTGTTTTATCAAAGTATTTGTTTAATGGTCCTTGTTTTTCTAAATTTCCGGCAATGGTTGATGTGTTTTTTATGTAGACGTTGTTAAATTTTATTGTCATAGTGCTACCCCCAGTAAGTATCTTATTAGAGCAAAGAAGTATGAGGCTACTACTCCGTATAGAATTACTGAGCCTGCTAGTTTAAAGATGTTTGAACCAAAGCCGTATACAAAGCCTTCGTTTTTATAGTCTAAGATAGCGCTTTGCATAGAATGGGCGAATCCTGTTATGGGTATTATCACTCCCATTTTCCCTGTTTTTACAAAGGTGTCAAAAACACCAATTGCTGTTAGAAGGCATGCTAAAAAGATAAGGGTTATTATCATAAAGATGGCTGAGTCGTTTCTTGATATTTCAAATAGGTATGAATATAGTTCAATTAGAAAGTTGCCTAGAGCTCCGATTAATCCTCCGACTACAAAGGCTGTTATGGCATTTAGTATTCTATTTTCGTTTGGGAGGTTTGTTTTTACTATTTCGTCGTATGTTTTATTTTTCATATAATCACCATTTTTATTATGGTGTTTTTCTTTTTTTTAATACAAAAAATAGGTTACTGTAACCTATTTCGTAGTCTTACTAGTATTTCTTTTTCTTCTCTCGATACTTTTGTTTGATTAATTCCTAATAGTTTTGATACTTCTTGTTGGGTTAATCCTTCTTCGTATCGTGAAATTATTATTTGTCTTTGTAGTTCTTTTAAGTTGTTTATTTCTGTTCTTAGGTCAAGGATTTCTTCGTTATATTTTTGTTCGTTGTAGGATGTTTTATTGTATAAGTTCTCTTCTTCGTCGTTGTCAAGTGATTCCACTAGTGCCGTTGCTTGTTTAGCATTTATTATTTCTTGTTCTTCTATTTCTAGGAATAATGATAACTCAAAATCTGTTGGTTCTCTATTTAGTTTTTGACATAGAACTTCTTTGGCTTTTTGGATGGCTGTGTTTAGTTTTATTAATTCTTTGCTTATTTTTAGAGTATTGCTTCCTCTTATGTATTTTTTTACTTCTCCTTCGATGTAGAAGTATGCATATGATGAGAATTTTGTATTTTTATCTTGTTTATAGTTTTTGTAAGCATTTATTAGACCAATGGCAGCGGTTTGATATAAGTCTTCAAGATCGAAATAGTCTTTGTATTTATTTATTATGGAATAAATAAGGTTTTCATTTTGAAAGATTAATTCGTTTAAGTCTGTCATACTTGGACGTAATTGAAGACATCTTGTTCTTTGGTTACTTGAAGTAGATTTTTGGTTATTATTTGGTTGTTTTCAAATAGTTTATTTATTCCACATATAATTAGTTTGCCGTTCTTTTTTAATAGTCTGATGTAGTTTTCAAAGATTATCTCGACTGCTTTATTGTCTATGGATGATATATCATTTAGATTTATTAAGAGAAATTTTATGCCATTGGTTGTTATTAACTGGTTTAGGTCTTCTTCTAGAATAGTGCAGGCTCTTTTATTGAAGTTGCCACTTAGTCTTACTACAAATATGCCTTTTACAAATTCCATATCAATGTTATACATTTTTTATCGCTCCTTTAGTAATTTTTTTAAAAGGTATCCTAATATTAATAAGATTAGCAAAAGTATAACAGGTAATGTGTATATTATTTTGTTGGTTTTTGTTGGAGTAGTTATTTCATTTTTAGACATTTTTATTTCATTTAGTCCTGGTATTGTTTCAGTATAGACTAGGTTATCTTCTTCTTTGGTATCATTTAATGGAAGTGTAGTTTTTTGGTTTTCTTTTGGGTTATTTTTTTGGGTTAGTTTTTTTAGGATAAACTGGTCTTTATCTTTTGTTAAGTATATTTGTTCAGTGATGCAATCTTGTTCATCTTTTATATAGTTTTCTAGGTTTTCATGATATCCATTTTGATATTCTCTTTCTATTTTGTAGTATTTAAACATGGTGTCTTGATAAGTATATTTTATTATATCTTCGTTTTTAAAGTATAGTTTGGAATCTAGAGTTTCTTTAGTTACTATTTTTTCAGAGTCGTATTTATAGTTTATTATATTTTTTTTAGTAAAGGAAATGGTTTCCTCTTTTATGTCATAGTTATCAAATATTATCTCTTTTATATTGGTTATGTATTCATTTTGTCTATTTTTTGAATTATTAGAATCATATTTTTCTTTGATATCTTCTGGGTATAAATATGATGCTAAATATATTTTTTCGTTTCCACCATATTTTTTTAAGTGCAGTTTTATTGTTATATCTAAGGGATTTATTTTTCTCGGAAGGATGATGTCTATGTCTTCGTATAGTAATTTTTGATAGAATCCTATTTTATTATCATTTAACAGACTATAGTCTTTTGTGTTGTTTGTGCTAAAGATGTAGTTTATTCTTTGATTGTTGTCATATATTTCTATTTCATATGCATTTACACCGTCATTGATGGACAAGATTATTCTGTTTACCTTTTTTAAAGGATTGTAGTTATTATAGACTTCTTTTTTTATTATCCTGTTTGGTTTTTCTTCTGGTAATTGGTCTTGTTCTGTTGATGTTTTGATGATAAATTCTTCGCTTTTTTCGCTATATTCTTTATCATTTTCTCCTTCTAAATAGTAGTTGTCGCTTAGGACCTTTTTTGGTTTGTAAAATTTACATAGTGTTTTTGTTGTTAGAATTTTATTTGTTTGATTTAGTATTGTTTTGTTTGTTAATGCTAGGCTTTGTATTGGTATTAATGTTAGCATTAAAGTTATAATTATTTTTTTCATATTTTCACCTCTCATATATATAAAACAATTTTTTTTAGAAAATTCCTCACTTTTTTCTTATTTTTTTTGAAAAAGTTTTATTTTTTGAGAGTTTTTTGTGGTTGTAGTTTATGTTTGGATGTAGTTTCCTTTGCTTTTTGGTTGATATTAAAAAAGATGGTTTTTTCCATCTTTTTTTACATTGCATCTTTTCGTGAGAAGTTTAGTCTTCCTTTGTTGTCTGTTCCTATGGCTTTTACAACGATTGTGTCTCCAGTTTTTACTACGTCTTCTACTTTTTCTACTCTTTCTTTTGATAGTTTTGAGATATGAACTAGTCCTTCACAACCTGGCCATAGTTCAACGAAACATCCAAATGGTTCAGTTTTTATTACTTTTGCTTCGTATAGTTTTCCTTCTTCTACTTCTCTGGTGATGTCTTCGATCATTTTTATAGCTTTATCTATTACAGAATAATCATTGTGGTAAAGGATTATTCTTCCATCGTCTTCAATATCTATTTTGATAGCATTTTTATCATTTACACTTATTACGTTACTTGAATCTTGAATGATTTTAGTTATAACGTCTCCTCCACGTCCAATGACGTCTTTTATTTGTGATTCTTTGATTTGAATTTGTTTTAGTTTTGGTGCGTATGGTGATAGTTCTTTTCTAGGTTCTGAGATGGCTGTTTTCATGTTTTCTAGAATTTCGAATCTTGCTTTTTTTGCTTGTTGTAGTGCTTCTTGAAGTATTTCTTTGGTTATTCCTTGGATTTTTATGTCCATTTGTAGGGCACATATACCGTTTTTGGTTCCTGCGACTTTGAAGTCCATGTCACCAAAGTGGTCTTCTGCTCCTTGTATGTCTGTTAGAATTGTGTACTTATCACCATTTGTTATTAGACCCATGGCAATTCCTGCGACCATGTCTTTTATTGGAACTCCAGCGGCCATTAGTGACATACAGCCAGCACATATTGAGGCTTGTGATGATGAACCGTTTGATTCTAATACTTCAGATACTACTCTTATTGTGTATGGGAATTCTTCTTCGGTTGGTATTACTTGGGATAAAGCTTTTTCTCCAAGGGCACCGTGTCCGATTTCTCTTCTTCCTGGGGCTCCATATCTTCCTGTTTCTCCAACACTGAATTGAGGGAAGTTATAGTGATGCATGAATCTTTTTCCTTCTTCATCTGATAGGCCATCTAGAATTTGATATTCGCTTATTGAACCTAGGGTTGTAACGCTTAGTACTTGAGTTTGTCCTCTTGTGAATAAGGCAGAACCATGGGTACGTGGTAAAAGGTCTATTTCAGATGATAGTGGTCTTATTTCGTCTATTTTTCTTCCGTCTGGTCTTATTTTTTCATCTGTTATTAGTCTTCTTATTTCTTCGTATTCAATTGCTTCCAAGACATCATTTACTTGTTTTAAGATTTTTTCTTGTTCATCTTTTTCTTTGTATATTTCTTTGAATTGTTCTCTAACTTCTTCTTTTAGTTCGTCTATTTTTTCTTGACGAGCAAGTTTTTCTTCGATTTGAATGGCATTAATCATCTTTATAGTAATCATGTCTCTTACTTTGTTGTTTATTTCGCTGTCTATGGTTATGATTGGGTATTCTTTTTTTGGTTTCCCTACTTCTTTTATGATTTGTTCTTCAAATTCAATTAAGTCTTTGATGGCTTCATGACCGAACATTAGAGCTTCTAGCATGTCTTCTTCGGATACTTCTTTGGCTGATGATTCAACCATGTTAATTGCATTTTTTGTTCCTGCGACTGTTAAGTAAATATCGCTTTGTTCTTGTTGTTCTGGGGTTGGATTTATTATAAAGTTATTGTCTATTCTACCCACTACTACTGAGGCGATTGGTCCCATAAAAGGTAGGTCGCTTATTGATAGGGCTAAACTTGAGCCAAATAGTGCAGTCATTTCTGGTGAATTTGCAGTGTCTACTGATAAAACATTGTTTACTACTTGAACTTCATTTTTAAACCCTTCTTTGAATAGTGGTCTAATTGGTCTATCGATTAGACGGGCTGCTAATGTTGCGTTTTCGGTTGGTCTTCCTTCTCTTTTTATGAAACCTCCGGGTATTTTGCCTACTGAATATTGTTTTTCTTGGTATAGAACCATAAGGGGAAAGAAGTCTCCGGTTGTTGGTTCTTTTCCGTTAGTTACTGCGGTTAAAACTACTGTATCACCGTATCTTACTAAGCATGATGATGATGCTTGTTTTGCTAATTGTCCTATTTCTACTACTATTTTACGACCTCTAAAGTCATATTCAAATGTTTTTTTCATTGTTCCTCCTATAATAAAAGACACTAAAAAATAGTGCCTACTTTCTCAATCCTAATTTTTTAACGACTTCACGATATCTAGTAACGTCTTTATTTTTTAAGTAGTTAAGTAAACTTCTTCTTTGTCCTACTTTCTTTAAAAGACCTCTTCTAGAATGGTAATCGTGCTTGTGTTCTTTTAAGTGTTCTGTTAAGTTTTTAATTTCTTCCGTTAAAATTGCTATTTGTACTTCAGCAGAACCTGTATCTTTTTCACCTCTTGCGAAGTTTTTTATGATTTCTTGTTTTGCTTCTTTGTTTAAAGCCATTTTTTTACCTCCTTATATTTTTCACCAATACCTAGATAACAAGGTTTTTCGTTTATCCAAGAAATGGAACATCATTAATATACTATAAATATATGTTTTTTGCAAGTGTTTTTTAGTAATTTTAAAAAGATTGGATAATTCCAACCTTTTTTACTATTTTATATAGATAGATTTTGCACTTGACCAATTTGAATAGTATGTTGTTTTGTTTACAACTTTGTAAGTTCTAACTCTTACATAGTATTTTTTCTTTGCTTTTAGTTTTTTAATCTTTTTAGTTGTTGTTTTGTTTGAAATTTTGTATGTTTTAGCAGAATTAAATTTCTTGTTTGTAGAATATTGTATTTGATATCCTGTTGTTTGTGTTCTCATTTTACTTACTTTGACAGTCATTTGTTTTTTGCCTCTGGTTATTTTTGATATTTTGTTAGCTTTAGGGTTTATTGTAAAGTATAGTTTTTCTGGTTTCAAGTTGCTGTATTTTCCTAAGTAAGTTATTTGAACATAGTATTTTCCTACATTTTTCCTTCCACTTTGGTATGTTATTTTATAATCAGTATTGTTTATTAATTTTTTTCCTAAGCCATTTGTTACTGTAACTGCTGGGACTCTTACTGAACCGTTATAATTATATGTAGTTGTGCTTAGTTTTTTTGTTTTTGGCAGTGATGAAATTATTATTTCTTTAGCTGTTGTGTAAGTCATTCCGCTTTTTGTTTCTGTTTGGTTGTTATTAATTATGCTTGTTGAAGGAATATATGTTTCTATCTTGGTGTTCATTGGAATAGTTATACCTCCAAGGGTGCTTGTAGAGCTTGTTTTTGTTTTTAATTCATTTAAGGTAACGTTGGCATCTCCCATTATTTGGATTCCTGCAGCTTGTTTTGTTATGAATTCCCCACCGTTTATTGTAGCGGTTTTTGATATTCTTGCGGCATGACTAGTTTCTGATTCAAATGTACCACCATTTATTGTAGCCTTTCCGTCTTTTATGTATATAGCATTTAATTTTGCGTTAAATGTACCACTTTTTATTATCAATTCTGAGTCTTTTCCTGATGTTTCAATGGCTATTCCACTTGATGATGTTTTTGATAATGTTATATTAGTGTTTTCAATTGTTACCTTAGCATTTGAAACTGAGATTCCATTTGTGGCAGTAGGATTACCTAATGTTATATTGGAATTTTTTATATTTATTGTTCCCTCAGCTCCTGCTGATACTCCAGTTTTTTCTGCTTTTATTGTTGAATTATCAATATTTATAGTGTTGGTTCCATAATTATAAACTGCAGGGCTTGTACTGTCGGCAACGATTGTTGTGTTTTCAATTTTTAGTTTGTTGATTCTAGAATTATTGTAAATCGTTATTCCTTTTTGAGCTCTTATGTAATCCTTGTTAGTATTACTTGTATCTGTTATGGTCAAATCTTTTGAATTACTATATAGGATTATTCCTCCGTCTACTTCTGACGTGAAGTAGATGCTGTTCCCATTTAAGTCTAGAACGATGTTTTCTTCATTATTAAAGATAATTTTATTGTTTGATTCTAAACTTTTGGTCAATTTTATAGTGTTTCCACTTATTTTTGCTGTTCCCCCATAGTAGTAAATATAATAAAGTAAGTCTTCTTTGGTTGTAATTATTCCTGGTGTTTTTCCAGTTTCAGCATTTACATTAATGTATCCTAATGATAAAAATAAAGTAAATACTAGTAATAATAATTTGAATTTTTTCATTTTCTTTTCCTCCTAAGGATATTATAACTTTTTTTATTTTTCTAGTATATATGCCAAAGGTAAGATTTTTTCTTGATTAAATGTTACTTATGTCATTATTGATTTTTACTTTTTTCAACATTGTTTTTTGTATTTGTTTCTTTTTTTGGAATTAATAAATGTTTTTTGGGGGAATGGTTTTTTCTTATTTTATTTTTGCAGTTGATTCGACTTTTTTTATGTAAATTTTTGTGTAAAGAAAAAAAGACTTATTTATATTCTTTTATATTCTTTTAGGAGTCTTTTTTGTTCTTTTTTTAGACATTTTTGTTGTTTTTTGTATTCTTTTTTGTTTAGTGTACTAATGTGTTCGAATCGGCAATTTTCTTCTTGGTCTATATCATTAAAAATATAGGGTTCTTTTTGTTTTATTTTATTGTATGTTTCTGTTTTTTTACCTGTTGGTGTTTGTGTTAATTCATAGGTGTAAGCATTTTTATCTTTCAGAATAAACATAGCTTTATGGATTATGTTAGCATTTGTTGTATTTTTTTCAGTCATATAGTATGTTTTTAATTCATTTTCTATATATTCTTCGGTTACGACAGTCTGAATGTCATTTTCTTCTTTGATATCTTCAACAAATATCATGTTTTTGTAAAATCTGATTGTTATGTTTTGTCTTAGTGTTATTTTGTCGTCTTGTTTTTTTATTTTTATTTCTATGATTGTTTCTTCTTCTGTTTGAAAAAATTGTATTCCTAGATTTTTTGTATTGTCCATCGTCGCTTGAAAAAAGCCATTTGTTAGTTCTGCTAATCTGAATGTGCTTTCCTTATATATTTGCCATTCTATTTCATGTACAAGTTTATTATATTTTTCATTTTTTATTATTTTGTCAAATAGTTCTATTGTCTCTTCATTAATCATTAAAACCCACCTCTTCTTTTATTATAAATTAAAAGGATAGAAAAATAAACATTTTCTACCCTATTTATCAAATTAATTATAACTATTTAGTGTAGTTCCCGCCGCTTAATTGAGACATTCCTCTTTCAACTAAACGTTTAGTGATTTCTCCACCAACTGAACCATTAGCTCTTGAAGTAGCATCTGGACCTAAAGTTACACCAA